>Ga0181571_10002005_pt1 | contig 14945 bp, 14 predicted proteins | sample 101ome_17_FD_132440 | JGI IMG/M metagenome (GOLD analysis project Ga0181571, IMG submission 132440) | Coastal salt marsh microbial communities from the Groves Creek Marsh, Skidaway Island, Georgia - 101407AT metaG (megahit assembly) | ecosystem: Environmental > Aquatic > Marine > Intertidal... | reverse complement strand
TTCGCCGTTGTTCCAGATCGTGATTGGTAATAGGAACGCCATCGACCGTGGCAATAACCTCAATATTTGTGGCTCGAACAGGGGTTATCAATGCCATCATGGTCAAGGTGATGATAGCCGTAAGTCGTAAAATGAATGAAAACAATCGCATGATTTGTCCTGTTCAAGCGGTCTGATCTGATCGCAGTAATGTTGCAAACCCAATCATTGTGACAATAAATCCCGGGGCAATACCAGCGATGACCGGTGGCAAGCGCCCAGATGAGCCTAATACATACATGATATCTTTGAAAAAATAAAAACCAAGTGCAGAAAAAATGGCAAAGGCAATTAATCTGATCCGTTTTCTTCTGCCCCGATAAACCAACCCAAAATATCCGGCGATTAATGTCATGCCGATTAACACCAGAGGCATGGAGGCCTGATAATAGAGATAAGAGCGATGCCCTAGACTGCTCAAGCCGGCTTGATCCAATACCGTGATATAATTCCACAACCGATAAATCGGGATAGTTTCTGGTTTTTTGTTTGAACTGGTCAGGTCTGTGCGCGTCAACACCGAGGGAAGAGTGAGAACATCAAGGCTGGTGATCGTCCCGTCTTGACGCAGGACGCGCCCCCCTTCTAAATGCCAATTTCCATTATCAAAGATTAAAGTTTCAGGCAGATAATGTGATGTCCAAGTGTTGTCTTTATCAAAAGTATAGACCTCACCTTGCGCGATACGAAGACTGGATTGGTCTAACCGAGCCCCACTAATGATGAGGTTTTGATATTCACTGCGATCTTTAAGCCATATGCCTTCGGTGGAAACGGTCAAATTGCGGCCTGTTGAACCGAATTTCTGCTCCTCTAAGGTCATAAAGCGGCTATTTGTGGCAGAAGAAATAGGATCAATCACCACCAGCATAATGATACTTAGCAAATGGCGGAAAACATAGGGCCAGTAATAATTTGCAACATCGAAAGCCCACTAGACCTTGCGACGATAATCTCATTCTGCTGGCTGAGTTTATAAAAACTGATCAATGCCCCAAACATCACGGCAAATGGCAAAATAAAAGGCACGCTAGACGGAATGCGCAGCAACCCCATGACTAACGCGGTCAAAGAAGAAATGCTATCCTTATTGGCACTGCGGCGCAACAATTCTGCCATATCAATCAAATTGACGATAAATATCAAAACTACGCCTGCCAACAAGATATGAATCAGCGCATGGCGAAACAGATAAAGCGTTAAAATGTGATTCCAACCAAATCGGTTCATGCTGGCACCACTTCTTTTCGCCATGGTTGCCACAAAGACAAAAACCCAATCCCTAAGGGCAGAAACACAACCAAATACATGATAGGGAAAAGCCCGGAAAAATTGACCGTCATACTTCGTGCGGTTAAATGTGCCAATTCAATAAACACCGTCAAACCTGTGACAATACTGATCTGATACCAGTAATGCCCGCGTTGAAACCGACTGCGAAGAAAAACAGCAATCACCATGATGACGAGGGATAAGGCAAGCAAAGGCGCGGTCAGGCGAAAATGCCCCTCGGCTCTCATCTCATTTTGATATTGGCGATTAGATGTGTTTTTGGTCAACAATTCACCGATGCCCATTTCATTATAATCCTGAAACCGGTTACCATTGGAAACGGATTTTTGTGTCATGTTCAGCTCATAACTCTCAAACTCAAGAATTTGAGCCTTGGTTGAGGTGTCTGAAAATTGGGTTCGGATACCATTAAAAAGAACAATGGATGGATTTTCGTTATCAATAGTAACCGTCGCTTTATCAGAATGGATTTCAACCACCATATCTTCGTTCCGGCTGTCCCTAATAAACACATCCTTAAAAACATTATCGCTTTCTTTGTGATGAATATAAATGGTCAGGCCTTTGGTAATATCAATAAAGACCCCTTCTTGTAAGATGATAATCGGGGCGGATGCGCGCAGATTGGTCATAAAGGTTTTATATTGGGAATAGGTGACAGGCATCAGATAAGCAGAGTTTATCATCAAAAACATAGTGATCAGGCCACCCATGATCATTGGACCAAGGCCAACACGAATAGGGGAAATGCCAGCCGCGCTCATGGCAAGAAGCTCTTTGTCTTGTTGCATCTTTGACATCACGCTAGTGGCCGCGATGGTGGAGCTAATCGGCAGGATGATCAACAGCCAGAATGGTACCCCAAGAAGCGTGACATAAAGAAAATCAATAAAAAGCGCCCCTTTATTGACCAATAGCTCAACCAGACGCAAGGTCTGGCCAAGCCAGACCAACCCAATGATGGAAAAACTGGCCAGCAGAAGCGATGACAAACACTGCCTTAAGATATACCAAGTTAAAACCATGTGTCGTATCAGCTCCAAATACCCATTTGTCATCATCATTTGTCATAACTAAGGGGTAGTTTCTTTGGCAGAAGGCGATCTTGCCGTTGCTTTTTTTATTCCCATCTTCAATATAGGTGTTTGCAACTTATCAAAAAACCAACAGAAACAGTAAGGATTTTTTTATGACATCTCGGTTGACCCTCCAATTTGTCTCTCAGGATAATGCCCCATCCTATCCGGTTATGATTCTTGTCTCTGCCAAAGATGGAAAGGCGGAACTTGATGCCACCCGGAAAGCGCTGGATCAAACTTTCAATGGCGCGTTATCACGGGCGATGACAGAGGCTTCTTTTAAGGCTGAAGCTGGCGAAGATGTGGTTGTACGAGGGCCAGAAGGCTCGGTCATTTTGCTTGGGGCCGGAGCTGATGACGCCGTTGGTGTTGAGAGCGAAAACCTTGGTGGTCATGTGATGGCGGCGATGGCAAAAGCGAAACTCAAGGATATCACTTTGATGGCAACAGGGCGGCCAGCGGATTGGGTGGCAAGCCTTGCCTATGGGGCTTATCTGGCTGGCTATCATTTTTCGCGTTATTTCACCAAGGGCAAAAATGCTAATCCCACCCAAGCTAGCATGGCCATTGTTGCGGATGATACCAAAGCCACAGCATCAGCCTATCAGCGGCTTGAGGGGATTGCCTCAGGCGTGTTTATGGCGCGTGATCTGGTCAGTGAGCCGTCAAATATTCTCTATCCGGCTGAATATGCCAATCGGTGTCTTGAGTTGTCCAAGCTAGGCATAGAGGTTCAGGTGCTGAATGATGACGATATGTCAAAAGAAGGCATGAATCTGTTGCTTGCGGTCGGGCAAGGGAGTGAACGCGAATCCCGAATGGTGGTCATGCGCTGGAATGGCGGCGGCGACGAAGACCCGATGGTGTTGATCGGTAAAGGGGTGTGCTTTGATACTGGCGGCATTTCTATTAAACCTGCTGCTGGCATGGAAGATATGAAATGGGATATGGGTGGGTCTGCCGCGGTTGTTGGGGCGATGAAGGCGATTGCCGCCGCTGGCCTTAAACGCAATGTCGTAGGTTTGGTTGGACTAGTTGAAAATATGCCAGACGGCAAGGCCATTAAACCCGGTGATGTGGTGACTTCCATGTCTGGGCAAACGGTAGAGATTATCAATACCGATGCCGAGGGTAGATTGGTTTTGGCCGATGTTATCACCTATGCCCAACGCCATTTTAAGCCTGCGATTATGATAGATTTGGCCACGCTAACCGGTGCAATTCTGGTTTCCCTTGGCATGGTGCAATCGGGTCTATTTGCGAATAATGATCATCTTGCAACAGCACTTTCTGATGCTGCCGCCGCTACGGGCGAGGGGACATGGCGGATGCCGCTTGGCAAAGACTATGACAAATTGATCGATTCCAAGATCGCAGATATGAAAAATATCGGTGGGCGTTATGGCGGTTCTGTGACTGCCGCGTGTTTTCTTCAGCGGTTTGTTGAAAATGACACGCCTTGGGCGCATCTGGATATTGCCGGAATGGCGTGGTCAGACAAAGCCAAGCCAACGGTGCCTGCTGGCGGCACAGGATATGGCGTGCGGCTATTGACGCATTTTGTTGAACATTTTCAACCCGTATCATCATAAGGGGTAAGATTTGGCAGAAATCGCCTTTTATCAATTGCAGTCGCGGTCAGCACAAGAGGTGTTGCCGCGCCTGTTAGAGAAAACACGCGCCGCTGACAAAACCGCCAAGGTGATCGCCCCGGAAAAGTTATCAACAGAAATCAGCTCGGCCATTTGGTCAAATCAGCCGGATAGCTGGCTTGCCCATGGTATCGCTGGGCGTGATGATGAAGATCGGTCGCTTTGTCCTATCTGGATTGCTGATCACGATGCGCCTGATGATGCGCCTGACGATCATAAATCTGATTTTCATTTCTATCTGGCCGGACGAATGCCATCAGATGCGGTGGTATCAGGAACACACGCCCCATCACCTCGGATTTTTATTCTTTTTGACGGCAATGATGCCGCTTTACTAAGCACAGCGCGTGATGCATGGAAACAATGGTCGAAACAAGGCCACGCGCTGAGTTATTATCAGCATGACAGCACCCAAGGATGGGTGAAAAAGGCATAAACCGTCACTTCTCTTTGCTAAACATCTTGCCTTTGTTTGTGGCCTTTCCTATAAGGCCATCAGGACTCCCCAAACTGGTTTTTATTTGAAAGGATTAACCATGGCTCTTGAACGCACCTTTTCTATCATCAAACCTGATGCAACGCGTCGTAACCTGACTGGCGCTGTTGCGGCGCGCCTTGAAGAAGGCGGTCTTAGAATTGTCGCCCAAAAGCGCATTCACATGACCCGTGAACAAGCAGAAGGGTTTTATGCCGTTCATAAAGAACGCCCTTTTTTCAATGATCTGGTCGCTTTCATGATTTCTGGGCCTGTGGTTGTTCAGGTGCTGGAAGGTGAAAATGCCGTTGCGCGCAACCGTGAGATTATGGGGGCTACAAACCCTGCTGATGCCGCCGAAGGCACTATCCGCAAAGACTTTGCCGAAAGCATTGAGGCGAATTCGGTTCATGGTTCTGACAGCCAGGACAACGCTGCGATTGAGATTGCTTATTTCTTTAACGCAGACGAAATTGTCGGCTAATTCCAATGTTGGATTGAAAATCACTTGCATGGAAAAAGGGGGCAGATAGCCCCCTTTTTTATGGCCTGATGCACGCGGTAAAACTAGAGCAGGAAATAGGCCATCAGAAGCAAAATAACAGCAATCAAAATAGCCGAGTTGCGCATAAAGCCCATAAAGCCTCTATAAAACTCAAAGCTTTGCCGTTCTTGCGATTCAAGATGAGATGTATCCATTGCCTTTGCCCCCTTATATTCTGTTGTGGGTATTTTAACTGACCTTATCTCTTTTTGCATCAAGAAATCATATGATCATGACTTTATTTTTCAGCCATTTCCTTAGAATGGAACGGGCAAGTGGGCAGAGGCCATTGCATATGCTGTTCCATGCCTGGAATATGCCCCGGAATAGCACCTGATCGGTGATCCAAACGCAATTGCCCTTGGTCGGTTCGGATTGTGATGAGACCTGCGGCTATCGCCCCTATCACGGCAGGATATAGTTTATGTTCTTCGGCTAACACTCTGGCCGCCAAACGGTCTTGATCATCTGCTGTGTTCACGGCAACCTGATGTTGGGCGACGATAGGGCCATCGTCTAATTCAGCGGTGACAATATGAACACTACACCCATGTTGTTTTGCCCCATCATCCAGTGCGCGTTGATGCGTATTAAGCCCTTTATATTGCGGCAAAAGCGAGGGATGAATATTGATAATTTTTCCAAGGTAGCGGCGACAAAATGACGGCGACAGAACGCGCATAAATCCCGCAAGGCAAATGATATCCACCTTAGCTTTATCAATGGCGGTAATAAGGCTTTCTTCAAAAGATGCGCGGTCAGAGTAAAGGCTTGGGTCAATGGTTTCGGTTTCTATGCCTGCCGCCTCGGCAAGCGCTAATCCTGCGGCTGGTTTATCTGCCAGCACCTTAACAATCATGGCCGGAACCGTGTCTTGGGCGGTATAGGCGATCAGCGATTGCAAATTGCTCCCCCTGCCAGAGATCAACACGGCTAGGCGAAGCATTAATCTGCCACCTTCCATTGATCGAGATGATCAAAACGCACCGCAGGGCCATCACCGCGCGCAATAAGCGTACCGGCTTGCCAAGTGGAAAACCCTGCGTCTGATATCGTTGCAATCGCGGTTTTGGCATCTGCTGCATCAACCGTGACCAGCATACCAATTCCGCAATTAAAGGTGCGTAGCATTTCCATAGGGGCAATTTGTCCGATTTGCTGAAGCCAAGCAAAAAGCGGCGGTAAGGACCAGCTGGTCATATCTAACGCTAATGCCAAATCTTTTGAAAATACCCGTGGCGGATTATCAACCAATCCCCCACCTGTGATATGCGAAATTGAGGTGACTTTGCCATCAGTGATTAATGGCATCACCGCCTTTGCATAAAGGGCGGTTGGGGCAAGTAAGGCTTGGCCAAGGCTTTGGCTAGGCTGAAAAGGCGCAGGATCATCTGGCGTAAAGCCGCCATGTTCCAGCACGCGCCGCACCAGAGAATACCCATTGGAATGAACGCCCGTTGAGGCGATGGCAATAGCCACCTGACCTTGGGCAGTCATCTGACGGTCAAGCAATGTTCCTCTTTCTGCCGCGCCAACACAGAACCCGGCCAGATCAAATCCGCCCTTGGGGTAAACCCCTGGCATTTCTGCTGTCTCACCGCCAATTAAGGCCGCGCCAGTTTCAAGGCACCCATCAGCAATCCCAGCGATGATATCCGCCGCTATATCACTATCAAGCGCACTGGTGGCGTAGTAATCCAGAAAAAATAACGGAGCCGCCCCTTGCGCCAGAATATCATTGGCGCACATAGCCACCAGATCAATCCCAAGGCCGCGATAAAGACCAGCTTGGCGAGCTAATTCCAGTTTTGTTCCAACGCCATCAGTGGCGGCGACCAGTATAGGGTCTGAAAATCCAGCCGCTTTGAGATCAAATAGCGCCCCAAAGCCGCCTAGCGAGCTATCCGCCCCTGCGCGACGGGTGCGTGCCGCGTCTTTGGCAATACGGCCTACCAACGCATCACCAGCGTCAATATCGACCCCTGCGTCTCGATAGGTCATGCCTTCTGTTTTCTGAGGATCAGATATGGTAGCCTCCAGTTTAGAAACAGGTTAAAGTCTAGTCATAGAGGGTATCCAAATGACGGTCAAAGGGAAATCATCGCGTGTATTAGTTGTTTTGGCAATGCTTTGCGGCATGGCAAACCTTTCCCCTGCGGTTGGTGACCAAGCTTGCGTGTCTGATGCCTTTTTAATCTCAGGGCTTGATGTTGAGGCCGAGGCAGGCACAGGCAATCTGGCACGGCAAATCGCCACCGAAAGCGCCTTGGCCGAGGCATGGCAAACCCTGCTCAACCGATTGGTTATTGATGGTCAGAATAACACCGCGTTACAAACGGTTGATCCTTCCACCATGTTATTGTTCACAAGGGTAGATAGCGAAACCGTTTTAACAACCCGTTATATTGCTAAACTGGATTATTGTTTTGATCGCCTAATGGTGCGTGAGCTGTTTCGTGAAAACAATATCGCTTACGCCGAATTGCTGTCTGATCGGATTATGGTTTTGCCGGTCTTTGTGTCTGGCGGCCGTGCGACCTTGTGGCAGCAACCTAATCCTTGGAAACGGGCGGTAGAAAATATCCTGCCAGATCATAACGGCTTGGTGCAATTGGCTATTCCGTCTGGCTTTGCCATTGAACGCTCTATCACGGGGCAGGGCATTATGGATCAACGCACCGCCAGTTTGAAAAAGGCGGTTGAACTTGATCCTGCGGCAATGATGCTGGTTAGCACGGCGAGGGTAACGCTAGCGGATAATGGCATTGCGTTGGTAGTGACAGGTGAGCTTTATAACCGGAATGGTGAAAAACTGGCCGATATAGAAGATTCCTATCTGCCGATGGCATCAGCAGAAGAATTGCCTGAACAATTAAATCGGATGGCAAATGAAATGGTCAAGAACATTGAATATGTCTGGCGGCAAGCCAATCTGGTTGATTTGAACGCCCAGAATGTGATCCGCATCTCGGTTGGGGTGATCTCGCTAGACCAGTGGTTTTCGCTAATGGCAAAGCTTGAGGCGCTGTCACCGATTGAACAGATTGATTTGCGCCAGTTATCGGCGGATGCGGCTATCCTAGACATGACCCTAAACGGCTCGCGTGAGGCGTTGGATTACGCGCTTGAGCAGGCCGGATATCGGCTGGATGCCAATCCCGATTCGGCGGTGGGCGGTTATCTTTTGTTGGCGGATAACTAACCTGATTTTCATACTGCAACCTTATCAGAAATAAAATATAACATTCCCGATCATGACCATCCGCCAGACCACATTAGATTTTCCCAGCCCTAACAATCACGCGCGCGGCCGATTTATTATCGGTGCGTGTAATGCTATGGCGGCAGATTGGATTGACCGTTGGCCAGAATGGCCGGGGATGATCCGCGCCTTGATTATTCATGGGCCGCGCTGTTCGGGGAAAACCCATCTGGCGAGCATTTGGACAGAAACCTCTGGGGCCACAACCCTTACCCATCTCAAAGACGGAATAGATCATCTTGATCCGACACAGCATTATGTGTTTGATGGGCTTGCTCCGACCTCTGACTGGCCTGATGATATGGTGTTTTTGGCGCTAACGCGTTTCACCGGTGCTGCAGGCTCATTATTAATGCTGGCAGACCAGTCACCAGCATCTATGCCTTGGAAACTCGCTGATGTTGCCTCACGGCTAGCGGTAATCAATACTGCCCAAATCACAACCCCTGATGATGCTATGCTTCATGATCTGTTACAAAAATTAGCAGATGATAAAGGTCTGGCACTTGATGAAGATATCATCACCTATATAGTTAAGCGCATGGAACGCCGTTATGAGAGCGCGGTTCACACCATCCAAGCTCTTGATGAGATGAGCATCACAGAAAAAAAGAAAGTCAACTTAAGCATGGCAAAAAAAATTCTCAATGACGGTCAAGCCACCTTATTTTAACGAAAAACCTTGGAACAAGATTAGAACGAAGAAGGGAATGAAAACATGGATTTAGGAATTAAAGGCAAACTTGCCATCGTATGCGCGTCTAGCCGAGGGCTTGGATTTGGTTGCGCCAATGAATTAGCCGCAAATGGCGTGGATATGATCATGAATGGCATTGATGCTAATCGCCTCAAGGATGCGGCTGACCGTATTCGTTCTGAACACGGGGTCAATGTGGTGGCTGTCGCCGCAGATATCACCACCGAACAAGGCCGTGCCGAAGTGTTAGGCGCGGCAGATCGGGTGGTTGATATTCTCGTTAATAACGCTGGTGGCCCGCCCCCCGGTGATTTTAGGGATTGGGGGCGTGAAGATTGGATGAATGCCGTTAATGCCAATATGTTCACCCCTATTGAAATGATTAAGGCGGTTATTGATCCGATGATCAAACAACGCTTTGGCCGTATCGTGAATATCACCTCAGGTTCGGTAAAAAATCCTATTCCGCATCTTGGGCTTTCGAATGGGGCGCGAGCGGGCTTAACTGGTTTTGTTGCCGGTCTCGCGCGTCAGGTGGCTCAGCACAATGTCACGATTAACGGGCTCTTGCCGGGGCAATTTAATACCGACCGCATTGCCAGCCTTTTTGAAGCAAGAGCAAAAAAAGAAAATATGCCAGCCGCAGAAGTTCGCGCCGAAGCCGAAGCCGGCAACCCTTGCCGCAGATTGGGGGAGGCCAATGAATTTGGACAGGCTTGCGCGTTCTTATGTGGTGCCAATTCGGGATATGTGGTGGGCCAAAATCTTTTGATTGATGGCGGCGCGTTTAACGCTAATCCCTGATTAGCGTAACTTTTTCCCGTTATCTTTTAGAATCTCACGAGCGGCGTTATGCCCCGGAATGCCGGATACGCCGCCACCCGGATGCATAGAAGACCCACAGATATAAAGCCCTTTCAGCGGCGTCCGATAATCGGAATATCCCGAAACCGGCCGCTGAAAGAACAATTGGTCAGGGCTAAGCTCGCCATGGAAAATATGCCCCATAGGTAAGCCGACATTCTGTTCAATATCTGGCGCAACTAGCAACTGTGCCTCAACAACATCATTGGAAAATCCGGGGGCATAGGCCTCAATCTGCTTAAAGATATTGCGCTTGAAATTGTCTTTCTCTTTTGCCCAATCCCCATCTTTGAGGGTATAGGGGGCATGACCACCAAAAAAATTAACAACATGTTTGCCCGGTGGGGCAAGGGTATCGTCAACAATGGTTGGGCATACCGGGGTCATAAAGGGTTCTTTGGAATACCAGCCATATTTGGCATCATCATAGGCGCGTTCCAGATAATCAATATCAGGGGCAATATGCATATAGGTGGGATAGTCAAAATTCCCCAACACCCCATCGGCGCGTAACTTTGGCAACATTCGGTATTGTGGTGGCCGTTCACAGGCAACATTCATCTTAAACGCGGTGGACATGGTGCGATAGCCGCGGATTTCCCTTAACACCTCATCTGGCAGATGCTGATGATCAATCAGATTAAGATAAAGCGCCTTCGCCGATAGGTTAGACGCAATAATAGGCGCGTGATAATCACGCCCATCGGTGGTAATGACCGATGTCGCACGGTTGCCTTTGACGGTAATCTCTGCGATTTCAGCATTCGTGATAATATCAACGCCTTTGGTTTTTCCATAGCTTGCTAAGGCCTCGGTGATTTTTCCCATACCGCCTTTGATAAAACCCCAACCGCCAGCGCCCTCATGCTCGCCCATGATATGGTGCATAATGACATAGGCAGAACCAGGGGATTTAGGCCCAGCAAATGTGCCAATAGACGCATAATAGGCTATGACCGCCATCACGCGCTCATCTTCAAACCATTCGCGAAGAAAATCATAGGCACTCATGGTCATCATATCGACAATGCGATACATTTTGCGGCCAATTTTCCGATAACGCCACAACAGGGATGCGCCTGCGCGAAAGTTTTTCCAACTGCGTTCTGATGGGTCTATCGGGGTTTCCCATAACAACTTGCGGACGATATTCGCGGCATCGTTAAGATAGGCATCAAAGGCGGGGTAAATCTCTGCGTCATGTTTGGAAAATCGGGAAAAGGACGCTTGAGTTTTGGCGATATTATCAGAAAAAAGAATATAATCCTCACCATCAAGAGGGGATACCATATCCGAGCATGGCAGCACCTCAAGCCCGTGTTGGCGCAATTCAAAGTCATTAATAATGCGTGGATGCAATAGACTCATCAAATAAGAATAGATTGAGGCGCGATAGCCATCTGCGATTTCTTCGGTGACGGCGGCACCACCGACAATACCGCGGCGTTCCAGCACGGCCACTTTCTTACCTGCCCGAGCTAGGTAATTCGCACAAACAAGACCATTATGTCCGGCCCCAATAATAATGGTATCATATTGTGATGAAGGGGTGATGCTCTCAGCCATGGGTGTCCTCATGATGAGTCTGTTGGGTGAAAAAGGATGAGCCTTTGGGCAATTCCGGCCGTTCAATTTCAAAATCAACGGCTCGGACACGGCCATCATCATGTCCCCTGACGACCATGCCCTGATGCTGAGATGGCACGGGCGAGGGCGTAAGGGCAATCGCATCGGCGGCACTAAAGACCATGATATACAGTGTTCGGGGATGATCAGAGGTGTTCTTTGCTGACCCGTGTAAAAGCCGGGTATGCATTAAACAGACGCTGCCAGCCTTGCCAGTGCAATAAGACCGGTTTTCAAGCGCTTCATGGGTTACCGCATCATCCACCGCGCCGGTAAAGATGCCATCATGCCATAGGCTGTGAATCTCACCTTTGTGGGTGCCTGACCAAACCTCAAGCGGGCCGTTTTCCATGGTCACCTCATCCACCATCAAAAGCGCGGTGATCAGGTCATCATTGCTGTGGGGGGTGAAGGGAAAATCCTGATGCCATTTCACCACGGTCGCCGAATGCGGCAATTTGGAATTAATCTTGGTATGGTGAAGTTTAATATTTGGGCCGATCAACTCCGCCACCGCGTCGGTGACGCCACTATTTGCCATGGCTTCAAAATAGCTTTCAGAGATTTCATCAGGGGAACTGACGCGGCGCAACGCTGGCTGATCTTTGTTATGCCCAGCTTCCATATCAAATCTTGGTCTGCCATCCAGCATGGTGCCGAAAGGGGCGTCGTGCTGGCGGCTTTCTTCAACCCATCCAGAAAATTCATCCTGAAGGCGTTGAAGCAAAGCTTCGCTTACTGCGTTTTCAACAACCAGATAGCCGTTTTCGTGAAAAAAGGATTTTTGGTCTTGGCTAAGCATCATCCCCCCAATGCGTATCCCAGCAATATTTATAAGATCACATTAATATGACGGAACAAAAACAGATTTGGCAAGGCAGGAATTACAAAAATATAATTATCCGCGAAGGGCGCGAATATGGTCTGCCCAATCCGAAGCCTTGCCCTTAAAGACGGATGAGCCAGCAACCAGCGTGTCGGCTCCGGCAGAAATGGCAAGTGGCGCGGTTTCTGCGGTGATACCGCCATCAACCTCAATCCGGATAGGACGATCACCAATCACAGAACGCATGGCGGTAATTTTTGGCAGAACGGAGGTGATAAAGGATTGTCCGCCAAATCCGGGGTTCACGGTCATAAGCAAAACCAGATCAACCCGATCAAGAACATGAAAAATAGTCTCAATCGGGGTGGCAGGATTAATAGCCACGCCAGCCTGACACCCCACATCCGCAATCATCTGAAGGCAACGATCAAGATGATGGGTGGCCTCGGCATGAACAATAATGCGATCCGCCCCGGCATCGGCAAAGTCCTTTAGATAAGGTTCTGCTGGAGTAATCATCAGGTGACAGTCAAAAGGAAGCGTCGTGACAGGCCGCAACGCCGCGATCACAGGCGCGCCAAATGAAATGTTAGGAACAAAATGCCCATCCATAACATCAAGATGAATCCAATCCGCGCCTGCCGCCTCAACCTGACGAATGTTTTCAGCCAGATTGGCAAAATCCGCCGCCAAAAGAGAAGGCGCGATGATCAGATGGTTTGTGTGATGGGATCGTGCTTTTGTCATAAAATTGTTATATCATGAGCTTATCGTCAACGCCATGATCAATCTAGACCTTGTTCATGGGACGCAACGATGGGCAAAGATCCGCATTTTGGTTAAATGAGATAAAACGGCGCAACATGAAAAGCATTGAGCCTAAAGATATAAATCCAGTCACCGCCTCAGATTTAACAGGGGCGGCACAGGTGAACACCGATCAGGAAGGATCATCCTTTCTGTCAGAGACCTTTGCTATCCCACCGATGGAAATTGAAGAAGACTATCACCTGATTAATCGGGAATTGTCTTGGCTTGCCTTTAACGAACGCGTCATGGCAGAGGCGGCTAACCCCCACCATCCTTTGCTAGAACGGCTTCGGTTCATTGCGATTTCTGCTAGCAATCTGGATGAGTTTTTAACCGTGCGCGTGGCTGGCCTCAAGCATTTGGTCAAAAATGGTAATAAACTGGATTACTATAATAGCTTTGTCACGCCGCAACGCCAATTAGCAGAAATTGATGAACGGGTTCGGCATTTGCTTGAATATCAGCAAGCCATTTTGCCGGTTTTGCTCAAAGAATTAGCGGAAAATGAGGTATCGGTGATCAAGGCGGGGGAAATCACCAATGAAGACAAAGACCATATCAAACAACATATCCTAGAAGATATTATTCAGATCATCACACCGCAAACATTAGACCCAGCGCATCCATTCCCCTTTATTGCCAATAATGGGTTTGGAATGTTTTTGTCCCTTGAAGATGACAAAAAGAAACACAAAACCGCTTTGATACTGTTATCGCCGGTTCTTAGCCGGTTTTTTGCCTTGCCGGGGGATGGGGCGCGTTTTATCACCCTTGAAGATACCATCTTGCTTAATCTGGATGAAATCTTCCCCGATCATAAACTGGTCAACCATGTGCTGTTTCGGGTCATTAGGGATTCAGAAATTGAATTCGACGAAGAAGCCGAGGATTTGGTCGCCAGTTTTGAAAATGCGGTAAGGGCTAGGCGCAGGGGGAATGTGATTGCCTTGCAATTATCTTCTGAAGGCCCTGATGACATGACACAAGTGCTGGCGAATAAACTGATGGTGTCTGACAGTGATATTGATTATGTCGGCGGCATGATTGGGCTGTCTGATTTGAGCCAGATTTGCAGTGCTGGGGGTGATCATCTCCGCTTTCCGCCATATTCGGCGCGCTTTCCTGAACGCATTAGGGATTTTGGCGGCGATTGTTTTGCGGCCATCCGTTCAAAAGATATTTTGGTTCATCACCCTTATGAAAGTTTTGATGTTGTTCTTCAATTTCTGCGCCAAGCCGCAGAAGACCCAAAGGTGATTTCTATTCGACAGACGCTGTATCGCACTTTGCCAGATTCTCCGATTGTTCGGGCATTGATCGCGGCGGCAGAGGCTGGAAAATCAGTCACCGCGATGGTGGAAATTAAAGCGCGATTTGATGAAGAGGTGAATATTCGTTTGGCGCGGTTGCTAGAGCGTGCCGGTGTTCAAGTGGTGTTTGGCTTTGTTGATCTAAAGACCCATGCCAAATTATCCTTGGTGGTACGGCAAGAGGAAAATGGCTTGCGCAGTTATGCCCATTGCGGCACGGGAAATTATCATCCCATGACGGCAAAGGTATATACCGACCTTTCTTATTTTACCTGTGACCCGGCTATCTGCGCCGATATTGTTCGCATTTTCAATTATATGACCTCTTATGTCACGCCAGCAAAATTGAATAAGGTTAAATTTGCCCCTGTGTCCGCGCGGCAAATGTTCACCGAGGCGGTGCAATCAGAAATCGCCGCCGCCAAAAGAGGCGAGTCATCAGGCACCTGGCTTAAGCTGAATGCACTT
>Ga0181571_10002003_pt1 | contig 14949 bp, 13 predicted proteins | sample 101ome_17_FD_132440 | JGI IMG/M metagenome (GOLD analysis project Ga0181571, IMG submission 132440) | Coastal salt marsh microbial communities from the Groves Creek Marsh, Skidaway Island, Georgia - 101407AT metaG (megahit assembly) | ecosystem: Environmental > Aquatic > Marine > Intertidal... | reverse complement strand
CTCCAGGCCAATTTTTCCCAAAGCGCGGCTATATCTGAACCATCTTTACCAATTAACATAGGGCCAATTTCTTTTGCCAGCGCATAGAACGCCGAGCCGCCAGCCCGAAGCGTGTAGGAAAACCCTACCCCTATTTCACCAGTTTCAGCCGTAATTTCAACCGCCAAGACATCTACAGAGGTAAGAGCGGTCTGCCTTCCAGTAGCGACTTTTGCATCCGCAAACCCTTGGGAAAGGGGCAGGCTTATCTGAGAAATCAATATAGTTTCGATTTTAGACATCGTGATATAATCTTTTGTTAAACTTCAAATTAAAATGCAGCCTGATAAATCTGTTCAATATCTTCTATGCTCATATCGCGCGGGTTATTATCCATCAAACGCCGAATGCCATAGGCCTCTTCTGCAAAGCTGCGAAGTTGTCCTGTTTGCGCACCATAGCTGGATAATTTCATATCAATTCCAAGTGAGTGGCAGAATTGACTGGCCTGTTCAAAAGCTGTTTGGCTGTCTGTTGCTCGAGCTTTACCCAAAGCTGTTAGCACTTCATCGGTTTTATCGGGACAAACCGGCTGATTAAAGCCCAGAACATGAGGAAAAATAAGGGCATTTGCCAGCCCGTGCGGCAGTTTTAGTTTTGTACCCAACGGATAGGCTAATGCATGCCCCGCTGCGGTATTAACGGGCCCTAAACAAATACCCCCATAATAACTGGCCATCATCATGCCAGTGCGTGCATCTTTATCTGTTCCGTCCTTTACAGCTCGACCTAAATATCTGCCAACCGCACCAAAGCCCATGCGCGCATAGCCATCAATCACCGAATGGGCACAGATATTGGTAAAGGCTTCAACACAATGAGCCATCGCATCAATGCCGGTAACCGCTGTTAAAGCTGGTGGAACAGACAGTGTCAACTCTGGGTCTAAAATGGCTAAATCAGCGCACATAAACGGGCTTTCAACAGCCATTTTTGCGTTTGTTTCAGAATTGGTCACCAATGCCCGAATGCCTGCTTCTGAACCTGTGCCAGCGGTTGTGGGGATAAGGGCGAGTTTGGAAAAACGGTTCAATACTTTGTTTGGACCAACAATATCTTCTAGCTGTTGCTGGCCAGCCCACATCACAGAAACCAGCTTGGCAATATCCATAACAGACCCACCTCCTAAACCGATAATCGCATCTGGCTGATAGCGTTTTGCAACTTCAAGAGCGGCGTGTAAAACATGGTCTTCTGGCTCGGCTGTAATGTTGGCATAAATTTCCACCGATGGGTTGAGGCCTAATTTTGGCACTAACTCAGCCACCGACTTTGAGGTAAGAATCAATATCTTTTTAAACTCAGCCGCCCAATCTGCGGCTTTGGCTGCACTACCCGCCCCGATTTCGACATATTGAGGCTGATGAATGACAATTTGACGTTCCATAAATGAAGCACTTTCGTTTTAATTATATCTGTTGCATCTGTGCCCAGATTGTTTCCTGCTCTTGTGTGGTGAGCGCAGTCAGGGGCGGACGCAAAGCGCACCATCTGGTATCCCCCCTAACCTTAGAAATCATGGCTTTAATCGTTGCCAGCTGCGCATAGCTGTTGCTGAGATTACGCCAATCATTTATGCGTTTTTGATGCTGGTCAATTTCTGCCTGCTTGGATGTATCGTTAATATTATCCCAGATAAATCTAAGGCTATCTGCCCGCAGATTGGATGTTGCGGTAATGCACCCTGCCCCGCCTATCTGGAGTAGCGGCAACAATAACGGGTCTGCTCCAGCCAGAACCGAAAAATCAGGGAATCTTTCCACCATCTTTTCCATATTTTCAATATCGCCTGCACTGTCTTTGATCCCAACAAAGATATCAGGAAACTCAGCTCTTAGACGGGCGATTAAATCATGGCTGATAGGCACCTGTGTCATTTGTGGGATATGATATAAAATGATTTTCAGCCGCGAATCTGCCAGCCCTTCTACCAGCTGGGCATAAAACCGAAACAAGCCTTCATCTGAAACTCCCTTATAATAAAAAGGCGGCAGGATGACACAGGCTTTTACCTGGCATGAAAGCGCATGGGCTGTTAAGGCCTTTGTTTCGGAAAGATTGCTACAAGAAGTGCCTGGTAAAAGCTGATCACCGGAAATTCCTGAATCGCAGACAGCGTCCAAAAGAGCCATGCGCTCATCCACACTAAAATTATTGGCCTCTCCTGTCGTGCCTAACAGAGCAATACCGTGGCAACCTTCAGCCAGCAACCCATGACAATGTGCGACAAACAGATCAAAGCACGGGCTACCATCTGCTTCAATTGGTGTGGCAGCGGCACTATAAACACCTGTAATGCGCTGTGTCATTGTCATTTCTCCTCAACAGGCTATGTGATGTAATTTTCTATTCAAACGCGCTGTAGGGTACACGGATATGGGCAATCGCACGTCGATGAAGGGTAAAGGCAATGTCCAGATCGCCTGTATCTGATTGCAATATGGCTGGATAGGATAATTCCTGATTAAGCCCGTCCTCGCTATTATTGGTCAAACAGTTGCCAGTACTGTTCCATAAAATTATTTCATTGCCAAAACGCTCTCCATCATCTGTGGAAAAGAACAGGCTGAGCGGCGCACGCGCCACCCCCCAAATTGGCTGACAACCCCCTTCTGCTTCCGGGCGATCATCTATGCCCAGCTCATCATAAAGCGAAACGCGCCTCGAACTATCCATCTGAGCATTAACCGGATTACACACCAGCGCAATCCGTCCATCTTTCAGTCGCATCGCTGCAATGGATGAATTGTTATTGGGTATATTGGTTGCTGTTGGCACTTGCCAGCTTTCACCACCATCTTCAGAAAGGGTTTTATACACAAAATCAGCCTGGCGTCTGCGATAGAGCGCGACAATCTTATCGCCTTCTAACGGAATGAGTGTCATATGCACACATCCTGTGGATTCGGGTACATCTATACATCGCCAGTTTTGGCCTTTATCGGTAGTTATCGCAACAGATGCATAGTCATGCCGGCCTGTCCATCTGGAGCCCGGAACATGGGTACAGTGATGAAGCGGCAATAGCCAAGCACCATCTGAGCGAAGAATGGGGCGTGCCCGAACAAAACTACCCATAGGCAGACCGGTATCAATTGGCGGTTCGCCAACCTCACGCATCCGCACAATACACTGATCCTGATTCCCACCCGGTTGAGCTGTATGAAACAATAATGTGCGTTGCCCGTCTGGTGAAAACAACACCGGATTCTGTTCAGAACGCATAGGGTCATCTGTCAAGGGTTGGGTCGGCTGCCAGAGGCCAGATTTTTCATCTAATATACTGGAATGAATACAAATATCTGACTTGCCCTCCAGTCCGCCGGCAAACCAGACACATTGCAAATCACCAGATAGATTTCGATATAAAAAAGCAGCGTGATTTTGCACACAAGGAGAAGGCAAAATAGCTGCCTTTCTTCCGCATGAAAAAGCCGAAACTTGGCCATCCATCGCTTTGGCAATCGCATCAACTGAAGAGGGCAAATTAAAACCAGACATAGAAAAATTCACTTATTGTTAAGATTTATATCCATCACTATCAAAAGGGTTTTGCGATGTTGTCAAGACATTTGCTTTTGAAAAAAATGCGGTTTTTGTGGTCATGACAGTTATTAATTAAGTATTAATTTGTTTACAAATATGAAATTAAGTGTTCAGATTTTGTTCAGGGTTTAGACTATTTAAATTGGAAATTACATGGTGCAGCGCAGCGCTGGTTTAGCGATATTGATTATGGTATTTGTCGCTGTTTTAGGAACAGTTGATGCGGTGATCGTTCGCATACTTGCGCAGGATATCCATCCATTTTTTATGGGTTTTACGCGTTCAATTTTTGGACTTTTGATCCTGCTTCCATGGATCATCCGCCAGCCTAAAATCCTCAAGACAGACCGATACTGGCTCCATATTTTGCGCGCTGCACTTAAACTTGTGGCTTTGATTTCGCTATTTGCTGCGCTCGCAAATGCGGGCTTAGCCACCGTCACTACCATCAGCTTTGCCGCTCCTTTTTTTGTTATTCTAGGCGCTTGGTTATTTCTTTCTGAAAAATTGCGGGCAGCACGAATTCTGGCCGTGATTTTTGGTTTTGGCGGGGTTGTCATTGTGCTTAACCCTGCAACTGGAAGTTTGAACCTTGCGCTGGGGTTTGCGCTATTATCCGCAGTTGCTACTGCGACCATTCAGCTGATTTTAAAATATATGGGCCGAAGCGAGGCCGCTGACACGCTAGTTGCCTGGAATTTGATTGTAACGGTTCCGCTAGCACTTATTCCAGCCATTTGGTTTTGGGCTAATCCCACAGCCTATCAGTGGGTGCTTCTTGCGATACAGGGTGTGAATGGTGCTGCTGCCCAATTACTGGTTACAAAGGCCTTTCAGCTAGCCGATGCCTCGCTTATCGCACCAGTGGATTTTGTGCGATTGCCGCTTGTTGGGGCAATTGGTTTCTTGTTTTTTAGTGAAGTGCCTAGCTATGCCACATGGATTGGCGCGGCATTGATTTTTCTAGCTTTGATGTTGACCACCTATAGTGGGCGGACCACCGCTCTTATTAGGTAGCCGCGTCTAATATTGGAACAAACTAGTGAGGTAAATGGCACTGCAATCTTAAACAGGATTTAAATCAACCTAAACCAAGATTCCTGTCCATTTCCATGCTGGCGTTCTTATGCCAAAGTCTGCAGCAATTTTGGCATGACAAAAGACTAGCTGCATTTAAAAAGGAGGAAATACTAGATGAAATTTAGCACTTATCTTAAAGGTGGTTTGATATCGTTAATGATAGCCTTACCAGCAATGGCAAATGCCAAGGGTGTCACAATTGTTCTTTCTGAAGAGCTGGATATCGTTGACCCCTGTGAAGCCTCTCGTTCCAACATCGGACGTGTGGTATTGCAGAATATTTCAGAAACAATGACTGAACTACACCCGCAAAATGGCCTTCAGCCTCGCTTGGCAGAAAGCTGGGAAGATATGGGGGGCGGTACCTGGCGCTTTAATCTGCGTCAAGGGGTGAGCTTCTCAGATGGCAGCGCATTCGATTCTGCAGATGTAGCTCACTCACTTGCCAGAATAAAGAGTGACCAGCTCTCTTGCGAAATCGGGGCAAAATATTTTGGCGGGATGGAACTTTCCACTAAAATTGTAGATGACCACACCATTGATATCACAGCCAATCCAGCACAGCCAATTCTGCCACTGCTGCTGTCCACTGTGACAATGATGCGTTCAACTGAACCAATGGATGCTTATGTTAAAACACCGATTGGCACCGGGCCCTATACTTTTGACCAGTATATTCGCGGAATGCAAATCAACCTTTCAGCAAACCCAAATTATTGGGGTGAAGCTGGAAGCGTCACAAAAGCAAAATATATTTTCCGCTCAGACAGTGCGGTTCGGGCTGCGATGGTTGCAGCTGGTGAAGCTGACATAGCTCCGAATATCGCTCTACAGGATGCAACAGACGGGAATACAGATTTCTCTTACCCGAACTCTGAGACTGTCTATATGCGTATTGATCATGAAGTGGCCCCGTTAAATGATGTGCGGGTGCGTAAGGCGCTCAATCACGCTGTTGACCGGGAAGCTTTTGTTGGCTCAATTCTGGCCAATGGAACTTTGCTGGCAACCGGCATGACTCCGCCATCCACCATCGGCTATAATCATGACCTGAAGCCTTATGCCTATGATCAGCAAGCTGCAAAATCGCTGATGGCTGCGGCAAAGGCAGATGGCGTGCCAGTCGATACTGAAATCCGCCTTATCGGGCGCATTAACAATTTTGCGAATGTTCAAGAAACCATGGAAGCTTTGCAATCCATGTTTAATGATGTTGGCTTCAATGTAAAATTGGAAATGTATGAAGTTGCGGAATGGTTGGAATATTACTCAAAGCCATTCGCCGATGATCGGGGACCCATCATGGTAGAAGCCCAGCATGACAATGCCAATGGCGACCCTGTCTTTTCTATGTTCTTCAAATATGCTTCTGAAGGCCTGCAGTCTGGCATCAATGATAGCAAACTGGACGCCATGATTGCTGATGCAACATCAGCTACTGGAAGCACACGCGAAGCGAAGTGGAAAGACACTTTCAAATACATCCATGAAGACCTTGTCGGGGATGTAATGCTGTTCCATATGGTAGGCTTTAGCCGGGTAAATGACCGTCTGGACTTTACCCCATCTATTCGTACAAATAGTGAATTGCAATTGTCACAAATTGCGTTCAAATAAGACCTGACATCAGACAGGGATGGGTCTGTCCCATCCCTGTCTATTTTTTTGTTTTAAGGAGCTCTTTATTGTGAACGCATTTTTATTAAAGCGCCTTTTTACAAGTGCTGTTTCTTTAATTTTGCTAATTATTTTAGTGTTTTTTTTAGTACGTCTCACAGGCGACCCAGCTTCTTTATTTTTGCCTGTAGATGCCTCAGAAGAAGCCCGCGAAAAATTCCGTGAACTCAATGGGCTAAACGATCCTATCCTGGTTCAGTTTTTTCGATATATCGGTGATTTGGCTCAGCTAGATTTTGGAACATCCATGCGCCGGGCAGAACCCGCGATTGACGCTGTTTTACGCGGCTTCAAATGGACATTGCAATTAGCAGCTATCACGATTGCGCTGGTGACTTGCTTGTCTATTATTATCGGCTCGCTTGCGGCATTTCGGGCAGGCGGAATTTTTGACCGGATTGTTACCTTCTTCTCGCTTATCGGAGCCAGTGCGCCAGATTTCTGGATTGCAATTGTTGCAATCGTGATTTTTTCAGTAAATCTTGGTTGGTTGCCAACCTCTGGTACAGGCAGTATTTGGCACTGGATTATGCCCATATCGGTTTTGTTTATCCGGCCCTTTGGCCTGATATTACAGGTTGTGCGCGGCTCTATGCTAAGCGTTTTGAGCTCTGGCTATATAAAAACCGCTCGGGCTAAAGGCGTCAAAGATACGGTCATTATTTTTGTACATGGTTTGCGCAATGCCATGTTGCCTGTCATCACGGTCATTGGTGACCAAGCCGCCGGCCTGTTAAACGGTGCGGTGATTGTTGAAACGATTTTTGGCTTTCCGGGAGTAGGAAAGCTGATGATCGATTCTATTTTGCAACGGGATTTTGCTGTGGTTCTGGCCTCAATCATTGTTACGGCGGTTGCTATCTTCATCATGAATATCCTGATTGATATTTTATATGCCATCCTAGACCCCAGAATTCGGTATTAATGTTATGAGTAAGGCTGAGATGACCCATAAGGGTACAAAAACAGAGCCGTCCATTTTACGACAATGGCTGCGTATGCTATTGGGGGATAAATTTGCTCTTTGCGCGGCGATATTTTTGCTTGTGCTTGTTCTGGCCGCATTTCTAGGCTCTTTTTTGTTAGACGATATCGCGACCAAACAGAATCTGCGCGGTCGTAATGCCCCGCCTTTTGATTTTGCTAAACAGTGGATTTTCTGGCTGGGCGGAGATGCACTTGGCAGACCTTTATTGGCCCGTATTATCGTGGCGGCCCGCAATACCTTAATGATTGCCGGATCTGCGGTGAGTATTTCAATTGTGATCGGCTGTTTTTTAGGCCTCATTGCGGGCTATAGTTCGAAATTTTTCAGCCATCTCATTATGCGTATCGCAGATGTGATCATGTCCTTTCCCTCCCTTTTGCTGGCAGTAATTATTTTATATATGCTACCCCCTTCTGTGTTAAATATTGTTGTCGTGCTGGCCATTACTCGTATTCCGGTTTATTTGCGTACCGCACGTGCAGAAGTGCTAGAGATAAGAGAACGGATGTTTATTCAAGCTGCCCAAGTCATGGGTGCTTCAAATAAACGCATAATTTTCCGCCATATTTTGCCAATTATTATCCCAACGATGGTTACCATTGCCACGCTAGATTTCGCCTTTGTTATGCTGGCAGAAAGTTCCCTTTCCTTTTTAGGGATTGGCATTCAGCCTCCAGAAATCACCTGGGGTCTGATGGTCGCACAAGGTCGACCCTATTTAACCACTGCTTGGTGGCTGTCCTTTTGGCCAGGTCTGGCCATTATTCTGACGACGTTAAGCCTCAACCTTCTCTCTAATTGGCTGCGTGTGGTATTAGACCCGCAACAGAGATGGCGTATGGAAGTTGGAGGCTCTAAAAATGGCTAAACATCTTCTGGAAGTATCTGATTTATCTGTAATTTTTCATACCGTCACAGGCGATGTTAGGGCTGTTAACAAAGTTAATTGGTATCTGGATAAGGGCGAGGTGCTTGCTATTTTAGGAGAAAGCGGATCTGGTAAATCTGTTTCTGCGTCAGCCATTGTAGATCTCATCGATATGCCCCCAGGGGAAGTCACTTCCGGAAAGATTGACTTTAACGGCAATAATCTGCTGGCTATGTCTGCCTCCCAAAGACGCGAGATAAATGGCAAAAATATTGCGGTGATTTTCCAAGACCCGCTTAGTCACCTGAACCCTGTTTATACCGTTGGCTGGCAAATTGAAGAAGCTTTAAAGGTGCATGGAGCAGACAGTCAAACCGCGCATCAAGAAATGCTCAATCTTTTGGAAAAGGTTGGCATCCCCTACCCTCATCAGGCGGCAAAAAAATACCCCCACCAGTTTTCAGGCGGCCAGCGCCAACGGGTGATGATTGCAATGGCTTTGGCACTACGCCCAGATGTTCTGATAGCAGATGAACCAACTACTGCCTTAGATGTAACTGTTCAGGCACAGATTCTAGATTTGCTGGTTAGTCTGCAAAAAGAAACCGGCATGGGCTTGCTGATCATCACTCATGACCTGGGTGTCGTGGCCGAAGTAGCTGACCGGGTAATTGTCATGCAACATGGAGAAGTGGTGGAAACTGGCAGTGTGCGCGATGTGTATTTTAATCCCAGCCATGCCTATACCAAGCAGCTGATTAAAGCCGCACCAGGAAAAGGCAAAATATCTGCTGGTATTAAGCCCTCTGCCCCGCTTTTATCTGTATCATCTATCTCTAAGAGCTTTGGGGAATTTCAGGCTCTAAAAAATATCAGTTTTGATTTGATGGCAGGTGAGACCATTGCCATTGTTGGGGAAAGCGGGTCTGGAAAATCAACCACAGCAAAAGTTTTATTGCGATTGGAAGCTGCGGATAGCGGCCAAGTGCTTTATAAAGGCCAGAATATTTTAGCTCTATCTGAACAGGAAATGCTGGCCAGACGGCGCGATATTCAGATGGTTTTTCAAGACCCATCCCAAAGCCTCAACCCCCGCATGACAGTGTTTGAGCTGATTTCGGAGGCTTGGGTTATCCATCCTGATATCTTAGATAAATCTGAATGGCCAGAACGGGTTACCAAGCTATTAGAACAGGTGGGGCTGAGCGCAGAACATAGCACGCGCTATCCCCATCAGTTTTCAGGCGGCCAACGCCAGCGCATTGCTATTGCACGTGCCTTAGCATTAGAACCCAAAATCATTATTTGTGATGAGGCGGTTTCGGCCTTGGATGTTTCTGTTCAAGCACAGGTTATCGCCCTTTTAAAAAAGCTGAAAAAAGATTTAGGGCTGAGCTATATCTTTATTGCCCATGATCTGCCTGTTGTGCGCGATTTCGCCGACCGGGTTATTGTTATGAAAGATGGACAGATTGTTGAAACAGGGCTGACAAAGGATATTTTTGCGAACCCCAAGCAAACCTACACCCAAGATTTATTGTCAGCTTCTTTAGAACCAGACCCCGATATTCAGGCCAAACGCCGTAAACAACGAAAAAAGCTTCAACAGCTAAAGCGGTAGATTTAAATGACACAACCAGATATTCTTGTTTTCTATCCTGTTTATGATGAAGGGGTCATGCACAAGATTGACCAACGCTATCATTTGCTTCGACTGGATAGGGCACAAGATAAAACCGCCTTTTTAGCGGAGCATGGCAGCAAATGCCAGACACTGATTATCAATGGTCATACAGAATTAAACCAAGCGCATTTAGATAGTATGCCTAATCTGAAGCTGGTAGTCTGTTCGTCTGCAGGTTATGAGCTGATGGATACAACCGCCCTCAGAAACAGAAACATTCAGCTGACCAATACCGCAGCTGCTTTGTTTGATGATGTTGCTGATATGGCAATTTTGATGGTTCTGGCCAGTATGCGCAATTTGGTTCGAGGCCATGATTATGTAGCCTCCCAAATATGGGCAGAAAAAGGTATGTTTCCGCTTCAGTCTAGCTTGAAAGGCAAGCATCTGGGGATAGTTGGGTTTGGAAAAATTGGCCAGGCAATTGCCAAAAGAGCATCTGTTTTTGGATTGAACATCGCCTATCATAGCCGTTCAAAGAACCCGACTAGCGAACATCATTATTTTTCTGATTTGGCTGATATTTCCCTTTGGGCAGACATTTTGGTCGTTGTGGTTCCAGGCGGACAGGAAACCGAAAATCTGATCAATCAGGACATCATGGAAAAGCTGGGGTCATCCGGCATTCTGGTCAATCTTTCTCGCGGAAGTGTTTTAGATGAAACTGCACTAATCACAGCGCTAAAAACAGAAAAATTAGGCCACGCTGCATTAGATGTATATAAAAATGAACCCAGCCCAAATCCAGAAATGATTGCCCTGGAAAGGGTGACCTTATATCCCCATCACGCCTCTGGAACGCTCGAAACACGGGCTCGTATGTCTGAACTGGTGCTTGAGAATCTGGATGCGTTCTATGCCGGAAACCCGCTAATCACCCCTGTCTTTTAACCGATTGCCTGCCGACTTATAGATGAAGAAAGCCCCTATCATGCGCCCCTTTAATGTTGTGTTACTGGAATCCTTTAACCCTGAAATGCAGGAAAAAATACGCACATTAGCTGGTAATAAGCTTAACCTCATCTTTCCAAAAGATTCCTCACAGACAAGTTTAATGGCCGTTTTAGATGAGGCAGAAGCGGTTGTGGTCCGAGCCATTAAAATCCAGCCGCAATGGTTAGAGAATATGCCCAAGCTGAAAATCATCCATCAATGGGGCACCGGCACAGACGGAATTCCCATAGCTGAGGCGCAAAAACGAGGCATCATCATCGCCCGTAGTCCAGGGCGCAATGCCCCTTCTGTTGCAGATTTAACCATTGGTCTGATGTTGGCGTGCCGGCGGCGAATTTGTGTAGCAGACGCCCGTATTCGCCAAGGTCTGTGGCTAGAGCCCAATTTATATGATATCGGGCGCGATTTAACAGGGGCACGGGTAGGGCTGGTTGGATTTGGGGCAATTGGCCAGCTTGTCGCCAAACGGCTGACCGGATTTGATTGTGAAGTATTCTATACACAGCGAAAGGGCCGCATAGACCATCCTGCAACTTTTTTGCCTCTTGATGAATTGGTAAAGAAAGTGGATATCATCAGCCTGCACCTTCCCCTGAGCCCAGAGACGCGCCATTTATTTGATGCAGCCCGTCTGGCAGAAATGCGTAAAAATGCAGTGATTATCAATACCTCACGCGGCGGACTTATTGATGAAGCCGCCCTGAGTACAGCCTTGCATTCTGGCCATTTAGCTTCGGCTGGATTAGATGTTTTTTCATCTGAACCTTTGGCTCAAGATGCGGTTATCCGCCAAGCTCCCAATACTGTTTTAACCACCCATTGCGGAGGTGGCACAGCCGATAATCTGGCCCGCCTGGTAACCCATTGGTCAGAAAATATGCGCCTGTTTGCAGAGGGTCAGCCATTAAACCCAGCAGATATTGTCACCCTTTAATTTACAAGGATGCCCCGCCACATATGACTATTTCCTGACCGGTAATTGACGCCCCAGCATCAGAAATCAGAAAACCTACCAAGCTAGCCACCTCCTCTGGCTGTATAAAACGACCAAAAGGTGGCATTTTAGGCTTAGAAGAAGTGCGGCCAGGATCGCTGAGCATGGGCGTGTCTGTTGCACCAGGTGCAACTATATTTACTGTAATTTTACGGCTTGCCAGCTCTGCTGCAATAGAACGAGCCAAACCGGTTAGGCCTGATTTTGAGGCTGCATATAAAGCGCGTTTCGGGGCACCTTTTGCTACCCGGCTACCTATAAAAATAATACGCCCGCCATCGTGAATCTTTTCTGAAAGCAGGTAGCAGAGTTCGGCTGCGGCCTGAAGGTGCAGCTGCCACATTGCTTTACCTTCTTCAAGATTTAACGCCTGCAAAGGGGCTGTTTTCAGTTGGCCTGCTGCATGAATAAACCCGTTTATCTGGCCTATCGACTTTGTGGCCGCCTTGATATTTGCAAATTGCATTAAATCGGCCTTACAGAACTTAAAATTAGGATGGGAAAGCGGTGGGGTATGGCGAGCCAGCCCATATACCTTATAATTTTTTGCTAGCAAATCTTGCGTGATAGCCAAACCAATACCAGAGCTGCACCCGGTTACAAGAAAACTGTCTTTTGCCAATCAAAGCTCCTTTGAGATGTAAACTCTTTTCAAAGTAAGGCTGATATTAAAAGCTTCTAATTATTTGATTATAGAAAAATCCATCTTACAATAAATTTATGCTTAAGATTCTGAAACTTTGAACAAACTTTTGACATATATGAGAGTCTAACACGATGTATTCTGCTATTGAATTGCGCGATGTTATTAAATCTGGATTACTGAGTTTTCCTGTTACACCTTTCACGCCAGAAAATACGATAAATGAAGCCAGCTTTTGCAAGCATTTGGAATGGCTGGCAGAATATGAAGTGGCCGGGCTAATCGTGGCAGGCGGAACGGGTGAGCTTTTTTCTCTTACCCCTTTGGAAGTGGCGCAAATCGTGCGCCTTACCCGCGCCCAGCAACCGCATTCTGCTATCATTGCCGGATGCGGGTATGGGACCAAAATGGCGATAGAAATGGCTGCAGAAATTAAACAGGCTGGTGCTGATGGTATTTTGCTGTTGCCGCATTATTTGATCGCAGCTGCCCCAGAGGGCATTGAAGCCCATATCCGGGCAGTCTGCCAGTCAACTGATTTGGCGGTGATTGTGTATAATCGAGGTTTAAGTATGATCACCGACAAGATGCTTTTGCGCCTATGTGAGGATTGCCCAAATCTGATCGGTTTTAAAGACGGCACAGGCAATATCGAAATGGTTAAGAAAATCACCCTGCAAAATGGTTCGCGTCTTGCCTATATCGGGGGTATGCCAACCCATGAGCTGTTCGCACAGGCCTATCGCGGCACCGGAGTGGATACTTATTCTTCTGCTGTGTTTAATTTTGTTCCCGAAACAGCACTAAAATTTTATCACGCCTTTATGGCAGGTGATGACAGAATTTGCGACCAGCTATTACAATCCTTTTATTATCCGTTTGCAAAAATTCGTGACCGCAAAAAAGGCTATGCGGTATCGGCCATCAAATGCGGAGTTGGTTTGCGGGGCTTTAATACAGGACCCGTTCGCCCACCTCTGACAGATTTAAGCCATGAAGAAGCAGCCATGATGCAAGATTTGATAGATTCTCAATCATGAATAAAGCAGATAAATTGCATATTCTGATTACAGGTGCAGCCAGTGGCATCGGGGCAGCCTGTGCCAGAAAACTAGCCAGTTGCAATCATGTGCTATTTTTACATACAGGTAACAATCAGGAAAAATTAGAATGTCTTGCCCAAGAGTTGCGCACCCAAAGTGGAGTTGAAATTTACTGCTATACCAATAATTTCAACCGCCCCGACAGGCTGGCAGAAATGATTGCCGAAATAAAAGGTAGGGCAGGCCATATTGACCAGTTGGTTTTAAATGCCGGCTATGCAGATAAAGGGGATTTCAACCAGCTAACCAATGAAAAGCTTGGCACTGCATTGGCCGTGATGGCCGAAAGTCCGGCTCTGCTCATCAAGGCCTTTATTCAGGATATTCAAAACAGCCAGTGCGGGCGTATTGTGGCGATTTCTTCATTTGTAAATACAGCTATCGGGGTGAATGATACCGTCTTCACCATCACTGCAGCGGCAAAAAGTGCCCTAGAAAGCTTGACGATGGAAGCGGCCAGGCAATGCCGAAAGAGTCAGGCCACAGCCAATATCATTTCACCAGGCTACACCCGAAAAGACAGTCAGAAATCTGCCTTTAGCGAACAAGAATGGCAGGATCTTGCCGCTAAACTACCTTTGGGGCGGCTGGCTGAACCAGAGGAGGTAGCCGGACTTGTGCAATTTTTGCTATCCGAACAAGCTGCCATGATTACCGGACAGAATATCGCCATAGATTGCGGGCTGAATTTGCTCTAATTTTGACAAAGCAGAAAGGAGGCAGAAAATGACTGCGAAAAAAATATGCCTAACCATTGGTGGCGGGCGCGGGATGGGCGCTGCAGTTGCAAAAGAAATGCATCAACGTGGATATCAATTAGCTTTAATGTCACCCTCTGAAAGCTGTGAGATACTAGCCAGCGAACTGGGCGGCATTGCCAGGCGCGGGAGAGCTGAAAATCTGTCTGACATCACCGAAATTATTGAGCTTACTATGAAGAATTACGGCCGGATTGACAGTGTCCTTATTCATGTAGGCGGCCCACCAAAGGGCGATTTACTGGAAATTGAAAATGCTGACTGGCAAAAAGCCAATGAAATGGTCATCTTGCCTGTTATCAATGTCGCAAGGCTGGTAACACCTATTATGGAGAAGCAAGGGGGCGGCTCGATTGTGAATATCACCACTTTTTCGGCCTTTGAGCCAAGCCTGCAATTTCCAACCTCCAGCGTTTATAGAGCAGGAGTATCGGCCTTTACCAAGCTATATTCAGACAGGTATGGAGCAAAAAATATCCGAATGAATTGTTTGCTTCCCGGCTTTACAGATAGCTTGGATTTGCCTCAGAAATATGCTGATATGTCCGTATTTGGCCGGCTGGCCAAAGCAGAAGAACAGGCTAAAGCCGCTGCGTTTTTATTGTCTGAGGATAG
>Ga0181571_10002002_pt1 | contig 14949 bp, 8 predicted proteins | sample 101ome_17_FD_132440 | JGI IMG/M metagenome (GOLD analysis project Ga0181571, IMG submission 132440) | Coastal salt marsh microbial communities from the Groves Creek Marsh, Skidaway Island, Georgia - 101407AT metaG (megahit assembly) | ecosystem: Environmental > Aquatic > Marine > Intertidal zone... | reverse complement strand
GAAGACGTCGAGGAACAACCCGATATTATCCATCACGTCGTACGCGAGCATGAACAGCGAGCAGCGCGTTGGGTGGACGCCCTGGCACATCATCGTCGTGCACGTCACCACGAACGCGGCGATCCACGGATACCCCGAGGGCGTCACCGCGTCGGAAACCCCGAATGTGCTCGTCGACGCCGCGTCCGACGCCAAATTCGTCAACCCGTACCGCTCGGCGTACTCCCGGTACCGCCACCGCCACGCGTATTCGCCGTACTTGTCCGCGCACAGGTTGAAGTAGTACACCGCGATGAGGAACCTTCCGACGGCGGCGAGCTCGGGGGCGCGTTCCGCGTTGGCGATCGCGCACGATATCTTGGCGTAAGCGTCGCGAGCGCTCCGGCTACGTGTAACGTCGGCGACGAGTTCGTTCCACTCGCGGCGTCTCCGTCGCGTCCGCTCCTCGGCCCGTGCGAACCACTTCCGCAGCTGCGCGGTGGCCAACGCGCGAAGCTCCACCGCGAGAGGTTCGGTGTCGTCCTGCGTCCCCCCCGGCCCGCGCATCGCGCGCACCGACGCGATCGATCGAACCAGCCACGCGATCGCGGATGAGACGGTGGCGAGGACGGCGACGGCGACGACGCCGCTGACGAAGAAGGGACCCCCGTGGCGCGTCGGCGCCGGGGGCGCGCCCGCGGCCTGCCTCGCGCGGTCGAACTTCTTCGCCGCGCGGACGCGCTCGCGAGCCTCCGCTTTGCGCTGGAACGCCTCGCGCGCGTCCATCGGTCGCCGGGCGGTTTGGTCCCCGGATCCGTACCACTTCTCCGCCGGGTGCCGTCGGTCCACCACCGATTCGGGGTCGCGCGGGGCCTCGCCCGGGCGTTTGACGACGCGCGGGGGCTCGCCGGATGGACCGTCGCCGGATGGACCGGCACTGGATGGACCGTCACCGGATGGACCGTCACCGGATGGACCCCCTCCCCTCGCCTCCTCCGTCTCCCGCGCCGCGCGTCTCGGATCGTCCCAGGCGCTCTCCTTCGTGGCGACGTTGAAGTAGTACTCCTTGCCGCTCTTTGGGTCCCTGTGTCGTTGCCAGGGCACGCCGTCGAGCTGGAAAGAGCCGCGATACGTGCGCTTCGAGACGGCCGGGCCGTCGCCATCCGGCGCCCGCGGCTGGCCGCCCACGTTTCGCGTCGATCGGCGAAGCGGTCCCCCCGACGACGTCCGCTTGATGGCGGTCATCTTTCCCTCGACGGGCTGGACGAGCGACGCGAACGAGACGAGGAGTAAGAGCGCCAGGCCGACCGCGACGGGTCGGCGCGTTGGCCGCGGGGTGCGCCGTCCGCCCATCGCGACGTTCGGAACTCCGCCGCGGGGTAACCACCCCGGTAGCGCCCGCCCGATTGATTGTTGTTGTTGAGCGGAAATACCGGCACCCGCCCGCGGCCAAAATCGCTGGCGCGCGTTTCTCTCGGTGTCGCGGGCCCCTGGCGGTCTCAAATGCGCAAACCCAAAAGTTTTGGGTTGACCTCGCGCGGTCGCACAGAGCCGCACCCGGGAAAAATCTCCGCTTCGCGGCAAAACATCGGTCAGTTCCTTTGAGTCGCGAACCTTGAAAGCGACTCGGTTTGCGAAGATTTGAATTCCATCCGCTCGGGTCGGTTTGGCGGCTGAAAAATTCGCCCTGGATCTCGACCGACGGCACAGGCGAGCAGTCTGCAAAACGTCGATCTCAACGACTGGCGCAAAAGCACGGGCAACAACGATTGTGGACCACGAAATGGCGACGTCATCGCTGTTGTTGCCTTCTCCAGCCTCAGGTCAACAAAGTTGTTGTTTTTTTTTTCACAGGCATTCGTCGTCGCGCCGCCTCGTCCGAAACGAGCGCGCGTGCACGTGGAAAGGACCTTCAGGCCGCGTCGAACCGCAAGGTCGCTTCATAGGCGAGCCCTCGTCGACGTCCGCGCGTCCGTTCGGTTCTCGCGCGCAGCGAAGGACCGCGAGGAGGCGCGCTTCCATTGTTGGCGTTTTTTCGTCACCGGAGTCTTTGGGACCCCCGCGGCGTTTGCTTTCGCCCTCCGCCGACGAGGCGCGCGAGGCGTATAATCACGGACGCGCCCCAGCAGGCGCCCCACGGCACAGTCAAGATGTCCGACGGGAAGAGCTCGAGCGTTTGGAGCCCGGAAGAGGATGCCGAGCTCGCCAGGTTGCAGGTTCGTTCTCCACCGCCCGTCGCAATTTCTAACACTTTGTTAGTCTTTTTTTGGGGCCTCCGTGCGCCCGCGTCCTTGCGTCTTCCCGCGCGTCGTCGACCGATCGGACGCTCCCGTGTCCGCCCCAAACGCTCACCCTCGATCGAACGAACTCGTCGACAGGAGATTCACGGCAACCGCTGGGCCCTCGTCGCCGCGGAGCTCCCGGGAAAGACCGGTCAGCAGTGCGCGCAGCGTTGGCGGCACAAGGTGAACCCCGCCATCAAGAAGGAGAAGTGGACCCCCGAGGAGGACGCGCAGGTGAGCAACCCCCTCTCGTCTTCATCGGTTCGAGCTCGAGATGTGGGCCCGATCGGCGGTCGCGTGGGTTTTCTCGCGCCCGAAGCCGCATCGGCGCCGTGCGCGACGGCGCGCGCGACGGAGGAGCCCCCGCGGCCCAGAGCGCCCGCCCAAATCCTTTCCCCCTCGTTCAGCCCTGAACCCTCAAAGTTAACGGACGCCTTCTTCGGGGTTCGTAACTCGTCGAAACAACCGTTAAAAAACCACGGACGCCGCCTCCGCCTCCGCCGACCCGCCTCCGACGACTGACCGCCCCGTTCCCCCCTCCCCGTCGCAGCTCGCCAAGCTCTACGAGCAGCACGGCCAACGGTGGGCCGAGATCGCCAGGCACCTGGAGGGGCGAACGGACCAGCAGTGCATGGGCCGCTGGCGCCGCCACCTCGATCCCAGCGTCAAGAAGGATGCGTGGACCGATCCGGAGGATAAGAAGCTCATGTCCCTCCACGACTCCCTCGGCCCCAGGTGGAGCAACATCAGCAAGATGCTCACGGGCCGCACCGCGCAGCAGTGCCGCGCGAGGTGGTTCCAGCTCTCCGCCTCGGACGACGACGCCCTCTCCGAGGGCACCACCGTCTCGGGCACCGCCGCCGGTTCGGACGTCTCGGGTAAGAACGGCGGGTCGGGCAAGAAACGGCCGAAGACGGCCCTCAAGACGTCCAACCTCGGCCGAACCCCCACGCCTCCGCTCTCGCCGTCGACCCCCGCGGTCACCGGCGAGGTGGACGGCGCGGTCGCGAGCGACGGATCGAGAGGCGGCGCGGTTTCCGAGAAGCGAGGAAACGGAGGCTCGGTGCTCGGCACGCCCGTCGCCAAGAGGAAACGATCCGCGATGGACAAGACGGGCGCCAAACAAGTCGGCAACTCGGACAACGACACGTCGTCGAGCGGGTCCGGGTACGGCAACGGCGGCGGCCTGGACCTGCTCGCCATGTTGTACAGCGCCGCGGTGACGTACGAGACGAGCGTGGTGGCGGCTGGCGCGGGGATGAAGTCGTTTCCCCCCGAGCTCTACGCGTGAGCGAGGGTGATCGACTCTCACGCGAATGTGGGGTGACGCGAATATTATCGCGTCGTATTTCGGGCGGGCTCGGCCGCGGTCGTTCACGGCGGTACACTACCATCACTCTTTCGTTCGTCGCGGCTAAAATTTAGTCGGGACAGACATGTACAAAACGCGCACAAAGACGCATGGGGAATCAATTGGGGACATTGGGGGACAGACATTCTTTTCCGGTGGCGCGCGCGGGGTTACAGCTCGCGCGTCACGTCCGGACACACTATTATTTACTGTTTGACAAATGGAATACTTTGGCAAATGGAAGCTCCGCCGCCGGGGCTGAGGAAACACACATGGGTACTTGTAAAACAACCAGGGTACTCGCTGGGGGCCAACATCACCGGCCCCCTCCGGCGAAGAACAACATTCATATTTTATTTCGGGGAATCTTTTGCAGGGCAGCTCGCACGCATCGGAGTCGCAAACTTAGACATCACGGCGACTTTAGCAACAAACACACTATAGCACCAACATAGAGAAGATGCACAGACCCTAGAACACCAGCGGCGGGGTCACCGCGCGTTGTCAAATAACAAAAAGTCCAATCTATCGTAATCGACTCGCGCCGTTTTCACGATTCGAGGACGGCTGAGATCGGTCCGGCGAGGACCGCGGGTTTATTCAGGCGTTTATTCAGGCGTTCGACGCGGCCGAGGCGCGCCGGGACCGGACGGCCGACGCGGCGTGCGTTGAAGTCGACGGGGCTCCAGAGGGAGAGCGGCGCGGCGCGGCGCGTTCGGGACAAACGATCCCGTCGCGCGCGTCCTCGTCTCGCGTCCCCCCGTCTGGTCCGCTCGTGTCGTCTTCCCCGCGTCGCCAGCTGTGTCGTCGTCGTCAGCCGGCGCCAAACCCCCGTCGCCAAACCCCCGGCACCAAACCCCCGTCGCCTACTCCGCGAGGCTACCCCTCGGCGTCGACGCGACTCCACGCGTGGCATATCGCATAAGGTATACGCCGCGTCGTTCGCGCCGAAGGGTTCGCCCGCGAAGTGTCGCCCGGAGGCGGAGACTCCGCCGTCCCCGCCCGGGTCCTCCCCGCGTGATCTCTCCTCCGCGTGATCCGCCCCATCCGCGTGACCCGTCCTTCGCCCCATCGTCGTCGTCGTCGTCGTCGTCGTCGATCGAATCGGCGCCATCCGAGGGATCGGGAGGCGCGTCACCGGCGCGGCGGCGATGTCGACACAGCTGGCGACGCGGCTGGCGCCGTCGACGCAGCCCTCGAGTCGCCGCCTTAAGTCGACGTTTTCGAGCGACGCGCACTGCGCGACGTACTGAAAGTGCGCGACGGCGCGCTCCAGCTCCCTGCACCTCTGTCGCAGGTGCACGAGCTCCAATCGCTTGCGCTGGCGGCTCAGCGCGGCGGACGCGCGGTTGCGCCGCAGCCGAGCCTGCTTCGGGTCGGAGTCCGGGTCGGAGCCCGGGTCGGAGGTTGGGTCGGAGTACTCGACGGAGCCGGGTTCGTCGGAGCGTTCGTCGCGGCGTGGCGGCGTCGCGGGTGAGCGGCCTCGCCCGCCCCGCTCGTCGCCCCCGCTCGTGCGCGGTGTGGGGCGAACCGAGTCGTCGTCGAGCGAACCCGGGCGCGCGCGTTTCTTCGCGCGCGCGTCGACGACGTCGTCGTCGACGTCGACGTTCGTCGCTAACCCGACGTCGCCCTCGAGCCAGGCGCAGATCCCGGAGAGGTCCACGTCCGCGTCGTCGAAGGACAGCGCGCGCGGCAGGTCCGGAACGTCGACCGATCGAACCTCCCCGATGTCGCCATCGACGTCGGTGCCGTCGAGGCACTCCGCGAGGAACGCGCGGAGCGCGGGGTCGATGGAGGGCGCGCGATGCGGGGCTACCACCGCGAGGGACATGACGAGGACGACGGTGTTCGACGGTGAAGCCGCGCGCGGGTCCGATTCGGCGCGACGACGAGTGCCGCGGACGCTCCGAGGTTCCGTTACTTTGGCGAGTAAAAAGTTGGCGCGCGCTTCGGTGTCTCGGCCAATCAAAAAAAGGCCACCGTGTCTCTTTTTTCCATCCGCGGCTGGAACCGCCGGGGGTTTGAAGAAATGGGCCCTCGAGTCTAACCTGGAAGGATTTTCGTGCCGATGCCGATGCGTCTCGTGTTCGTTTCCCCTCCCTCGTTCACATCAGACCGGATCCCAGCCAGGCGCCGCTGGTCCGGGCGGCGCGCGGGACCGACCGGGCGCCATGACACGGGATGCCGACGCTCCCGCCCAACCGCGGGTCGACGAAGACCCGGAGAGCAGCGAGGCGTTCAAGGTGCGCGCACCCGCCCGGCCTCGTCGCCCCGTCGTGACGTCTCCCCGAACGAAACGATGCGCCCGCTTTTGGCAACCCGTCCCGAGACTTGCTCCCCCCGGCGCGCCGCGCCTTCCTCTCTCTCACCGGCATCCCTCGCCCCGCCCCCCGCGTCGCCGCAGGTTCTCGACGCGCTCCTCGCAGCCGGTGGGATCGAACGATCGAAGGTGTACAAGGCGAAGGCGGCGTACTGCGAGCTCCACGACGCGCTCGGGTCTCAGCTGGCGCGCGTCGTGAAACTCGAGGCGAACGCCACCGCGCTCCATCGAACGCTCGAGGGCGGCGTCGCCGAGTTGGAGGCGGCGCGCGCCGCCGCGAGGAACCGCCTGACGCAGGAGGAAGAAGACGAACTCGACCGCCTGAGGCGCGAGTGCGACGTCGCGGTCGCCGAGGCTGAGCTCGCGGGCGAGCGCGAGCAATCCGCATCCATGGACGTCTACGAGGCTACGCGATCGAGAAACGCGGCGAAGAAACGGCTGGAGGAGGTGGAGCTCGAGCACGAGCGAGCGATGGCGCCGGCGATCGCGTCCGCGAGGGCGGAGGTGTCGGAACTCGCCGAGGACGTGCGGTCGGAACGGACGCGGATGGAGGACATGCGCGCGACGGCGGAGGGCGCGAGGACCAAGACGAGCTCGCTCATAGACGAACGCGAAGCCGTCGACGCCGAGCGAACGCGCACCGCGGCGGAGCTCGATTCGATCGCCCACGTGCCGCTCAAGATCCGTCGCGAGTGCGACGTCGTCAATGAGCAGATCAAGGCGTTGCGCGCGCAGGAGCAATCGCTGAACAAGAGGTTCATCGCGTTGGACGAGTCGGAGGCGCGGCAGGCGGAGACGGTCCGCGCGAGAACGGAGGAGCACTCGACGACGGCGGGGACGTTGGAGCGCGCGTCGATCGCGATGGAGCAGAAGGAGCGCATCGCGGACGAGCTGTTGAAGGACCTGGCATCGGAGACGCGCGAGCGCGAGAGGCTGACGAACGAGAAGACGGAGCTCGAACGACGAGCGCGCGACGCGGATGCGGATTTGAAAGCGATCGCCGACGGAAACGCTCGGGCGCGAAAGGAGCTCGAGCGGACGGAGCGAAGGACCGGTAAGTGCACCGCGGAGGCCAAGCACGTCGCGGACATCGTTCCCCAGCTCGAGACCGAGTTGGGGCAGCTCGGGTTGGACGTCAAGACGGAGACGCGCGTCGCGGCGGAGCGGTCGGCGGCGATTGAAAAGATTCGCGCCGACATCGACAAGGAGATGAAGGCGTACATAACGGAGGAATCCGCGGGTAAGGAGAAGGGGAGCGAGTTCGAGGCGGCGTACGCCCAGGTTGCCAACCTGGAGGATATCATCAAGCACCTGAAGAAGGAGGAGGCGGAGCGGAACAGGGTCGAGAGGGACGTGCGGACGCAAGTTGACCGGCTGATCAAGACGATCGCGCTCAAGCGCGAGAAACACCGCGAACAGACGGAGAAGGCGGGGAGTCTGGACAACGAGCTCGACGACCTGAAGAAACAGACCAAGGAGAACGCGCGCCGGCAAAAAGAGCTCTCGTCGGCGTTCCACGAGGTTCAGTCGCAGCGCAACAAGTTCGCGCAGCTCATCGAGGCTGGCGAGCAGACCAAGGCGGAGACGGGCGAGAAGCTCAGGGTGCTCGCCAACGAGATTGACATCCTCCGATCGGAATCCGGCGACAAGGAGATCAAGCTGGTGCACGCGCACGCGCAGCTCACCGGCGCGATGACCGCGAGGGATGTGCTGAGGCAGGACATCAACAAGAGGGCCGTGGTGTTCAGGGAGAGCCGCGATAGGATTGACGAGCAGGCGAACGAGATCGACGGTCTCAACGCGGTGGTGAACCAGGGCCGCAGGGAACGGATCCGTCTCGCGTCGAGGTTCGAGCACGAGACGTCGCGCAGGGACCACACGGGTTTGATGCTGGTGGAACGGAACGACGAGGTGGCGGCGTTGCACGAGCGGGTGAACCTCCAGGTGGAGGTTGGGCGCCGCGGCGAGATTGAGCTCCGCAACCGCGACGACGAGATTCGCGCCTTCGCCGCGGAGATTCGGAAACACGAGCTGTCCGTGGAGGCGAGCGCGTCGCTCGCGTCGAACGTCCCGGGCCTCGTCGCCGAGGTCGAACGCCTCAGGAAGGATCTCATCGTGGAGCGCAGGCGGGTGGCCAGGCTCGGCGCCGCGGCCGAGGACCCGGACAACGGCGAGCGGTGGAGGGCTCTTCCCGGGAAGGACCCGGGCGCCGACGAGCTCCGCGCGAAGATGAGGGATCTGAAGCTCGCGATCGAGGACAAGGAGGACGAGATCGAGGAGAACGCGCTGATGCTCGCGGAGCTCGACTCGCTCGTCGAGCGCATGACGTGCGAGGCTGCGAGCGGCCGCGCCGAGTCGCTGGAGCTCGCGAGAACCGTCAACGACCTCGTGACGAAGATCCAATCCGCGGAGGAGACGACCAAGTCGACGGTGTCCGAGCTGGCGCTGTGCCAGGCGACGTGCGAGGCGGCGCGATCGAACGCGGACGTGCTCAAGCGACGGGTCGCGGAGGCGCGCGAGAGGGTCGCGCGGGGCGAGGCGCCCGACGACGAAGCCGAGAAGCGGTGGGCGCGAGAGCTCGCCGGGGAGGCGCCGGCGGAGGAGGAGGACGACGACGACGGGTACGGGTACGGCGCCCCCCCGAGGCCGAACGCGTACGTGCCGACGGACGAGAAGAGCTTGGGCGTGCCCCAGCCGTACGGTAAGTTCGCGCCGTTCAAACCGACGGACGTCGCGGGGAACCTGCGGCACTACCGCAAGCCAACCGCGTCGACGATTGATGAATGAGCGAGCGTAAAAGTTTAAGTGTTAGCACGCGAAGGTGTCATTGACGAGCTACTAGTCTTAGAAGACGCCGAGGCGAAAAGAATGTTTCAGCGCGCGCGCGTGTCTCTCTCCGGATGACGCTCGCGCGCGCGTCGCGCCCCGCCACCTCACGACGCCGCGACGCCGATCAGGACCAGCGCGACGCCCATGACGACGTACTTGAACCCGGTGAAGCAAAAGCCGATCATGACCGCGAAGGTTCGGAGCGCCACCGAGAGGAGGTACAGCCCGAGGACGCCCGCGAGGAAGAAGCCGAGGATACCCTCGTTGGTGAGGTTATCGCCGCCCGGGAGCTTCTCCGTGGCGATGTTGAACACGTTGGACGCGAGGGGAGTCGCCGGGCCTTGGGCCTTGGCGCGCGCCACCACCTTGGATCCGCGAACGGGCGAGGTTTTGTGGCCGAGAGCGAGCGCGGCCGCGGTGAACGCGCCGCGGCTGGGCGCGATCGCGCCAACCTTCTCCTCTCCCAGCTTGGCGTACACCCCCGCGCGCGCCCCGATCGCCGCGCGCGCTCGCACGCCGGTCGAGATCCCGCCCTTGCCGCCCCACTGTCTCCGGATCCCCGGGATCATCCCGAGGCCCCCGAGCGCGCTCGTCGCGCTCATCGCCGCCATGCTAAACGCGTTCCACCGCCTTTTTGGTTCGCACGAGAAGGAAACGCCCGAGTGCGCGTGACTGGACGCGAGTTTACCCTCGACGCCTTCACTTGCGCGCTTGCGAATGCCGTCCCTCCACGGAAGCCCCTTGCGGATAAAACCAAGGAAGGGTCACGGCAACCCTCCAGGTTTGTGGTTTTGGGCTGACTGAGTCGCATACGTGTAACCTAAACTGAAAAATCGAGAGGAGGCACATTTCGCTCTGGTTTTGTTCAAAATTCTTCACTCACACGTCCATCACTCAAACTGCACATCTCGTCGAAACTCTTCCCCCATCGCGCGTGTCCCTTACCATTCCCCGCCGCCGCCGCCCCATCCGCCGCCACCTCCTCATCCCCCGTAGCCGCCGCCGCCGTAGCCGTAGCCGCCGCCGCCGTAGCCGCCGCCGCCTCCGGGACAATCCCTGGCCCAGTGGCCAAGTTGGCCGCACTTGTGACATTTTCCAGATTTTCCAGAGGAACCGCCGCCCCTGCTGCCGCCGCCGCCGCCGTACTGGCCTCCACCGCCCTGTTTGTTGGGGCAGTCCCTGGTCCAGTGGCCGGTCTGGCCGCAAGTAAAGCACTGGCCGCTCTGGCCGCCTCCTCCTCCTCCGCCTCCTCCTCCTCCTCCTCCCCAGCCGCCGCCGGTGTCGCCGCCGTAGTTGTTGTAGTTTCCCCCGGCTCCGCCTCCGCCTTGGTTCCATCCTCCGTCGTTGTTGAAACCCTGGCCGCCGAAGCCGCCGTTCCCGCCGTACGCCGGGGGAGGAGCGCCGCCGCCCATGCCCGCGTTAGCACCGTAGGCGCCGCCCATGCCCATGGATCCGCGAGCGGGCGGTCGCGGCTCGTCGATGCTCTGACCCGCGTGGAGTTTGGCGATCTTGTCCAGCATCCTCTTGGACTCGGCGACGTAGTCGACGGCTTCGATCTTGCTGAGCTCAGTCTTGGGCCTGGTCTCGCCGTTGTAGTTGTCCTCCTTGACCTTGAGCTTCATCATGTGCGAGGTGAAGTTGGCGTTCTGGAGCGCCTGCTCGTACGCGGCGTGGTTGTCGTTGTACAGCTGGTGCAGCTCGGAAGCCTTCATGCCCATGATGACGTCGCCCTGGTCGCCGAACGCGGAGACCCAGTGCTGACCGGTGTGATCGGAGACGGTCATGTTGAGGATGTAGCGCCACTCGCAGTGGGGAACGTGCTCACCCGAGTGGCGCTCGCAGTTCCAGGTGCCCTGGGCCTCGTCGAACCTGAGCTTCTTCTGGCACATGCGGTCGCCGTTCTGGAGCGGACACGCGGGATAGTAAGGGCCCGAGTCCTGGGGTGCCTTGATGTAGGTGATGTGGCAGCGGCACTGCACCCAGAAAGGGGGGTTGGCCCCGATTTGGGCGATCTCATCCTTGAGTTGCGCGATCGAGACGCAGCGATCGCCCTTGCCGCCGCCGCCGCCGCCGCTGAAGGTGGCCACCGTCGCCGTCGCGCCGCCCTCGGCGTCGTACCAGTGCCTGAGCTTGGCAGCCTCGGTGAGGTCGGGATTGACGTCGATGTTGGTGGAGCCGACGGTGCCGATGTTCTTGCCCTGAAACTCACCCACGCGTCCGTTCTTGACCGCGAGCACCGGGTGTTCGCCTCCGTTGACCATGGCCTCGAGCTTGCCGCCGATGTCGACCGCGTGCGGCGCCCACATCGTGAGCTCGACGGAAGCGCCGCTGTCGTCGCGGATGTGCACCGAGCGCTTGCTCGTCTCGCCGCCGTCGCGCTTCATGATGGTGGCGAGTTCGCCGACGGTGTGCACGACGCCTATGACGTCGATCATTCCGCCCACGATGGCGTCCTCGATGGATGCGATCTTCATGAAGTTGTAGTGGATCTTCTTGATGCTCGCGACAGCCTGCGGGTCCGTGACCTCGTTGACGAGGGAGGTGTTGTCGAGGCGAATCTCATACTCGGATTGGCTATACTTCTTGTTCTTGACATTGGAGACTTGCCCCTTGGAGATGTCGTACACGCGGCCACCTTGGAAAACCTGCGAGAACTTCTCCGCGGTGTCGTTGAAGCACACAGCCTTGATCTCGCCGCCTTCGGAGTCCAGCAGGTCGACGTTGAGAACCTTACCGTCGCCCCTCGCGTTGTGCCAGGTTCGAATCGCGGGCTGGTTGGTGACCCGCACCCTGATCGTCCAGCGGTTCATGTACGGGTTCAGAGACGAGATCGGGGTGATCCTGTCGGGAGCTTCGTTTCGCATCACGGAACCGCGGTTGGAGTACTGCGGCGGGATGTTCTGCTGGTTGTTGTTGCCGTAGCCCCCGTAGGACGGCGCGGGCTGGCCGGCTGGGGGCTGGCCGCCGCCGGGGGGAGCTCCATAGTTGCCGTAGTTGCCGTAGGTGTTCTGCGGCTGACCGTAGTTGCCGCCCGCGCCGTAGGTGTTCTGCGGCTGACCGTAGTTGCCACCCGCGCCGTAGGTGTTCTGCGGCTGACCGTAGTTGCCACCCGCTCCCAGGGTTCGCGGCGCCGAGGGCTGGTTTCCCCCCATCGGCGGCGGCTGGGGCGCGTCTCCCGACGACGCGGCTTGCTCGCACGCGATGGGCTGGCCGATGATGTCCAAGGGCTTACCTCCGACGTCGAGTTGGAGCGCGATGATGATCCTGGACGGTTCGATCGGGGGCGACCGAGGTCAGCGGAGGGTTCGAGTCGACGACGCCGGCCAGCTGTGCGCGCGGGGGGTGCCAAGAAAAGGGGGTGCATCGAATAAATGGACGCGAGGGCGCGGGAACTCACTTGCGGTTGTTGATCGTCTGGCAGAGGTACTCGGTGAGCTTGACGACCGTGAACTTCTCGAGTTTGCCGTCGAGTACGAGCGGGTTGAGCTGCGAGCTGAGCATGGCGGTGACGTAGTGCTGGCCGTCGGAGAGCATCACGCGGAATCGTTTGTTCGAGTCATCGGAGTTGCCGTCTTTGCTCTGGAGCGCTCGTAGATCTGAGAGGGGAGCGCGGAAGGGTTCGGCGGGTGAGCGGATCTGGCGGGTAAGCGCACGCGCGAGGGGAATATCGCGGCGATGCGGGAGGCGGCGGGCGCGGCGAGGCCGAACCCTCGCGTGAAGACGCGCGCGGGCGAGCAGTTCTCTCGGACGAGGCGACATTGTTGGCACCCACCCGCGATCTGGAGCGTGGGCATCAGCCCGTCGTCGCCTTGGTACAGCCTCATGGCCGCGCCGACGTCGAGATCGAACTCCGCCATCGTCTTAGGTAAACGCACGAGCGATGGGCCGATGTGCGGCGGCGGTCCTGCGTGTGTTAGGAGGGCGCGCCCGGTTGAGTGATGCCCGTCGGCTCACCCGAGAAAAGTCTCACCTCTGTTTTGTCGCGGTTCAAAAACGGGAGTCACGATGGCACAGCTGCGCAGTCTGCGATCCAACGCAAACCAAAGTCGAGGGTTTGCCGCGCTCCGATTGGATTGCGGCATCGCGACGAAAGAGTGGTGGTGGGGAGGCTGTGCGACGTCATCGCTCCTCCAGACATGCTGTGAGCGGGCGAGTGCACGCCGCTGCCACCTTCGCATGTCACTGACGACCGGTCACGTCGTCTCCAGCACCCGCGGACTACTCTTCCGCGCCATCCGCTCCCGCGCGTGCACGCCGACCGTCGCGCCCTCGCCCGTCCGCTCGGCGTACCCGACCACCGCCTCGCGCCGAAGTGCGTCAGCCGTCGCGGGATCCCTCCGGAGCCTCCCTCGCGGCGCGGCGCCGTGCCCGTCGTCGTCGTTCGCGTCCATCGCCGCGGTACGATCCACCGCCCGCCTCCACTCGACGATCATCCCGCAGGCGGCCACCGCCGACGCCGACGTCTTCGACGCGACCGACCGCGACGCGGCGAAGAAGAAGAACGAGAAGATGCTCGGACACGCCGCGGACCGCTACGGCGGCGTCATCGTCGACGACGCCACCCTCCCGGACACCGTCGACGCCTTCGCGGCGCAGTTGGAGGCGTCGCTTAAGGCGTGGATCGCCGCCGGCGTCAGAGGCGTGTGGCTCAAGATCCCGAAGGAACGCGCCGAGTACGTCGGCGTCGCCGTCGACGCCGGCGGATTCGGATTCCACCACGCCGAGCCCTCGTACGTGATGATGACCAGGTGGCTGCCGACGGACGAGCCGGACATGTTACCGCCGAACGCGTCGCACCAGGTTGGCGTCGGGGCGTTCGTCCACGACGGGAAAGGGAGGGTGTTGCTGGTGCAGGAGCGGCGGGGTCCTGCGGCGGCGGCGTCGCGGCCGGACTTTTGGAAGTTGCCGACGGGGCTGGTGGAGCAGGGGGAGGACATCCCGGCGGCGGCGGTTCGCGAGGTGGAGGAGGAGACGGGGGTCAAGACGGAGTTTCACTCCATCCTCGGCATCAGGCACGGGCACAACGTCGCGTTCGGGAAGAGCGACATGTTCTTCCTCGTCGCGCTCAGGCTGCGGGACGGGGAGGACGCGTCGGCGATTACGATGTGCGAACGGGAACTGGCGGACGCGCAGTGGCGGAGCATCGAGGACATGGCGGTGCGCAACCAACACATCATGCCCGGGTCGCACATGGACCACATGTACGGCCTGTGCGTCGAGCACGCGGCGGGAAGGTACGCGGGCATGGGTTGGCAGGCGCTGCCCATCGGCTTTAACCGAGACGGGACCGTCACGACCTACTCCAACGCCCCGACGCGGGAGATCATGGGGAAGAACATGCGTTCGTGACGTGTTAGCTCCGAGTCGCGTGTCGTGTACGTATTCGATATGATACTGTTTTTCGCGCGTGTCCCACCTCCGCCGATAAAAAAGCAAAATGTTTTGCCAGCTGTTTTGCCAGCAGGGCAGGAATCGAGTCACATAATTGGAACGGCGGTTGGGTGAGGCCATGGCGGGAGAAGGCGGGAGAGCCCGGAGAAGGCCGGAGAAGGCGACCCCCCCGGGTGAGCCCGGAGAGGACTCCTTGTATCCCACCCCCGCCGAGCCCATACCGAGCTGGAGGGCGAAGGCGGAGGGTACCCGATGGGCCAGGCTATCGAACGGGGAGTGGCACGAGATACAACGCCAGCGTCGCAGTGCCCTCGCGTCCGGCGCGACGCTCGTGTCCATCAGGTTCATCCTGGACCAGCTGATGACCACGGGGCAGGACATGGTGATGTTCTCAGGGCTACTGGCGCGCATGATTTGGCTGCGCAAGCAGCGCCGACGACGAGGTGAGGCCCGCCGCCCCGGCGCCCCGTCCCTCAATTTACCCGCGCCCGAACGATTTTATGAATCGGAGCCAGCCGAGCGACGGCACCTCCTCACCCTCGCTTCCGTCTCCCTCTCCCCCAGGTCCCGCCGTCGCGGCGGTGTGCGCGTGGGCATCGCGCGCGGCGATCGTCCCCGAGCAGCTTCGCAAGATATTCCGCACGCTGGTATCCCCGGCGCCCCTCTCCCCTCTCGCGGGCTGGGCGCTCCTCACCGCTGGAGCCGTCGCGCCCCATCGCGCCTTCGTCAACCTCGGCCGACGCGTCACCGTCCGCATCGCGCGCATCCCGAAGATCCGCCGCCTGCTCCAGCGCAAG
>Ga0181571_10001999_pt1 | contig 14963 bp, 15 predicted proteins | sample 101ome_17_FD_132440 | JGI IMG/M metagenome (GOLD analysis project Ga0181571, IMG submission 132440) | Coastal salt marsh microbial communities from the Groves Creek Marsh, Skidaway Island, Georgia - 101407AT metaG (megahit assembly) | ecosystem: Environmental > Aquatic > Marine > Intertidal... | reverse complement strand
GTTGTTGGCGGTGTTGGTGGGATTTTCAGTGATTATTCCATACGCTGGAGCCGCAGTAGTGACTCTGCCAGTGCTGTTTGTAGCCTATGCTCAGTGGGGAATTTCCAGTGAATTTTTATACGTATTGATCGCTTACTCTGTGATTCAGTTTATTGATGGTAATGTACTCGTGCCATTGTTGTTTTCAGAGATCGTGAATTTACATCCCGTGGCAATCATTGTCGCAGTATTATTTTTTGGTGGGTTATGGGGTTTGTGGGGGGTATTTTTTGCGATTCCACTAGCAACTTTAATCAATGCTGTCATAAATCTCTGGCCTGAGACGAGTAAAGGGTCAGAATCGAATGCGACGAGCTTGTAATGGCCGGTATGCGCAATTACTATTCGTCCAGTATTTCAGACCACGGAGAGAGGAATGTTTAAAGGCAGTATGGTTGCCATTGCCACACCAATGCATGATGATGGTTCAGTTGATTTCAATGCGTTGGATGGATTAGTTGATTTTCATTTGCAAAATCAGACAGATGTGATTATTCCCGCAGGTACCACAGGTGAATCTGCAACGCTGGATCATGAAGAGCATTGTCAAGTTATTAAACGCGTGGTCGATAGAGTTAATGGTCGTGTACCCGTGATTGGAGGGACAGGTGCGAACTCGACCTGGGAAGCTATTTCTTTAACTCGCTGTGCGGCTGAAGCCGGAGTTGATGCGTGTCTACTAGTGACTCCTTATTACAATAAGCCAACTCAAGAAGGACTCTATCAACACTATAAAAAAATCGCCGAGGAAGTTGATATTCCGCAAATCCTTTACAATGTACCGAGTAGAACCGCTTGTGACATGTTGCCTGCCACCGTCGCAAAACTAGCTGAACTGAAGAATATTGTCGGTGTCAAAGAAGCTTCCGGAGATATGAGTCGCGCCATAGAGATACAAAAATCTTGTGGGCCTGATTTTATGGTAGTGAGTGGAGAAGATGGACAAGCCATGGAATCGATTCTGGCCGGTGGGCATGGTGTTATTTCCGTCACGGCCAATGTGGCACCTCGCTTAATGCATGAGATGTGTGCTGCTGCATTGGCCGGTGATCGCGAAAAGGCGCAGACTTTGAATGAACAATTAGAAGATTTGCATCGAGATTTATTTATCGAGTCTAACCCGATACCCACTAAGTGGGCATTGCATGAGATGGGATTAATTCCTGCGGGTATTCGTTTGCCATTAACCCCACTGGATGAACAATATCACTCAGCATTGAGGGCGGCACTTTCAAAAGCAGGCTCACTCTAAAATATTCATACGAGTTATCCATGAAAACACAATTAATACAATTATCTGTACTGGCTATTAGCATGACCGTCATTTCATCATGTGCATTTGTTCAGCGTTTTTCAGGTCAAGATGATTATGCTGAGGCGGGCAGCCAAGGTGATTTGCATGTGCCACCCGAATTGGTGACCCCTGAATGGAATGACAGTTTGAAGATTCCTCAAACAAGCAGCGACAGGGTAAGTGCATTGGATACTTATGGCAAAGCACTAGACGCATCAGTCGTTCCTGAATTCGTGGATATGACGATACGCAGGGAAGGAGACTTAAGATGGATCGAGGCAGAAGTTGATCCTGTTAATGTATGGCCATTATTGAGATCTTTCTGGGCCAGTCAAGATGTGATTTTAGAGCGAGATAAACCCGTTATCGGCGTAATGGAGACGGAATGGATTGAAGACATCGATTCCTCCAGAAGTGAATTCACTGAAGTGACAGAATTTACTGCGACTCGAAGTAAATTTAAAGTACGTATCGAACGCGAACCAAATGCGGTAACAAATATTTATGTCTCACAACGTAAAACTCAGCTGCAATCAATCACTGAACAAGGAGCCGTCTGGCAGGAAGTCAACAGTGACCCTGAATCTGAAGCCGAGATGTTAGTCAGCTTAATGCAACATCTAGGTGAATCAAGAGACACTGCCATGACTGCAGTGACCGAGGCTGAAGGGCCCAGATTGTATATTGAAATCCGTGATCTCGGCGGCATGCCAGTGTTATATGTGGGTGATCAATACAGTCGTGTTTGGCGTCGAACAGGCATCGCTATAGATCGAACCGGACTTGAAATCCAGCATCAAGACCGTAGCAAAGGAATCTATCATGTTCGTGTGGAGGCTACTGACCTATCGGAAAATGCCCAGCTTGAGTCTGGTGATTACCAAATTCATCTATTATCACAGGGAGCTCAAACTGTGTTGACGGCGCATTCTGCTGGAGAGGAAGCAACGCTATCTCCCCAGGCTGCGCGTATCTTACTGAATCAAATTGTGCTTGCTTATGAGGTGTTTAGAACCACAGGTTAGTCATTTATGTAAGGCTAGCCATCGATCAGCTAAGATTGAATTATCCATCCAAAGACGAGATCTATGGATAGTGACTACGTAGTATCAAAGACACCAGCCATGCTCTCAGCGCCTTATCATCTGGCAGTGCTCAGAGAGCGATAGCATATGTGGCGTAGTGATTGTCTCTCTACTTGCGTTTGTCTTTTTCAATGTAAGCGTAGGCTGAATGATTATGGATGGACTCAAAGTTTTCTGATTCCACAGTGTATGCAAGAATGCGATCGTCCTCATTTAATTGAGTCGCGATATCTCTAACTAGGTCTTCCACAAATTTAGGGTTATCGTAGGCCTCTTCTGTGACAAATTTTTCATCAGGGCGCTTGAGTAAGCCATACAGTTGGCATGACGCTTGTTTTTCAATCATTTCGATCAGCTCTTCCACCCAGAGAAAGTCTTTCAGTTCCACATGGATAATGATATGTGATCGTTGGTTGTGAGCGCCATATTCAGAAATACTCTTAGAACAAGGGCATAAGCTGGTGACAGGCACTAGGACTCTGACATCGGTTCTGGCAACTTTGTCTATGATCTCACCACGGAAACACACTTCGTAGTCGAGCAAACTCTCAACGCCAGTGACAGGCGCGGCTTTTTTGACAAAATATGGGAAAGTCATTTCAATGTGACCAGAATCAGCTTCCAATCTTTCCGCCATTTTTTCTAGGATGTCATTGAAAGATTTGACTGAAATTTCACGCTCATATTCATTCAAAATCTCAACAAAGCGTGACATGTGAGTGCCTTTGAAATTATGAGGTAAATTCACATACATATTGAAGTTAGCAATGGTATGTTGCTCGCCACCAGAGCGATCTAGCACACGGACAGGGTGCTTAATGCCTTTGATACCCACTTTATCGATAGGAATTTGGCGTGTATCTTCTTTGTTTTGAGTATCAGGAATTGATGTGACAACTCCCCCTGCAGTGGCGCTCATTTTATAGTCCCTTGAATTTATTAAACAAATTGGGTGATGTGTGAATTATATGCTTGATACTACTACTGCACCATTAGTCGCGCAATCTCTCGGCGGGTATATTTGTTTGATTTTAGCTAATATCGAATCCCTATCCAGACCGGCATCTTCAAGCAGTTCTTCACGAGACCCATGTTCTTGATGACGATCGGGTAGTCCTAGATTGAGGATGAGTACCTGCTGGCCACACCCCACCAATATTTCATTGACGGCACTACCAGCACCCCCCATAACGACATTGTCCTCAAGGGTCACAATCAACTGATGGTTTTTGCTCAGTGTTTCTATAAGTGCTTTATCTATTGGCTTAACAAAACGCATATCAACAACCGTAGCATCTAATTGTTCGGCCACTTGTAATGCAGCCTGCATAGGACTACCAAAAGCGAGTAGCGCAATTTCTTTGCCAGTGCGTATGATTTCAGCTTTGTCAATTTCAAGCACTTGATAGTCACGATTAACTGGCACGCCTGGCCCCACCCCGCGTGGATATCGAACTGCACTGGGGCCATCGTAAGCGAGGCCGGTATTGAGCATTTGACGAGTGGTATTTTCGTCACTGGGTGTCATTATCACCATGTTAGGTATACAGCGTAGATAGGTTAAATCATAGCTACCGGCATGAGTTTTCCCATCTGGGCCAACTACACCTGCACGATCTATGGCGAACAACACCGGTAGGTTTTCGATGGCCACATCATGGATGAGTTGATCATAGGCGCGTTGCAAAAAAGTGGAATAGATAGCGACCACTGGGCGCTCGCCAGCAAGTGCCATACCGGCAGCAAGGGTGACCGCATGTTGCTCAGCAATGGCTACATCAAAATAACGGTCAGGAAAAGCTTTTTCAAATTCGATTAAACCAGAACCCTCGCGCATAGCAGGTGTAATCGCCATGACACGACGGTCTTTATTGGCACTATCACAAATCCAATCGCTGAAAACATGAGTGTAGGTTATTTTACTAGTGGTACTGGGTGTTATTCCTTGTGCGGGATCAAATTGTCCAACTGCATGATATTTCACTGGATCCTGCTCGGCGGGCGCATAGCCTTTGCCTTTTTTAGTAATCACGTGCAGGATTTTAGGGCCATTGATCTGTTTAATATTACGTAAAGTCTTGATTAAAGAGACACTGTCGTGACCATCCACTGGGCCAAAGTAGCGTATGCCCATTTCTTCGAATAATGTGCCCGGAGCAAACATCCCCTTGACATGTTCTTCGGTTTTCTTGGCCAGCTCCCACATGGGTGGAAGTGGTTTAAGTAAGCGCTTGCTGCCTTCACGCACACTAGTCAATACACGGCCTGATAACATGCGCGTGAGATAATTACTCATGGCACCGACATTGGGTGAAATAGACATTTCGTTATCATTTAGAACAATCAGCATATTGGTGCGAAGAGCACCTAGGTGATTAAGTGCCTCATAAGCCATACCTGCTGATAGCCCTCCGTCGCCGATAATGGGGACAGCGTGTTGGTGGCTATTATTTTTCTGAAAGCTAATGTTCATTCCCAAAGCAGCACCGATTGACGTGCTTGAGTGGCCCACAGTAAGACTGTCATATTCACTCTCACTGGGGCTGGGGAAGGGGCCTAGCCCGTCTTTTTGACGAATGCTGGTCAGTTGGTGTTTTCTGCCGGTGATGATTTTATGAGGATAAGACTGATGACCCACATCCCAAATAAGTTTGTCATTGGGGGTGTTGTAGACATAATGTAACGCCACAGTGAGCTCAATTACGCCTAATCCTGCCGCAAAATGGCCACCACACTGTGCGACAGCGTCGATCAAGTATCGTCTGAGGTCATTACTGACTTGCGGCATGTCGGCTAATGACAAACGCCTCAAATCCTCAGGGATATTGATCTTGTCGAGTAGCGGATAGTCGCTATCAGAACTGGAGGTGGTCATTTATTCTCATCTTATATTGGCTTATAGGTTCTTAAACGGTTTAGTTTATTGGCCTCATGGCTGTGCTTACACAACTATTAATGTTGGCGACTGACTATGTGTGCTGCCAGCATTCTCAATATATCAGCTTGTTCATCAAATACCGCAATATTCTCGAGTGCGCTGTGGTAATAATTTTGGCATAAACGCTCAGATTCCTCGCAGCCAAGCACACTGACATAAGTGGGCTTGTTGAGTAATCTGTCCGATCCTTGAGGTTTGCCTAGTGTCTGGGTATCGCTGATTTCGTCTAGGATGTCGTCTCTGATTTGAAATGCTATGCCGAGATTGTCTGCAAAGTTTAACAGTCCCTGACGTTTTTCCCTAGGTAGATCATCTGTGCAGACTTGTGTCATATTGATACAGGCATGAATTAAGCAGCCAGTTTTTTTCCTATGCACCTGTTCAAGCTGGTCTATTGTCAGAGCGGCATTCACGACGGATAAATCCATGGCTTGCCCTCCCGCCATGCCGCGAGAACCAACAGTCTGAGCGAGTATTGAGGTTAAGTGAGCGCGTTTTTCTTGACTGGGTCCTTTAATGTCGTGATTGGTCAGTAAATCAAAAGCTAAGGCTTGCATAGCATCACCAGCTAAAATAGCCGTGGCCTCATCAAAAGCTTTATGACATGTAGGTTTGCCTCGACGTAAGTCGTCATCATCCATAGCGGGAAGATCATCATGAATGAGAGAATAACAATGCATTAATTCTATTGCAGCGGCCACAGTATCTAACAATTCATGTCCGATATTCAATGCATCAGCAGTAGCATAGACAAGTGCAGGACGAATGCGTTTGCCATTACCTAGGGCAGAGTAACGCATGGCTGCATGCAAAGTCGTAGGGGTTTCATCTGCTGGCGGTAAGTGGGCATCAAAAAATTCGTCAATGCGTCTTTTGGTCTCAAACAGGTGTTGGTCAAGACTCGTCAACAAACTCTCCATCTTCATTCTCTAGTGGCTCTTCTGGCTCAGCTAACCACTCTTTGTTATTTTGGGTAAGCACATGGATTTTATTTTCTGCTTGTTCAAGTGCCTGTTGGCATCGACGCGTTAACTGAATCCCTTCTTCAAATAACTTCAATGAGGCTTCCAGTGTTTGGTCCCCTGATTCAAGTTTTTCTACAATGGCTTCTAATTTGACAATCGACTTTTCAAAGTCAATTTTGGTTGTGGATTTTTTTACAGCCACCGGCAGGATCTCCTCTTAACATAGGCACATAAATGTCTGAATTCGAACATTGATAATCAAATGATTCTAATGTTAATAGTGCATCAGAACAATTCTAATTGCTTATCTAGGGTTTATTATATTGCCGAGGATAACCGCTAAGTCACTAAATTTAATATAATTATAATACTTGCCAATCAACTGCCAGGTTTTTTTGGTTTGGCATCATAGATGAGGTTTTCGACCCCATTGTAGATCAGGAAAGATTTTCCTTTGGCGCGGGCAATCATTGTCACGCCTAGGTCTCTGGCTAATTCCAACCCCATGTGAGTCACTCCTGAGCGAGATAACAATATAGGAATACCCATGAGTGCCACTTTCATCACCATTTCTGAGGTTAGACGACCGGTGGTATAGAAAATTTTATCCTCTCCAGATATGCCTTCACACCACATCTTTCCTGAAATGGCGTCGGCGGCATTATGTCGACCTACATCTTCAACAAAACTAAGAATCTTATCGTTTTGGCACAAAGCACAACCATGCACCGCACCGGCTTGTTTATACACCTCGTTATACTGCGTGATGACGGTTAATAATGAATACAGTAAAGACTGTCTGACTTGCACAACTGCCATCTTTTGATTGTAGATTTTATCCAGAGTGCAGCTAAATACTGTGCCTTGTCCGCAGCCAGTGGTGACGGTGCGTTTGCTAAGTTTTTCTTGCCAGTTACTGATGCCTTTGCCGGTGTGGGTGACCACATTGACAGATTCTTTATCCCAGTCTACTTGCACGGATTTGATTAATGAGATGTCGTCAATCAGGCGTTGATTACGTAAATAGCCAAGAGCGAGTAATTCGGGGTGGGTACCGAGTGTCATTAAAGTCACGACTTCCTGTTCATCGACTTTGAGTGTTAGGGGAGATTCTCCGGACACACGCACTTGTCTGATCTCGCCATATTGATCAGTGGCAGTCACTGCATGAGTGGGTGCTAAGCCGGCATCACTCAGTTTTGGGAGTTGTTCATCTTGCATAATTGTTTAATATCCAATCAATGGCATCACTGAGACGTGAGACGGCTATGACTTCTATGCCGTGTATATCCTCTTTAGGTGCATTGGCACTTGCAATGAGAGCAAATTTAAATCCATGTTTAGCCGCCTCGCGTAAACGTTCTTGTCCATTCGGTACTGGGCGTATTTCTCCAGCCAAGCCTATTTCTCCAAACATTACTAGTTCGCGCGGTAAGATAAAATCTCTAAAACTCGATAGTGTGGTCATTAAGATAGGGAGGTCAACTGTTGGCTCATGGACCCTTACACCACCGACAATATTTATAAATACGTCTTCGTTGTGCAGTGAGATGCCGCCATGCTTATGCATAACGGCTAACAGCATGGACAGTCGATTCTGTTCAATGCCCTGTGCTAATCGGCGGGTATTATTGTTGGGGTTATCATCTACCAGTGCTTGCACTTCAACTAATAAAGGGCGAGTACCCTCTCGTGTGACCATGACCACACTGCCGGCAGCAGGGGTTTGATGATGAGAAAGGAATAAAGCAGATGGGTTTTTAACCCCTTTTAGTCCATTCTCTTGCATCACGAATACGCCTAACTCATTGACCGCACCAAAGCGATTCTTAGTAGCACGCAATAGTCGGAATCGATCGCTACTATCGCCTTCAAAATAGAGCACTGTGTCCACCATGTGTTCCAGTACACGAGGCCCAGCCAGTGTGCCTTCCTTGGTGATATGTCCGACCACAAATAATGTCGTGTCGGTATTTTTAGCAAATTGAACCAACTGTCCTGCGCATTCGCGCACTTGTGATACTGAGCCAGGCGCTGAATTTAGCTCCTCACTGGCGAGCGTTTGAATAGAATCGACCACTACCAGTTTGGGTTTGGTTTTCTCCAAAGTGACAAGAACCTCCTCCAAAGAGATGCTGCTCAGCAGGCGGATATTTTCTTTGTTTAGTGACAGCCGTTCTGCTCGCATGGATATTTGTTGCGCTGACTCCTCTCCACTAATGTAAATAGTGGGATATTCATTCAGGGCTGCCAACATCTGTATCAACAGAGTTGATTTACCTATGCCTGGGCTACCACCCAGTAAAACTACTGAGCCATTCACGATGCCTCCACCGAGCACGCGATCGAGTTCATCCAGTTGGGTATAGATGCGGGGTTGTTCGGTACTGTCTATTTCTGACAGAGGAGTTACTTGAGTCGATGCTTGTCTAGTGAGGGATTTGGTTTTCCCTCCGACTTGAATACTTCTGATTTCTTCTAAAGTATTCCAAGCATGGCATTCTGGACATTGACCGCTCCACTTGCTGAAAGTTTGGCCACAGGCATCGCACTGATATTGAGGAGCTTTGCTCATAGTTATTGTGAGGCTGTTAGGAAATTATAGAATTGAGTGCAGTGTGAAACGACTCCCATGAGAAATCAATTACTAGTAGACGTTTCCTTAATAACTCTGGGCATGATGCGCACGGTACGTATAGAGTTATTTAACATGTGAACAATCTCAATAGGATAACCATCGATTAATACGGTGGTACCAGTTTCTGGAATAGTTTCTAGATGCTCAAGCATTAATCCGTTGAGCGTACGTGGACCACTAGTATTCAAATTCAATTTCAGCGACTTATTGACATCGCGCACGTGAGTGCTGGCATCAATCACATAGCTACCATCTTCTTGCGGGTGAATATCTGTATTATAGGTGGCTGGGTCATTAGTGAACTCACCCACAATTTCTTCTAATAAATCTTCTAGTGTAACCAGTCCTTGGATATCACCATATTCATCTACCACTAAACCAATACGTCTTTTTTCACGTTGGAAGTTTAATAATTGACGATTTAAGCTGGTACTTTCAGGAATGAAATAGGGCGCTCGTGATTCATCTTTCAGTTCTTCTAAAGACATTTCGTTCTGCACTATACGAGAAAATATTTTGCGCAGATGAATGAAACCGATAATATTATCTAAGTTTTCCTCATAAACCGGCATACGGGTAAAGGGAGCATTGACAATTTGTGAGCGTATATCGTCCCAATCTTCGCTGATATCAATTCCTTGCACTTCATTGCGAGGAATCATGATGTCTTCCACGCTAATAGACTCTAAATCTAGAATACTAATTAACATGTTCTGGTGTTTACTAGGTATTAAGCCACCAGCCTCTTTCACTACAGTTCTCAATTCGTCCGCGCTGAGTGAATTGAGGCTTTGATTTTCTAAGCTTACGCCAAAAATTTTCAGTAGCGTGTTGGTGATGCTATTGAGGAAAAAAACAAATGGATAGGCGATGTACTGCATCGGCGTGTATACGTAGGCGGCAGGAAACGCAAATTTTTCTGAATGCAGGGCAGCAAGTGTCTTGGGGGTAACTTCAGCAAAAATTAATACTGCGGCAATGAATAAAACAGTGGCCGGCAGAACGCCTACGTCACCATATAGGCGGTAACCTAGATAAGCCGCCAGCGGTGAAGCTAATAGGTTGACAATATTATTACCCAGTAGGATCAAGCCAATTAAACGATCGGGTTTATTGAGAAGTTTCTGGGCAAGGTGAGCGCCACGATGACCTTTGTTTGCAAGGTGGCGCAAACGGTATCTGTTCAGCGCCATCAAGGCGGTTTCAGAGCCAGAAAAAAAGGCAGAAAATAATAGAAGCACACCGAGAATAATAAACAGCGTACTGATTGAGTAGTCGTCCAAGAGCTTACCAGCTCGGCCTCATAGTCGTTGATAGGTCTTTTTTACGGAAAACTCTGTCCAGTTGCAAGTGTTGGAGGAATTTCAAGAATTGGACAAAATTAATTCAAGTACAAATTTGCTTCCATAATAAGCGAGAATTAGAAAGCTAAAACCACCCAGTGCCATTTAATGGCGGTCTGACCGCGCCAACCGAACTTTATTCGTCCCATGATCAAAATGAGAAACACCAACCAAGCGATACAGGACAGTGTGGTTTTGTGGGCGAGATGTTGCGCAAAAATATCCTCAATAAAAACAAAGCCAGTTGCTAAGGACGCCGTGAGTATCACCATGCCTGTTGTAATGAATTGAAAAAGTTGGGCTTCACTCTCATGCATAGAAGGTAGAGATCTCAGCAGGAACACGCTGGAGTGATTGTGCAGACTGCGTTCTTGAAAAAATAATAAAATAGCTTGCACCGCAGCCAAACCTAAAATGCTGAATGCCACCATGGAGGTGATAATATGTAACTGCATTCCGGCATTCATATCAGGTGTGGTAAATATTTGATGTGAACCCATACTCAAAGCCACAGCAATGAGTGTGATGGGCAGAACTATCAGACCGGCGTGTTGCGTGGGTTTGAAACAGCTCATGGACAAAAGGAGAACATTGACCACGAAAGCGGTAATTGCCAAAGAGTTATAAAAATTCAGATCAATACCCGCAGATGTGAATACATTATGGTGCAACCACCAAGCCAGACTCAATACCATCGCAGTCCAAGGTGCTATAAAGCCCATTTTTGAACTGATCGTCTGATCAGTCTGTCTGAGCAAATACTTGATTAACATGACCAAAGTCAGAATTGTTAACAAAATGCTCAATGTACCTATGATTTGGATGGCCATGTTGTATGAATGCAGAATTCCTAGACCCGAGAATTATGTTCTTTCTTGGCTATTATATCTACACTCAGCTCAATAGCAGGGACATTTTTTGGTGTTTGGAGAAGATTCATCATGGCACCTGGTCGAGGAAGCGATTAAGATTGTGTGTAGTTGAAATATCACCAGTAAAACGAGAGAAACGTTTAGATGTTTGAAAATTTAACCAAACGATTATCCGACACGGTAGGCAAGCTTCGTGGTCAAGGCCGTCTAACGGAAGATAATATACAAGAGGCCCTGCGAGAAGTGCGCATGGCGTTGTTAGAGGCTGATGTATCACTACCAGTTGTGAAAGCATTTATCGAGCGAGTGCGTGTTGAGGCGATTGGTAAAGAAGTCATTGAAAACATTACTCCTGGGCAAGCATTTATAAAGGTGGTGCAAGACCAGCTTGTGCACCTAATGGGCGAGGAGAATCAAGATTTACAGCTTAATACTCAGCCACCAGCTGTTGTGTTGGTGGCAGGTCTTCAAGGGGCGGGTAAGACCACCAGTATTGCTAAGTTATGTAACTATCTGTCCGATAGAAAGAATAAAAAAATCACCGTGGTCAGTTGCGATATTTATCGGCCGGCTGCAATCAAGCAGTTAGAGACGCTCGCGCAACAAGTCGGAGTGAATTTCATTCCCAGTGAGGTCACTCAGACCCCCTTAGATATTGCCCAACACGCTATCAAACAGGCGCAACTGAATCACAGCGACATTTTATTTATTGATACCGCGGGTCGTTTACACGTGGATGAACAGATGATGGAAGAAATTCGTGAACTTCATCAGGCGGTGAACCCTGTAGAGACATTATTTGTAGTCGATAGTATGAGTGGCCAAGATGCGGCCCTGTCTGCAAAAGCCTTCAATGAAGCACTGCCGCTGACCGGTGTGATACTCACTAAGACAGATGGTGATGCTCGTGGTGGTGCCGCGTTATCTGTGCGTGAAATCACAGGTAAGCCTATCAAATTTTTAGGCACCGGTGAAAAGTTAGATGGCTTAGAGCCCTTTCATCCTGATCGGGTGGCGTCACGCATACTGGGCATGGGGGATATAGTCTCTTTAGTCGAGGAACCTCAGCAGAAAGTTGATCACAAAGAAGCTGATCGCCTAGCCAAAAAGATTAAAAGTGGCAAAGGATTCAGTCTCAGTGATTTGCGAGCGCAATTAGTGCAAATGCAGAGCATGGGTGGCATTGGCAGTATGCTGGATAAATTGCCTGGTACTGGGGCAATGTCTGAGGCGATAAAAGCTAAAGCTGACGATAAATCAGTCATCCACATGGTCGCAATCATTGATTCTATGACCCCTAAAGAACGACGCTATCCCGATCTCATAAAAGCCTCACGCAAACAACGTATCGCCAAAGGAGCGGGTCTGCAGGTGCAGGATGTCAACCGCTTACTTAAGCAACACACCCAAATGAGTAAAATGATGAAGAAGTTCTCAAAGAAAGGCGGTATGAAGAATTTTATGCGTTCAATGCAGGGGAAAATGCCACCTAATATGCCGATGTAGCAGCACAGAGGCGTAAAAACCCAAATGCAAGAGAGTGGTGTGCACCCGTATTGCATGCTCAACTGCCTCGTATGATCGATAAAATAACCCATGCGATTAGGACAAGAATGGGTGACATAACCGCTTTAGTCGAAAAATTCGTCGTAAATCTAGCCTAAAATACGCTTGTAGGCTTTTATTTCTCTCATAATTACGTACAATGCCCTCCCCACACCATAGTAGTGGTGATAATAGTGAATCAATCTTTATAAAGAATAATTTATGGTAAGTATTAGATTAGCTCGTGGTGGCGCAAAGAAGCGTCCTTTTTATCATGTGGTTGTAACGGACTCGCGCAAGCGCCGAGACAGTGGTTACATAGAGCGCTTGGGATATTTTAATCCGCGTGCTACTGGTCAGGAGACGCGCTTACATCTTGATTTAGAACGTGTAAAGCATTGGCAAGGCGTGGGTGCACAGCCTTCAGCACGTGTTGAAACACTCATTAAGAGCCTTGAGTCTACCGCTGAGTAGTTCACGGCTTCCTTTGTAGGAAGTGATGAGTAAAACATTGGCTGAGTCAGCCAACACTAATGAAAGAATACTATTAGGCCATGTGAGTGGCCTTTTTGGTGTGAAAGGTTGGGTTAAAGTATATTCCTATACCGACCCCCGTGAACAGATTACCCGTTACAAAAAATGGTATTTGGGTGGTCAAGCGGGCACAGTCATCGAGCTGGAGCAGGGACAGGCACACAAACAAGGCGTCATCGCCAAATTAGCTGGCATTGATGATAGGGATACTGCAGCAACATTGGTTAAAAAGGACATCTGGGTAGACAAAAGCGACTTGCCCCAATTGTCAGAAAATGAATATTACTGGCATGATCTGATCGGATGTACGGTCAGTGACGGCGCCGATCGAGTCATAGGCAAAGTCCATGACCTGATTGAAACGGGCGCCAATGATGTATTAGTGGTAGTGACAAGTACAGAGTCACACGAGATCGCAAAGAATAAGCAAGAACACCTAATTCCCTACCTACTTGGGCAGGTGATTAAGTCCATAGATTTGGACAAACAACAGATCCACGTGGAGTGGGATCTAGACTATTAGTGAGTCTAGTCATGGCAGCCATAAAAAAAATGCGCTTTGATGTGGTGACACTGTTTCCTGAAATGGTGGAGAGTCTCCAACAATATGGCGTCGTAGGTCGTGCTTTTGCTGCAGATCTGGCTCAGTTGCAATGTCACAATCCGCGCGACGATGCGCAGGAAGAAAATGGTCGCATCGATGATCGGCCATATGGCGGAGGTCCTGGCATGGTAATGCAATACCAGCCATTACACTCCACCATTACAAGATTAAAGCAGGCATCAGAGCAAGCCAAAGTGGTTTACTTGAGTCCGCAGGGGAAAAAGTTAGATCAAGCCGCTATCAGGGCCCTGTCAACACACGAGCATTTGATTTTACTGTGTGGTCGTTACGAGGGCGTTGATGAGCGCTTACTGCAAGATATGGTCGATGAGGAGTATTCTTTAGGTGACTATGTCATTAGCGGTGGTGAGTTGGCCGCAATGGTAGTAATTGATGCTATCATTCGGACATTGCCTGGGGCTCTGGGAGATGAGCTATCCGCGGTTCAAGAATCATTCGAATCGGGATTATTGGATTATCCCCATTACACCCGACCGGAGTCCATTGAAGGAAACACGGTTCCTGAAGTTTTACTGAGCGGTGACCATAATATGATCGCCAAATGGAGATTGAAACAGGCATTGGGTCGAACGTACTTACGTCGTCCAGACTTAATGGCTGAGTATCAAATGAGTGATCATGAGCAACGATTACTTGATGAATTTTTGGCTGACAACAGCAGCAATAGTGAGAAATAAGTTATGAGCAATATAATTAGTGAATTAGAAGCACAACAGATTCGTTCTGATCTTCCAGACTTTGCCATCGGTGATACGGTCGTGGTTCAAGTGCGAGTAAAAGAAGGTGATCGTGAGCGCCTACAGGCTTTTGAAGGAGTCGTTATTGCTAAACGTAATCGCGGCCTTAATTCTGCCTTTACAGTGCGTAAGATTTCTCATGGTGAAGGAGTCGAGCGAGTATTCCAAACCCATAGCCCAATGTTAAGCAGTGTAGAAATTAAACGTCGTGGTGATGTGCGTCGTGCAAAACTCTACTATCTCAGGGGTCGCACCGGCCGTTCAGCACGTATCAAAGAAAAGCTTTCCAGATAAATGCAGAATGCTATATATGATTCAATAGATTCTAAAACGCTCCTTTCAGGGGCG
>Ga0181571_10001996_pt1 | contig 14965 bp, 12 predicted proteins | sample 101ome_17_FD_132440 | JGI IMG/M metagenome (GOLD analysis project Ga0181571, IMG submission 132440) | Coastal salt marsh microbial communities from the Groves Creek Marsh, Skidaway Island, Georgia - 101407AT metaG (megahit assembly) | ecosystem: Environmental > Aquatic > Marine > Intertidal... | reverse complement strand
TTGGGCAAAGGCTGGGAGCTGGCGTTGGAAGGCTACTAGAAGGACATGCAGAACCTGATCGAATACAAAGACGGGGCCTCCTTCTTGTTTGGCTTCGAAGACTGGCAGGAAAAGGTGACGGTCGGCCGCGGTTGGGCCTATGGCGCCGAATTCCTGCTGGAAAAGAAATCCGGACGGACCACGGGCTGGTTGGGCTATACCTGGGCGAAGGCCATGCGTCAGTTCGATGAAATCAACTTTGGCGACCCCTATCCGTACACCTACGACCGCCGCCACGACGTGAGTTTGACCATGAGCCACCAATTCAATGAGAAGTGGTCAGGTGGACTCGTGTGGGTCTATGGTACAGGCCGAGCTACGACGCTTCCCACTCGGAAGTACTACGCGCGTCCTGAGACCTTCTCCTGGGAGCCTTGGTACTACACGATTGAGCAAGTCCAAGGACGTAACAACTTCCGTGAGCCTGCCTACCACCGTTTGGATCTGTCCGTCACCCGCACCACGCCTACCCGTTGGGGCGAGGAGAGCTGGCAGTTTGGCGTTTACAATGCCTACAACCGCATCAACATCTTCTTCATGGACTTTGGCTACGACGACAACGACAACCGCGTGCTGAAAGGCTATGGGTTGTTCCCCATGATTCCTTCTGTGTCTTACGCGTTTAAATTCTAAGCGATGAAATCTATTCTTGCCACAACTGCCGTACTGGCCCTGGTATTCTGGTCCTGCGAGCGCATTATTCCTTTCACGGCTGAGGACGATCAGCCCTTAATTACGTTGTACAGTTCCTTGGAGCCCGATGCGCCTGTGGAGGCTTTCGTATCGCGGTCGGTGGGCATTCTGGATCAAGGTGAACCCATTTTGCTGGAGGATGCTACCGTTTGGGCTGAGGACGGCAACGGCCAGGTGCTGGATACCTTGGCGTTCATCGGATTTGGGCAGTACCGCTCGCCCAATTTGACGGGTGTAGTGGGCCAAACCTATGTGATCCATGCCACCCACCCCTCATTGCCTGCGGTAAGCGGCTCGGCGAAAATTCCAGCTATTCCAGCGGAAGGAGCGGTGGATTCTCTGGATGCCTTTGATGGCGGTTCGGGCGGCCCAGGCATGGGCGGTATGCCCTATGTCGAGTATTCCTTTGAAATCATCGACGATGGCGAACCGGGCTACTACCAAATTGAAGGATACGAGCGCCTGCGCGGAACATTTACGATTCCCGAATACCCTATGACCATTGAAACGGACGACCCCTTGGTCAACGGCAGCGGCTTTGGTCAAGACAAATGGTCGCAGCGCATTGATATCTCGAATGAGTTCTTCCTGGGCAGTACGCACACCATGACGCTGCGTGTGTATCAGTGGGATCAGCAGAGCATGGAAATCCTCTTTAAACTAAAGAAGGTGGACGAGGCCACCTTCTTTTATGAGCGATCCATGGATCAGTACCAAAATTCAAACGGGAATCCGTTTACACAGCCCGTCTCCGTCTATTCTAACGTGTTAGACGGTTTAGGAGTCGTTTCAGGAACGGCTCATCGCTGGATCCTGCCGTAGCGGGTGGAGCCATTGCCACTCCGCTATTGGGGCAAACGTAGTCCGTAACGGTGATGCCTTCTTGGTTCTTGATGGCGCCAAATCCGCCTTGGATGTCCACGATGGTGTGAACGCCGCGGCTCTTGAGGATGGAGCTGAAGATCATCGAGCGGTAGCCACCGGCACAGTGGATGTACACGGGGTTTCCTGAGGGCAATTCGTTGAAGCGTGCATTCAGATCGTCCAACGGCAAGTTGATGGAGGTCGTCATGCGCTCGGCGGTGTATTCGCCTACTTTGCGCACGTCCAAAACAACGGCTGCGGGATCAGCTGCCAGACGCTGTGCAAATTCTGCCGTCGTGATGCTTTCTACGCTATCGGAGTCTTTTCCAGCGGCGATCCAAGCCTCAAAGCCTCCCTCGAGGTAGCCCAAGACGCGGTCGTAGCCCACGCGCGCCATGCGCTTGATGACTTCTTCTTCACGGCCGTTGTCCGTCACGAGCAAGATGTTCTGTTTGATGTCAGGGATGAGGGCGCCTACCCATGGGGCAAAACCGCCGTCAATACCGATGTTGATGGAGTTAGGGATGTGGCCCGCGGCAAAGGTCTGGGGCTTGCGCGTATCCAATACCAAGGCTTCCATTTCATTCGCCATGGCTTCAAAAGCTACAGGGTCAAAGGCTTTGCCCGCTTCCGCGAGGAGCTCTTCAAAACCAGGGATGGCTTGCTTGTTGAGGGCCACGTTCTCGGGGAAGTAGGCGGGGGGAGGCAAAAGGCCGTCCGTTACCTCTTTCACAAACTCTTCACGCGTCATGTTGGCGCGAAGTGCGTAGTTGGTCTCAAGCTGCTCGCCCAAGGTTCCCACCGTCTCCTTGCTCATGTTCTTGCCGCAGGCGGAACCGGCACCGTGGCCAGGGTAGACCACCACGTCGGGGCTCAGGGTCATGATTTTGGTGCGCAATGAATCGAACAAGGTGCTTGCCAACTCTTCTTGTGTCATGCTCGCTGCTTTTTGCGCCAAATCGGGACGGCCGACATCGCCCAAGAAAAGGGTGTCGCCTGAGAAGAGTGCTCGGTCTGCACCGTTTTCGTCGATCAAGAGGTAGCACGTAGACTCCATGGTGTGGCCTGGCGTGTGCAAGACCTTGATTTTCAAGTCCCCTACCTCCAAAATTTCGCCATCAGCAGCGCTGTGGAAGGTGAAGGAGGGGTTGGCATTGGGGCCGTAAACGATGGTAGCGCCTGTCTTTTCAGCCAATGCCACGTGTCCAGATACAAAGTCCGCGTGGAAGTGCGTCTCTAAAACGTACTTGATTTTGACGCCCAATTTTTCGGCGCGCTCCAAGTAGGGCGTGGACTCACGCAGTGGATCGATGACTACAGCTTCTCCGTTGGAGTGGATGAAGTAGGCGCCTTGAGCGAGGCAGCCGGTGTAGATCTGTTCGACGTTGGGATGAATATTCATAGTTCTTTGGGGTTGAGGTTCGTTCGTTTACAACAATTCTTTTCCGACAATGAAGATGCCCATGATGAGGACAAACCAGCCGAATGCTTTCTGCAAGCGCTTGGCTTCGATCTTCTTACTGACAAATGTACCAATCACCATACCGACGATTGCGACCAAAGTCACCAAGCCGAGCAAGGTCCAGTCCATCTCGTGATGGCCCAGGTCGCCCGTAAAGCCGAGGAGGGATTTAAAGGCGATAATGGTCAAGCTCGTTCCGACGGCAGTCTTCATGTCCAATCCCGTCACCAGAACCAGGGCAGGAATGATGAGGAAGCCACCACCCGCGCCCACCAGGCCGGTGAGCACGCCAACGACCAAGCCTTCGGTCAATACAATGGCAATTTTCTTGGCGGTGGACATTTCGCTGGTACCCGAAGAAGCTTTCTTGCCGACAATCATGCCGCGCGCCGCCAAAAGCATCAAAACGGCAAAAAGCAGCATTAAAAAGGTGTCGCGTGTGAGCTCAAAGCTGCCCAAGGTGGCAATGCTGTCCGGGATTTGGGGAACAAGGAACGCGCGGGTGGCATAGACGGCCACAACGGCAGGGGCGCCAAAGTAGAGGGCGGTGCCAAAGTCGACCTCGCCTTGTTTGGCTTTTGGAACGATAGATGCCAAACTGGTAGCGCCCACAATAAATAAGGAGTAGGCCGTGGCTACCGTAGGATCAATACCAAAGAGGTAGACCAATACCGGCAAGGTGAGGATGGATCCGCCACCGCCCAAAATGCCCAAGGACAGGCCGATGAGAAGGGAAGCGAGGTAAGCGAGAATGAGCATTCGTTCAGAGAGATTAGGAGTACAAAGGTGCTAGAAGGCAATTTTCTACAGCGTGACTTGCATCACGAAAAAAAGCCCGGAGACTGGCTCCGGGCTCTGAGATTTACATTTTGCCTTTCATCATGCGGTTCCAGTACAACCAGGGGAGGCCGTATTTCTTGAGAATCCACATAGACCACTGTTCTTTGGAGGTGTCGACAAACTTCGTCAAGAAGGGGTCAGAGTCGCGCACGTTGTCGTACTTGAACTCGGCCAAAACCATCTTTCCGTAGCCAGTGACCAAGGGGCACGATGAGTAGCCCTCGTAGGTGTCAGAGGCCTGGCCATTGGCCAATCCCGCCAAGATGTGCTTAACCACGACAGGGGCCTGCTTGCGGATGGCTGCGCCCGTTTTGGCAGTGGGCACGTTAACGACGTCGCCCAAGCCGTAGACGTTGGCGAATTCCGTGCTTTGAAGCGAGCCTTTGTCCACAGACATCCAGCCTGCTCCAGGGCCTTCCTTCACGGCAAAGGGGCTTTGCTTGACAAAGTCGGGCGCACTTTGCGGGGGCGCCAGGTGCAGCATGTCGTAAGGGATGGTGATTTCGGTGTCGCCTTTGAGGGTTTCGTGCAAACGGTCTTCTTTCGTGAGCACGCAGTCGCTGCCCGAAGGTGCAATAAACTTGAAGGTGACGGTCTTGTTGGCGGAATCAATCGCAATGGGGTTGTAGAAGCGCTTGAAGTGGATGTTGCGCTTGGCGATGATGCCGTTCAAAGTGCGCGCAAAGTCGGGCACCCCAAAGATGATAGAACCAGGTGTCGCAAAAATGACGTTGGTCTTGTCGCGTTTTCCGGATTTGCGGAAGTAGTGCTCGGCCAAGTACATGATCTTTTGAGGAGCGCCCCCGCATTTGATCGGAGTAGATGGCTGCGTGAACACCGCATTGCCGCCTTCGAAATTCTGAAGGACCTCCCAGGTTTTCTCCGGGTTGAGGTAGTTGGAACACACATAGGGCGTGTCCAAAGCCTCACGCAAGCCCGGCAATGCATCGATGTCGTACTGAAGGCCAGGCGCAACGATGAGAAATTTGTAGCCCAAATCGCCACTCTTTGCGGTGCTCAAGCGGTTGTTGGCGGGATCAAAGGTGGTGACCTTGTCCTGAATCCATTCCACCCCGTTTGGGATGATGGAGGCCATGGGGCGAGCGGTCTTTTTGTAGTTGAAGGTGCCCGCGCCTACGAGGGTCCAAGCAGGCTGGTACCAATGCGTATCCGCAGGGTCAATCAAACCAATACGCAGTTTGCCATTGGCATTTTTCAGTTGTGCAGCAGCCATGACACCACCGGTGCCAGCGCCTACAATGAGAACGTCAAAGTTTGACATGGTATAGGGGGGTTAGTTTATTCGTGTTACTATGACACAATATCGAAAGCGATCGTTGGAGATAAAGTGACAATTGTCACAAGGGCAACTTCTTGCAAGCGTCTTGATTGGAACGCATCTTTGCAGCATGTCTACAGGCACCCAGCATCCATCGGCGCTAATTCCTTTAGCGTGGCCCGAAATGACCGCTCGCGGTCGCGAAAAAATTTGGCATTACTTGCGTCGAGTGGGCATTGTAAAAAATGTCAACATGGTGGTGGGACATGCAGGCATGGTCATCGTGGAATCGAACCGCTTTCACTACTTTGACTTTGGGCGCTACATCACGCCCCGAATTATGGGCCGCCCTCGAAGCGCCGAAACCGATCCCAAACTCCGGCTGGATACCGTCCCCACATGGGATGCGGACGGGCGCTTGACCAATTTTGAAGTCTTACTTTCAGAACTCGAAGCCAAGAAGGCCGCTACACATGGCGAAGGGCGCTTGTTCGCTTCCATCTTTTACGGGGGAGATTCGTCAAAAGCGTTGGCGTATGCCCGTGCACTTCAGGAAAAGGGCTACGTCGGCTACCATGGCCTGGATAGAAAGCAAACCAACTGTGCCCGCTTTGTGACCAATACGATTTTGGCGAGCATGGAGCGAAACACCAAGGAGTACCGTCGCTTCAAATATCCTGTAACCTATGCGCCGTCGCCGTACTTCAATGTCCTAGCAGGGGCATCTTTTGGCGAGTTTGTCATTTATTCAAACGGCCAAGCCGAGTGGCAGCGTAAGCCGGTAGGGCACGCATTGAAGGATATTTTAATCAAAGGCTCGTACGCCTTTAGAAAGAGCAAGGCCAAGTTGTTGCCGCCGGACAACCGTGTAGGTCAGCTAGATGAGCCGGACCAGCGACCCGAAGGAGTTTTGCCTTCAGACGTCTACCTCGGAGGCATTGGTGAAGGCGCCTACCACCGCGTAGAGGCCAAAGGCGCGGAAGTTCTAGAAATGGCGCGCATTGATCTTTCGGGCGTCGAAGAATTCAAAGCTCTCTATGCCTGCCCCGCTAAGTGGGTGGAAGACTGGAAGGCCGGGAAGGCCCAATTGGTTCACGATACGCATTACGCCTGGTTAACGCTAGCGCAGAAAGCGACCAACGAACGCCAGCGTTGCCGACGAATCCCGTAACTTTGGGGAAGATGCAAACGGATGACGCCACGCTCCTCCAAATCCTGACTTCAGGATGCGACGAGCGCATATTTCTACGTCCAGAGACGGACGCCAATAAGTACCACCTTAACCCTTTAAAGTACGAAGGCCTCTTCCATCGAGGCTCTTGTACCTGCGGCACGTTAACTCCGTCAGGACACCGTGCGGCAAAGGCTTTCTTGGAAACCTACGACGAAGCGCAGCACGGAGCCTACGTGAAGAACCAAGCGAAGCGCCTGCAGGCCTTGTTGAGGGAAGACGAGCAGGACGAATTTCACGTATTTTTTGGGCCAAGCGGGAGTGACATGATGTACTTCCCGTTGCTCTTCCAGAGTATGCTGCATCCTGGTGAGGAAATCATCAACATCGTTTCCTGTCCGGAGGAATTGGGCTCGGGTTCAAAGGCGGCCGCAGAAGGCGCCTATTATGCCGAATGGAACCAGTTTGGCGAGCGCATTCCTATGGGAGAGCAAGTAACCTCAGGCATTCGTTCCAAAGTGCATTACCTCGACGCGCGTGCCTCCACCGGACACATTGTGGACCGCAAGCAGGCCATTCGCGATCTCATTGCGGAGAACCCTGGAAAACCCTTGATTGGAAACCTTGTATTTGGTTCAAAATCAGGCATTAAAGATGACCTCGATATCGTTGATGAATTCAAAGAAGGGGTCATGTGGGTGGTGGATATGTGCCAATTCCGCACGGACCGCACCTTGATTCACGAACTAATTGGCAAAGGGGTGATGCTCATGGTGACGGGCTCCAAATTCTACCAAGCACCTCCCTTCTGCGGGGCTTTGCTCGTCCCCAAAAATTGGACGCGCATGCTCGCGGAGAAAGAGGGTGATGTGGCGAAAGGTTTAGACGGCCTGTTTACCTCCTACGACATCCCAACAGCGCTTCCTGCTGTGCGCAACCAACTCCGGACCCATAAAAACCTGGGTCTCCTGCTCCGTTGGGAAATTGCCCTGCAGGAAATGGAAGCCTATATGGCCTATTCCCAAGAGGAGGCGAATGGCTTGATTCGGCGCTGGAACCAAGTGGTGACGGGGCGCCTGGCGCAGAGCGATACCTTCCGCTTAATGCCCAACATGGAGCTGACCAATGACAGCATTGTGAGCTTTATGGTGTTGGTGGAAGGTAGAGCGCTTAACCACATGGAATTGAAGACTTTGTTTGATTATTTAGTGCTGAATACCCACGAGGGTTTGCGCGACTACAACCGAATTTTCTTAGGCCAACCCGTTCAGTACGGAGATAAGAGTTTTATTCGCTTGGCTATTGGCTCCCACAGTGTGCGCAAGCAACTGGCCAAGCAGCAGTTTGACCCCACGAACGATTTGCAAATCATTGCCCTCATCGAGCGCGCCGTGGAAAAGGTGTTTTCGGCATGAATCCGCTGCGGGAAGAGGCACATTGGGCCGTAGAGGCCTGGCGCGCATCCGGTTTCCCCACTGAGGCGGACACGGCCGTGCTCTTCCATTCCTGGAATGCGCACAAGCGCTACCTCGATCATTTAGCGCAGGCCTTTGGGCAGGCCCGTGCCCTGCATGCGGTGGCAATCAAAACACAGCCCCACCTGGAAATCCTGAAGCGGGTCGTGGAATGGGGCTTTGGACTAGAGGCCGCGAGCATGGAAGAAGTGCAGCTCGCACTCCATGCAGGCTGCCCTTCCGAGCGCATCGTCTTTGATTCCCCCGTCAAGACCCGCGCGGAAATTGCCTTTTGCCATGAAAACCTCCCTGGACTGCGCTTCAATGTGAATTCGCTGGAGGAACTAGAGCGTCTGCCCGAGCAGCCCTCCTTTGCCGTGGGGATTCGCATCAACCCCATGGTAGATACCGGCGCGCCATCAGTGTACCATGTGAGCCACGACGAGTCCAAGTTTGGGGTGCCCATCGGTCAACGAGAGGCGCTTTTGGCTGCCATTGAGCGCTACCCGGTCGTTCAATTGCATGTCCACAGCGGGAGTTCCATGGCACAGTTGGATTCGGCCGTAGCGGCTATCCAAAGTGTGGTTGCCTTGGCCCAGGAAGCCAATGCACGCTTGGCGGCGAAGGGCCTCGGTCGTCAGATTCACAGTATCGATATCGGCGGCGGCTTGATGCCTGAGATGCTCCGTACAGCCCCCTCGCGCATGCAGGGCTATGCCGATGCATTGCGCACTGCCTGTCCCGAGCTCTGGGACTTTCAGATTATCACGGAGTTTGGCCAGTGGTCCTATTTCTACACCGGCTATGCCTTTTCTCACGTCGAGTATGCGGTGCAGCGAGGTGAAACACGCGTGGCCTACGTCCACCTTGGTGCCGATTTTTTGCTGCGGGATGCCTATGTCAAGCCACGGGGAATAACTTTTGAGGTACTGGGCGAGGGGGCAAAGCGCTCTTCTGTTCGCACGGACATCGCGGGCCCTTTGTGTTTTGCGGGCGACTATCTCCAAAAAGGCGTGGACCTGCCGCGTTTGGAAGAGGGAGACGGATTGCTTCTGTTGAACACCGGATCCAATGCCTACGCTTTGTGGTCGCGCCATTGCAGTCGGACCATACCGGCCATCTACGGCGTGGACTATGACGCAAAGCGCTTGGACCTGCTTTCAGCGCGTTTCAACCCCTTTGTGTAGCGGGCTATTTAGCCCCTTCTAGTAGAAATAGTATTCCTAACTTTAAGGGGTGCGTCGAGCCCTGTTTTTCCTATTCGCTTTTCTGAATGCATTTGGGCTGTTTGCGCAATTGGATACGGCCTTCTACCTGCCGCCCATCCCCGAATGGCTGGACCAAAATCAAGAAATCACCCTGAGCACGCCTTTCCCGGATGCCGAGGTGGTGGTGTTTAATTCGGACAGTAGCTATTTCCAAACCGTGAATTTGGTGCAAGGGCTGCCGGTCACGCTAGCCTTGAATTCCCAAATCACCAACCTTTGGAGCACCTACGGGGCCATTTCGCTCACCAAAGCGCATCAGCCGATGACCCGAACGGCCCTCTTCGTTCGGAGCAACCGAGACATCATGGTGACGCAACGGGTGAACCACGTGTACAACCAAGACCTTGTGACCGGTAAAGGGACACGCGCCCTGGGGACGGCCTTTCTCGCGGGGAACCAAACAAAAATTGTCGCGGCCAATCCGGCGCCTGAACCGGCCATGGGCTTTATCTCCGTGGTGGCGACTGAGCCCAATACCACGGTGGTCATTACGCTTCCGCCCGGGGTGCTCAACACGGCAGGGGACAACCAAATGACGGTCTCCCTGCAGGCCTGGGAGTCCTACACCACCACGATTGCTGAGACCTATCAATTCGCCGGGGCGAGCATTACCTCCACCCAGCCCATCGCGGTGACGACGGGGGGGAACCACTACAAACAGAATTCGGGCGCACCCTCGCAGGATGGAGGCTTTGATCAGCTCGTGCCCGAAGATTTGCTGGGCGCCGAGTACATGATTGCACGCGGCATCGCTCCGACGGGTTTGGACTACCTCGTCCTTATACCAACCGCAGATAGCACCGAAATCAAAGTGAATGGCGTCGTGCAAGGCTATTGGAACCGAGCCGCCCCAGCCACCATCACCTTTGCGGGCAACCAATCCAATGTGGGCGACTTAGCGCACGTGGAGGCCTCTGCGCCCCTCTACTGCTTTCATATCTCCACAGGGTCCAATCAATTCCAGCCCGAATTGGGCATGTCCCTCGTGCCTCCCATTGGCTGTACCGGCAGTCGCGCCGTTTATGCGACCCGAATGAGCGGACTCAACACCCACCTGCTGGTCATCGTGCCGACGAATGGGGTGTCTAGCTTGAAGTTCAACGGGACCCCCTGGTCAGGCGCCGTGAAAACCAGTACCAATGGGCTCTGGAAGTCCATTTACATCCCCGATAACCAAGTCACGGGGACCTGGGCCTTGACCTGCCAAAAGCAGTTCCACGTCGAAGTCATCGCCGGGGAAGGGGCAGGAACGGGGCTGGCGGGGTTTTACTCGGGCTTTGATTCCGACCTGGACCTCTTGGATCCGTACCTGCAACTGGGCTCGAGTATTCTCAATTTCCCCGTCCGCTGCAGCACCCCCTTGCCGGGCTTTTTTGGCCTTCAAACCTGCAACCGCCCGGTCGAGGTCCTGCGCACCAAAGTCATCAGCGGCCAGGCCACCGTAACGGACAGCAATCCCTGGGATACGCTTTTGACGGTGCAGCCGGCACTGGGTTTTGCGGGGGAGATTTGGGTTCGGCTCGTGGCCCGCGATGCGAGCGGCTCCATGGATTCGGTCTTAATGCGCTTTCCCTACTACCCGGAAGGGGCCGATTTGCTTCCCGATACCGTGATCGGCTGTCCGGACCAGCCGGCTTCCATTACGGCTCCATTTGGGATGGACCAATACCTCTGGTCCACAGGTGCCACCACCCAGACGGTCGCTTATGGCGGCTATGGCCCACTCGTACTGTATGCCACCTCCGATTCCTGCGCCTATACGGATACGGTTTGGGTCGTTTCGGCGAATCCCTTGCCACGTGTGCTGCCATGGACTATACTGGTCTGTGATTCGAGTTATGTAGCTGAAATTGGTGAATTTACCGGGGTGGACAGTTTAGCCTGGCGCGGACCTGATAGTACGCGAGGAGTCGCGGTTCCATCGGCAGTAGGAGGGTTTTCTATGGCTTGGGATCGACCGGGAGACTACATCTTGGAGAAATTTGACGCGAACGGCTGCTTAACCTATGAGCGAGTTGAACTTAAGCTGAATCCGCCGCCTTTGATTCGATTTGCGGGCACCTGCCCGGACTACTGGGTCTGGTTGCAGGATGTCGCCAGTGTTTCAGAGTTTCGCGTGGATGGGCGCATCCAATCCGTGGATTCTATCCTGGTTTCCTTTGACTTCGATGGGGTCTACCTGCTGGAAGCCGTCATTGAGGACCTTTGCGGCCAAACGGACACCATCTACGCGCAGTTGCCCTATTTCTGTACCGGCCGCGATTTGCGCTGGGTCCCCAACGCCTTTACCCCCAACGGAGACGGCGACAACGATGCCTTCTGCCTGAATACTTCCTACGGCGACGCCCTGCGCTATGCCATCTACAACCGCTGGGGCGGCTTGGAATTTGAAGGCCAAGGAACGGATTGCTGGGAGCCCCCTTTGGGCACTCAAGGCAGCTTTGTCCTAATGCTCCTGTTTCCAGAGCTTGAAGGCTATGCGCCAAGGCAGGAATTCCTGCCTATTTTGGCCCTGCCATGAAACGTATGCTAGTAGCGCTGGTGAGCCTGTCTTCGCTCGCCGCGCGGAGTCAGTCCCCTACCGTCTCCGGAACGCCACAGAGCGGTCCTGCCGTTCATGCGTCTGCGGTAGCTACCGCGCATCCTTTGGCCACCCAGGTGGCGGCTGGGATTCTAAAACAAGGCGGGAATGCCTACGACGCGGCCGTAGCCGCCCACTTTGCCTTGGCCGTCGTGCTGCCGCGTGCGGGCAATTTAGGGGGTGGAGGTTTTGCGGTGGTCCATACCGGCGGAGGGGAGGCGGCGTCTTTGGACTTCCGCGAGACGGCTCCGCAAGCGGCGTCCCGGGAAACCTACCTGCCCAGCGACCAAACCATTTCGTCGCTGCGTGGCATCGCGGCGTCGGGCATCCCAGGCTCGGTCGCAGGCATGTGGGAGCTCTATGCGCGGTTTGGCTCCAAGTCGCTCAGTTGGCCCGAACTTCTTCAACCCGCCATCCTCCTGGCCGATACGGGCTTCCAAATCACGCCTTTTCTCGCGAGCCTGCTCAACCGTCACCAAGAGGATTTTGCCACAGGGGGAGAGGGCCCTTTTTGGCCGCCGCATGCCTGGCAAGCGGGCGAGCGCCTCATCCAGCACGCATTGGCGGAAACGTTAAAAGACATTGCCCTAGCAGGACCAGAGGCGTTTTACCAAGGTATCCATGCCGCTCGCTTGGTGGAGTGGTCCCAAGGATGGTTTACGCCGGAAGACCTGGGGACCTACCGGGCAATTTGGCGCGCGCCCTTGGAGGGCACCTACCGCGGGCATCGCGTCATTTCCATGCCTCCACCGTCCAGCGGTGGGGTGGCGCTGCTGCAGTTGTTGCAAGCCTCTGAACTTCAGCCGATGGGCAAGACCTGGACTACCCAAAGTATGCACCTTTTTGCCGAATTGGCCCAGGTCGCCTACCAGGACCGGGCGCAGTATTTGGGGGATCCGGCCTACATGGAGGTGCCAGCGGCGGCCTTGGTGGATTCAGCCTATGTGGCAAGCCGCTTTGGGCAGATAGACGCGCAGACACACCAGCACCTTACATGGCCGGAAACGCACGAGAGGCTGGAATCGCATGAGACGACGCACTACAGTATCCTCGATTCGGATGGGAATGCGATTGCGGTTACCACGACCCTAAATGGCCTTTTTGGGAGCGGACAATGGGTGGATGGCTTCTTCATGAACAATGAAATGGACGACTTCGCGACGCAACCTGGGGTGCCTAACCAATTTGGACTGATTGGCTACGAAGTGAATGCCGTTGCGCCCGGAAAACGCATGCTGAGTAGCATGACGCCGACCATCCTGGTCGGTCCCGATGGGACAAAAACCGTTTTGGGCACCCCCGGGGGGAGTACGATTATCACCAACGTCTTCCAGGTCGTCCTGCACCACCTGCGCTATGGGGAAAGTCTGCAAGCGGCTGTGAACCACAAAAAGCTCCATGCCCAAGGCCTTCCGGAAGTCCTGTACTACGAAGAAGGAGCGCTAAATACGCGCCAACGAAAAGCGTTAGAAAAGCGTGGACATTCGCTAGAGGCCTGGACGCAAATTGGACGCCTTCAGGCCGTTTCTTCGGATGCGGCTGCGGCGGATGGGACGCGTTCGGGGGATTCCAGCGCGTGGATTATGCGCCAATAAGTGCTCCCACGCCGCTGGGTTGGTAGAGGAGCCAGCCCGTCAAAGACTTGCGGGGAGCCTGGGCGGGCAAGACCTCGTGCCAAACGGTATCGCTCCGAAAGAAAACCATGCGATTGCGCAAGGGTTGGATGCGTTCGGTAGGGGTCTCTCCGCTGGGGTCGTAAAGTTGAAGTTCGCCGCCGTCCCCGGGTTTCCAATCAGCATTCAGATAGAGGACGCAGGAAATGAGCCGGTTGTTCCGGCCCCTGAATTGGTCCAAATGCTTGCTGTAATGGCCGCCATGCGGGTAGTAGGCGAGGTGAAACTCGTAGCCACTCAAGGACAGGTAAAGCAAGCGGTTCCACCGCTGCAAGCTCGTTTCGATCCACGCAAAGAGCGGGGCTAATGCGGTATCGCGCTGGCGGTCCAGCCAGTAGGTGAGATCGGACCGCACCTTCAAGGCCTCTTGGCGGTCCGCCCAAGCGCCCACCTTGGCTTGCTGCAAGGCCTCCTGGTGCTGCTGAAAAAAGGCTTCGAGGAGTTGGAGCAGATCGTCGGGCAGGTAGCCGTCAATCACTACGTAGTCGTGTTCGGCCAGAGCGTCTGCCCAGGCCTCCCATTGCAAGTCGCTGTGCATCAGTCTAGAAAATGAAGCTCCACACGCTGATCGATGTCTGGGTGAAGAGAGCGCGCCACGGGGCAGGTGTGGGCGACGCGGCGCAGCACCTCCTGGCTATGGGCATCTTGGCCAGCGCCCAAACGCAAGGTGATACGCACGTCAATGGCCGCAATGCGGCGCGGATCTGACGCCATGTGCTTGGTCGTTTCACCCTTGGCTTCCAGAATTTCTAGCCCTTTGCCCTGGGCGTAAATGCCCATGGTCGTGATGATGCAGGTCGTGAGGCTCAACGCGCACAAATCGGTGGGCGAAAAGGCCGAGCCCATGCCTTGGTTGTCCGTTGGGGCATCCGTGAGAATTTGGGTGCCGCTTTGAAGGTGGACGTTTTCGCAGCGAAGGCTGCCGAGGTAGGTGCTGTGCGCCGTGGCCATAGAAGAAGGGATTGAAGTGACAAATATCACCCTTAATTCGGCTGGTTGGCGCCATCTTGCCCCCATGAAACAGTTTAGCTACCTCTTAATCGCCCTGCTGCCTTCCTTGGCCGCGGAGGCACAAGTAAGCGGATGGACTATTCGCGTCGAAGAAAAAACCATCAGCGGTTGGCCCGGAGCGCAGAGCTTTTCCACCGGCGAAGCCAACGGCGAATGGTTGATCGTGGGTGGGCGTGTGGACGGTTTGCACCAACGTCATCCCTTTTCCGCGTTTTTAGCCTCTGAAGCAAACCACGCCATCCATGTGGTGGATCCTAGTTCGTTGCAGCATTGGTCCATGCCTGTGGATTCCTTGCAGCCAGACGTTCGGGACCAATTTTTGAGCACGAACATGCAGGCGGTTCAGGTGGACAGCATCCTCTACCTCATGGGGGGCTATGGCTTTTCGACGGCGATTTCCAACCATACGACCCATGGCCGAATCACCTCCGTCCATGTAGCTGACCTCATAGACGCCATTCAGGCGGGCAACGCTGCGGCGGCGCGTGCCGCCATTTCTACCCAGGTGGATGCCCGCTTTGCGTGGACGGGTGGAGTCGCCCGCGAATTGGATGGAACCGTGTACCTCGCCGGTGGGCATTATTTCCACGGCCTCTACAATCCCATGGGGCCCAACCACGGCCCGGGCTT
>Ga0181571_10001992_pt1 | contig 14978 bp, 10 predicted proteins | sample 101ome_17_FD_132440 | JGI IMG/M metagenome (GOLD analysis project Ga0181571, IMG submission 132440) | Coastal salt marsh microbial communities from the Groves Creek Marsh, Skidaway Island, Georgia - 101407AT metaG (megahit assembly) | ecosystem: Environmental > Aquatic > Marine > Intertidal... | reverse complement strand
TGGCCTATGCGCTTCGAGGCGATGATGCATCCCCCCTGGAGGCGGCGACCATGCCGTGCATGCTTGGTGTTGAAGATTCAGGGCACATCGTTCTGCCCGCTCCACATCCTTCCCAGAAAGAGGCATGGAGTTTGGTCGGTGATGGAGCCGCCACCTTGTGTGCAATGCTGTTGTCGATGGACCGTGGGCGCTCGACTTCTTTTGTTCGCGGATGGAAAAAACGGACCTCAGTTCTTGACAGTCACCGGGACCGCTGGCATGCTCAATCGGAGGTGTTTGCATCCGTCACTGACCTCGTTATGGCTGCGCTGAGTGCCGACGGTTTTGTTTCGCAACAACGTCGGATTACCGGCGAAGCCGATCTTTTGCTCGTCCATGCCACCAGCGATGAACACGTGGTCTCCTTCGGCGTTCGTAACAGCGGCACGCAAGCAAAGACCAGCGTTTCCGTGCGATTATCCCCCGGATTAGAAGCAGGTCCGTTCGAAGACCTGCTCGAGCGGGTGGTGCAGAATCTGACGGTTGCGCTCACGGACGATTAATCGTCGAGTAAAGCCGCCTCGTTGGCCTGTGTCAAGGTGGTGACGGCGAAGAGCAGGGCAGCAGAGGCCACCAGGAGCACAAGGATGTAACCCGAGCTTGTTCCCGAGACCAACGCCACGGCGGCGAACATCCAAGCAACGACCAAATCCACCGCCCCCATCACACGCCACGACTTGCGTTTGGTGAGAATGCCTGCCAACCACGCCGTGGCTGACACCACTAATCCAGCAAGCGATAGCATCACCAAGGACGCTGAAAGGACGGCGGACGGATAGAACATCAGATGCGTAGCCCACAACGCCGAGGTAAGCCACAACCCGTGATGGAAACGTACGGCGCCCATGACCCACACAAGACTGACCACACCCATACCTGCCGTGGTCACCGTGGGCGTTAACGTACCAGAAAGGGAAGCAAGGAGCCACACCGTCAAGGCTTGCACCGCCAAGGGGGCGCAAACGACGACCGTCAGCGCTACGGCGGGTTGTTGCCAAGCGCGAGCGCGGCGCAGACCTGCAAGAAGAACTACGGTCGCTGACAGGCCGAGTGAAAGCATCACCGTTCCCAAGATCCACGCACTTCGACCTCCAGCCGACCGGTGGTCCACCAACCCCCTTCGCAAGCGTTCGCCCTCCACCCAATCGTAAAGCATGACCATACCAAACAACAACACCTCCATCGCAAAGAGAGGTGCTGTCCACATCAAGGTGGAGGCAAAGGGGTCCATCGAGAACGGAACGGGAACCTGACCCCCAAGAAGAAGACAAAGCATTCGGTCCACGACAAGACATCCCAACAACATCTCAAGAGCACTTGGAATGCGCAATCCGAGATCGTTTCGTCCGAACAACCCCATGCCGACGAGCGCCATCGCACCGAACATGAACACGACTTGGTGAACGGCATCATCGCCAAGGACACCAACGGTCATGCGACCTGCGACGTGAACGAGAACCATACCACCCATGGCGACCACGATGGGGAGTTCCACCCCCAAAACGTCAGGCAGGCGCAATCCTATGTTGTTGGCACGCAATCGGGCAATGCCCACCAACACCACTGCAAAACACGCGCTGAAGCCGAGGGCTTGAACGCCAAACGTAGTGGTGTATGCCAACCAAGACGCCCCGAGGAACGCAACCACGAGGAAGAGAAGGAGCACGACAGGCCGATAGTGAATATCGCCCACGAGAAGGTCGTTGTCTGCTTTTACATCGCTTCGTTTTGCCCGCCCTTTTTGGCGCTCAGCCAACTCGAGCAGTTCGGCATCAAGCTCCTTCAGCGTAACCGTGGCGGATCCGTCTGCGGAAGTCGCAGTGACGAGTTGCGTCATGCGTTCGCGCTTTTCTGCGAAGGAGGCGAGGCGTTCGTCTTTGGCAGCGACCGCTTTCACGCCCGCCCGAACATCGCCTTGGAATGCAAGATAGGCGCCAGCGAGGACAAACAAGACAAGAGCGACCAGAGGGACATCGGGGTTGTCCATGGTTTGACCCGCAAGCGCCATGCTGATGAGCACCGAAACGGCGGCGAGGGACGGCATCAACAGCGCATCAAGCACCCCAAGCCGTTGCAAATACATGAACAACGATACGGCACCCATCGCGGTGAGCAACCAGAGATTGGTCACGTCGGGAGCAAGGTTGGCGCCTGTAAGCAGGATTTGGCGGTCCGGGGCTAAGGCAACGGTCAGGAAAAAGCCCGTCATGACGCCCAAATGAAGGGTGAGCAGTTGTCCGGGAAGCGCCCGGTGGTGGTCTTGGGCCGTGGACTCGGTAACCGCTTCCTGAAGACGCTGCAGTGCTCCAAGCAAGAGAAGAAGGCTTCCTCCGGTCAGCAAGACCGCCCAGATCGATTCTTCGCCGAAGCGCCAAGCCAACGCCACAGCAGTGAAGGCCCACACCATCACCAACGTCTGCGGACGAGCCTGATGGATGCCGCGCCACACCATGACGGCGTGGCTGAGCAACAACGCACCCATGCCGCCTAAGAGGCCCAGGGTGGTCAAGCCGTCTGGACGAGCCATGGCAAGATACGTCAAACACGCCAGCAAGAACACCAAGTTCCACAAATTCAACAACTCGCTGTCACGAAGGCGACCGCTGATTTCGGAGAGACCCCCAAACCCAGCACCGAGGTTCAATCGCGCTCCGCCCAACCGGGAGCAGACCAGAATTTGCTGAACCACCAGCGCGCCCATCCACCAGCCAACGTCCCTTTCGGCCAAAACGATGGGGACGAGGTCTGCATTCACGAGACGGGATTCAATATCTGTGGCAAACACGAGCAACCATGCATACGGTGCCAAAACAGCCACGCCCGCCATGCTCGGTGAAGAGCGCATAAGGGCGAGTCCTGCCAAGCCGACCCAGACAACCCCTTGAGAAGCGAGAAGAAGCCTCGAGCCCGATCCACCATCCTCGGCTGGAATCAGCAGCGTAAGTAGAACCACGATCACCAACGAGCCCAACCACAGTACATGGTCGGAAACACGAGCCTGATGATTCAACAAGACGCCTCCGCAAAGCACAGCGGTCAGCACGGCAAACAAGGAATATTCACTGAGAGAAAACGGGAATTCGGGCGCAATGGCCCCGGTGTTCACCAACGCAACGAAAGCGACCAAAAACGGCATGGGGGCGAGAACATACGGCATCAGCGACGACCAAGAAACGCCGCGTACGACAAGATAGGAGGATGAAAAGGCGAGCGTGAGCAACATCAATTGAGCAAGGGCATAGCCCGTTTCCTCCCGATGCGCTGCAATCGCCATCAACGCTCCGACCATGCCGAGGGAGACCGATACGGCCCAGAGCCCGGGCTTGCCAAGCCCCATGGCGTTGAAGGCTTGGCTGAGCCAGTTTTCATGATGGACGAAAACAGCGGCCATCCCAGCGTTCGCAGCCGTGACCACCGAAAGCAGAAGGAACAACACCAAACCGTTCTCGATGGGAACCAACACCAACGAGGCGATGGACCAGTCGTTGGAAAGGGCGTGAACACCTACCCACAGATAGGACATTGAGATACCAAGGCTGGCGAGGTTGCCCGATGAACGAACCCAAGCAAGACCGTGCATCAGCGTCATTGCGAGAACGATAAAAACAGCAATGCCCTGTTCTCCATAAACGGCTCCAGCAGAACTCCCGACAGCGAACAAGACCAGTGCCGATTGTGCTGCAATGGCGTCTTCATCGTGTCGGAAGGCCAAAGCGACGTTGAGGCCAACCAGCCCTAAGAGCAACATGCCAAGCGATTGACTCGGGCTCGGGCCGATGGCATCCAACCAACCCCAACGCCAGAGGTCAAGGGCCAATCCGTACAGCAGTTTCATCGAGATGATGACCCATGTCAATCCGAGCAGATGCATTGCTTCTCGTCGAATCCATCGCTCACCGAGGTACAAACCAAACAACGCCATGCTGGCGAGTCCGACAGCACCGATGAGTGGGGGAAGAACGGTCCCGACAAGTGCGCCGATTGCCGTCCAAACGATCACCATCGCCACTGCCAATCCTTTCCCGATAGCTTGCTCCCCATGAACAGCGAGTTGGGTGGTGGTGTCTGGAACCGATGATTCAGATGGCGGACGGTCCGTGAACACATCCACCAGTTCCCCGACGGCCGCATCTTCTGCCACATTCGCCTCATCTTGTGGCGATTCGTGTTCCGATTTGCTGGAAGATGCCACCATGAACGAATCAAGGTTGAGGCCTTTGGCGCGCTTGAACGATTGCTCGCGGAGGACATCATCGTCGACCGAAGGAGCGTCGCCAGAGCCCTGCGTCGTCTCCTCCATGACACGATGCTGCTCCCTGTTGCCTTGAACTTGACCGAACAACGAAGGTTGAATCGTTCGTTTGTTGGGGCTTGGCGTACAACGGCTTCCCGAAGCGCTTGCAAAGAAAACGAACGTTGAATCAAGGTTGTCCCTCCGCCAAAAGGGACAAAGAGGGGCGGCGGAAACGCTCGGCATGGGCGGCACGATTGGCACCCCCTCGGGGAGCCTCGAACAACACGGAATTTCCACCTCAGGAACGGTCCACTGGAACCTCTCCGCAAGTGATTTGGTCAACTTAGCTGTTGAGCGGGGAGAAGGCATTTTGAGCGCACATGGAGCGCTTGTCACAGAAACGGGTGAACGCACGGGCCGTTCGCCCAATGACAAGTTCATCGTGGACGAACCGTCGGTAACAAGCGACATCAACTGGGGTGACGTGAACGTTTCCACAGACGAAGCTACCTTCCAACGCATGCGGGCCAAAGTCGTTGACTTCCTCTCCAACCAAGATGCGTTGTTCGTGCAAGACCTCTACTGCGGTGCTGATTTCTCCGAAGCCCTGCCGATTCGTGTAATCAACCACAACGCCTGGCACAACACCTTCGCCCGCAACATGTTCATCCGACCCGATGCGGCTCAACTTGAGAAGCACGAGCCTGAATTTACCGTGCTTCATGCCCCGCACTTTGAGGCGGATGCCGAGGCGGACGGTCTCAATTCCCACTGCTTCGTCATCGTCAACTACGCTGCCAAAGAAGTCATCATCGGCGGCACACGCTATGCTGGTGAAATCAAGAAGTCCATCTTCTCCGTGATGAACCTCATTCTCCCGAAGAAGGGCATCCTGCCCATGCACTGCTCAGCCAACACCAACGGTGAGAACACAGCGATTTTCTTCGGACTGTCAGGCACGGGCAAGACCACGCTTTCCGCAGACCCCAAGCGCGCCTTGATCGGCGACGACGAGCACGGATGGGGAGCCAACGGAGTGTTCAATTTCGAAGGTGGTTGTTACGCCAAACTCATCGACTTGTCCGAAGAAGACGAGCCTGCCATTTTCTCCACCACTCGCCGTTTCGGTACGGTTCTCGAGAACATTGTCCTTGACAGCGAAGGCGTGCCCGACTTCCACGACACGTCAAAGACGCAAAACACCCGTGGGTCATACCCCATTGAGTTCATTGACAACCGAACGGCTGATTCCAAAGGCGGTCATCCACAGAACGTGATTTTCCTGACCTGCGATGCCTTTGGAGTTCTCCCGCCCATCTCCCGACTTACCCCCTCACAAGCAGCTTACCACTTTATTTCGGGTTACACGGCCAAGGTGGCAGGAACCGAAGTGGGTGTCAAAGAGCCGCAAGCGACCTTCTCGGCATGTTTCGGTGAGCCGTTCATGCCGATGCACCCCGGCGTGTATGCGGACTTGTTGTCTGACAAAATGGATGAGCACGGCTCCACGGCATGGCTCATCAACACGGGCTGGTCAGGAGGCGCCTACGGCGAAGGAAGTCGCATGAAGATCAAGTACACCAGAGCCATGCTGAACGCTGCTCTGGACGGTGATTTGGACGATGTTGACTTCGTGACCGATGGACGCTTTGGCTTTGAGATACCGACCTCTTGCCCGGGGGTGCCCGCAGATGTGCTTCAACCACGAACAACATGGTCCGATGGGGAGGCCTACGATGCAACAGCCAACAAGTTGGCCATGATGTTCAACGAGAATTTCAAGCGTTACGAGGCCGGTGTATCGGCTGACGTAAACGCCGCAGCACCCAAGCCCATGGCTTGAGGTTCACCGACGGTCTCGCTTTTGACCGCCACGCCGGTTGTTGTTTGGACCACGTCGTTGCTGTCCACCCGAGTCCCGACGTTGATTTCCTTGCCCTCGGCGCTGGTTGTTACTCTGAGTGCGCCGCTGCTGTTCCCCTGGACCACCTCGTTGGCCAGAAGAAGAAGGACGACGATCGTTGGAACGGTTTGAGCGATTGGACTTCCTCTGGTGGTCATCCCGTTTCTGCCCGCCTCGGTTGTAGCGGCGCATACTGTTGCCCCTGCCTGTCCCACGCTTTTGGTAGCCTCCGCCAGGCCCACCTTTGACGCGACCTGGTTTCTGACCAGGTTTTGGAATGGCTTTTGGGAAGTGATAGGGTTGTTCTTCCAGCACTTCGATGTCTTCACCGAGCAATCGCTGAATACCGACGAGATAGCCCGATTCCGTTTCGTCACAAAAGGAGTATGCGAGGCCATCTTTTCCTGCGCGCCCTGTTCGTCCAATGCGGTGAACGTAGACCTCTGGCTCGTTGGGAAGATCAAAATTGAACACGTGGGTGATGTCATCCACATCGATACCCCGACTGGCGATGTCGGTAGCCACAAGGATGAACACATCGCCGTTTTTGAAGGCATTAAGCGCCCGAGTCCGCGCGGTCTGGCTCTTGTCCCCGTGAATTGAATCGGCAGGGATGCCAACCTTGCTCAACTGCTTGGCCAATCGGTTGGCGCCGTGACGCGTACGGGTGAACACGATTCCGCAAGCCACCATTTGGCCCTCAATGAGGTCGATGAGCAGTTGACGTTTGTCCTGCTTCTGCACAAAGGCGACGTACTGTTCAATGCGGTCGGCTGTACGTGTTTCCGGACTGATGTCCACTCGAACGGGGTTGTGCAACATCGCTGTGGCCAGCGTGCTTATGGAATCGGGCATGGTGGCGCTGAACAACAAATTCTGTCGCTGGTCGGGCATCAGGTCCAGAATCCGCTCCACGTCGTTGCTGAAGCCCATGTCCAGCATGCGGTCCGCTTCGTCGAGAACAAAGTGCGTGACCTCACTGAGGTCCACGAAGCCTTGATCGTAAAGATCGAGCAGCCGACCAGGTGTTGCGACCAACATGTCCACCCCACGGCGCAAGGCCTTCACCTGAGGAGATTGTCCAACGCCTCCAAAAATCACCGTTGAGAACAACGGGAGGTGGCGTCCGTACACCCGCAGTCGGTCGCCAATTTGTGCAGCCAACTCTCTGGTTGGCGTGAGCATTAACGCCCGAATTGGACGAGGCTTGCTGACCTTAGTGGCTGCGAGATGGTGGAGAATGGGGAGGGCAAACGCAGCAGTTTTTCCTGTCCCTGTTTGGGCAACACCAAGGACATCTTGGCCGTTGAGCAGGGCGGGAATGGTCTCGGCCTGAACGGGGGTTGGCTCTCTGTATCCTTCAGAGGCCAAGGCCTCAAGGATGCGCTCATCAAGGTGAAGTTCGGTGAAGGTTGACATGTTGTTGCCTCAAGGACGAACACCCCGGGACACATGCCTCGGACCAACCGCTCCAGTTCGCCGTCCAACCCATTCCCTAAGAAGACCGAGGGTAACTCCTGCCTCGTAGGTCGTGTTCCAACACCACGGAGAAAGGAGCAACCTCGTGGTTTTGCTCACCGCTTCCTCAATCAAGCATACGAATTGAAAAAAGCCAATTTGCACAAACACCTTTCCAGCGTGCAAGTAAAAAAATGCGAATATTTGTTTGAAAATCGGATATCCAAATGTCATGAAAAGAGAAGGCTTAACTCTTCTAATCCTCGTGCTTCTTCTGCCCTTGGCATCAGCGCACGGCGGAGATGATACACAGCAAGATGAGGTCAGTGTTGTTCAAAGAGGAAGGTCCTTTGGTTGCACTCGCGTTGAGAACCGCTGCGCATTCCCGTCGCTGTCCACCAAGAATTTCTCAAAATTCCAGCGTATGTTACCTGCGTGACCGTCTGCATCTGCGAAATTGCAGAGGTGCCGGTAAAGCGTTGATTGTTGTTCACCATTGACCTCAACCTTCGCCATCAGTGGGAAGGTTACGTGGTATTTTGACGATGTAAATTCACAAATCTCGTCGTGAGTCCCCGGCTCTTGAGCGCCGAATTGATTGCACGGAAAACCAACAACGGTGAGGCCTTCGTGTTGATCATGAAGGTCTTGAAGACCAGCGTATTGGGGAGTTGCCCCGCACGCACTGGCCACGTTGACCACCAGCCATTGTGTACCGCCAAGTTCCCGTAGGGTGGTTGTTTTGCCTTCCATGGTCTCAAATTCGATGTCCAATACGTGAGTCATGGATGTTCCTTTTCTTCCATGATTATGAACATGTGCTTCACCGCAAGACAGGCAAATCCTCTTGAAGTGCCGTTCTGTGGTCACGTCATGCAAGTCCTCATGGAAACCAGCGCCGGAAACATCACCATCGACCTCTTTCACGGAAGTGCGCCTGACACGGTCGCAAACTTCGTCAAACTGGTGGAAATGGGCCACTACGACGGTCTTCACTTCCACCGTGTCATTGAAGATTTCATGATACAAGGCGGCTGCCCCCACTCCAAGGACCCCATGTCTCGCCGTGCAGGTACTGGCGGCCCAGGCTGGCAAATCCCTTGCGAACCCTCTGCCCTTGCCCTCAAGCACGACAAGCCGGGTGTGCTTTCAATGGCCAACGCCGGTCGCAACACGGGAGGATCTCAATTCTTCTTAACCACCATCGCAACGCCCTGGCTCAACGGCAACCACGCTGTGTTTGGTGCGGTCAGTGAAGGCATGGACGTTGTCCACGCTATCGAACGCTGCAAGAAACTCCCCGGGGACCGCCCTGCTGAACCACAACAGATCATTCGCTGCACCGTTCTTGAGTGAGGTGAATCCATGGTCATCCTCGCCGTGCACGGTGGTGCAGGTGGTGATGGGCCGTGGCGCGGCATGACCGATGCCGATCCGCAACGCATCGAATGCATGAGAACACTGCTCAACGACATCGGAAAGCAACTCAAGAACGGTTCCCTCGATGCCTTGGAAGCGGTCACGCTGGCCGTTGAGGCCATGGAGGACGAAGCGCTCTTCAACGCAGGCCGTGGCTCGGTTTTGGACGCAAGCGGGTCCATCACCATGGATGCGAGCATCATGCGAGGATTGGACAGGGCGGCAGGAGCGGTGATCGGTGTTCGTCGAAGCCGTCATCCGATTCGCATTGCCAATCATCTCCTGCACAAGGGTTGGCCGGTGATGCTCGCAGGGGAGGCTGCCGATGCATTTGGGGAACGGTGTTCGGTGGAGCATGTCACCGAAGACTGGTTGAAAACAGCGTTGCGTCAAGCACAGTGGCAGAAATGGCACGAACAGCACTTGCGACCCGGCGCCACCGATGAAGACGATACACTGCTTGACCACGATGGCGAAGAAGAAGGGTGGGGCACGGTCGGTGCAGTGGCCCTTGACGTCAACGGCCAGGTTGCAGCGGCCACTTCGACTGGCGGCATGACTGGAAAACCACTCGGACGGGTGGGCGACACACCGATCATCGGGGCTGGAACCTGGGCCGACGAAACGATTGCCGTTTCGTGCACGGGCGTCGGTGAAGCGTTTATTCGCACCGTTGCCGCCCATGCGGTTGCGGTTCATCATCGCCACACCTCACTCGGAGATGCTGCCGCTCAAGTCTTGGATGAGGTGGCTCCCATGGGTGGACGTGGGGGATTGATTGCTGTTTCAGCCTCAGGGGACGTGGTCCTGCCGTTTCAAACGATGCTGATGTACCGTGGCCTCTACCGGAACGGAACGGTATCCGTTGGCATCGGTCCGGACATGTTTGATTGATTATTGCCCCTAAGTTCATGACCTGTTGAGTGTGCCAAAGCGATATGCCTGTTGATGCAGATGAGGCACTGCGAAGAGCAACCCTCATCCGCAGCGACCCATCGTTGAAAGGCGTTACACGAGAGAACATCGCCGAGAATGAAGATGAAGTGCTCTGGTTGTACAGAGCACCGGACGGCGACCCCATCGAAGAGGAAGACCGCATTGCGAGGTGGAATTCACTTGGCTTGCCTCCTGCATGGGTGGATGTTTGGATTTGTCCAAACCCAAGAGGTCACATCCAAGCAACCGGACGAGACGTGAAGGGAAGGCTCCAATACCGCTACCACCCGGACTGGACCGACATCACCACGGAGATGAAATACGACGATGTTGCTTATTTCGCCTCTCAGTTGCCTCGCTTACGAAAGCAAGTTGCTGTTGATATTGAAGACAACACCATGTCGCTCAACACGGTAGCTGCACTGGTTGTTCGCCTCATGGACCTCTACAACATTCGAGTGGGGTCTGACGAGTACGCCAAAGCCAACGAGTCCTACGGGCTAACCACGCTCAAATCGATGCACGTAAAGCACATCAAGGGTGAGAAAGCCGAAGGACGGCACGATGCGATTTTTACGTTCACGGGAAAATCCGGCAAAGATTGGGAAATCACCATCGAGGACGATCATCTTGTGGATTTGATCTTGCGAACCAACCGTTTGGGTGCCAAGGATGCCGACCTCTTCATGTACATCTCAGACGCAGGAAACGAGGTGGATCTCAAAGCCGAGCACATCAACCATTACATTCGCGCCACCAGCGGCGAAGGGTTCACGGCCAAAAATTTCCGAACATGGGCCGCCACCTCGAAGTGTGCAGAACGTCTGGCGTATCTCGCGAGTGAACGCACAGCGAAGGAAATGAAAGCCTGGATGGAGGCTTTACCTCCCGTGGAGTCAATGACAAAACTCTGGTCAGAGGGGGATTGGGTGCCACCATCATCCGAAACCGCCCTCAACAAAGCCATGCTGGCTGTCATCGACACGGTGGCAGCCAATCTCGGAAACACGCGTGCTGTGTGTCGTTCATCCTACATTCATCCGTGGTTCCTCGATGCATGGATGGAGGGACGACTAGAGGCGGCGTGGGCAGAAGTCAGTGGTATGCGCGCCATGGCAAACATGACGCAAGGCGAGAGTTCAACGCTTCGCATTCTCAAGGGCATTGTCAACGGTTCGTGAAGTGCTTGAGCCAATGCTTTCGCCATGTTTATTAATTAGTAAACAAGCCGGCTGTCATGGCTAAACACCGCGCCGGCGACCGCCGAATCATCAGCATCAGCATACCAGAAAACCTCGCCAAACAATTGGACAGAAAAGTGGGTAAAGGACGATCTGACGGACGTTCCGCCACCATTGCAAAGATGATTCAGCAGGGACTTGACAGTACACCGCCTGCTCCAGCAACCGAATCTCAGCCCTCAAGAACAGCAGCTGCGGCACCCGGTGAAGTCCGCGTGGAAAGCGATACCATGGGTGAGCTTGAAGTCCCTGCAGACCGATACTATGGCTGCCAAACCGCTCGCTCACTCCTGAATTTTGACATCGCAGACGACACCATGCCTCGAGGCGTCATCCGGGCTTTTGGCGTGCTCAAGCAAGCCGCTGCGAAGACCAATGTTGCCCTCAAGCAACTTGACCCCGAGGTCGGTGACCTCATCATTGCGGCCTCCCAAGAGGTGCTTGAAGGCCATCTCAACGACCACTTTCCCCTCCGCGTTTGGCAAACCGGTTCCGGCACGCAGTCAAACATGAACACCAACGAAGTCATCGCCAACCGGGCGATTGAGTTGGCTGGTGGCGTCCTCGGTTCGAAAACACCCGTTCACCCCAACGACCACGTCAACCGAGCGCAATCCTCCAACGACACCTTTCCCACCGCCATGCACATCGCAGCTGCTGAGGCCATCACCCACCGTTTGCTTCCCAGCGTCCGAGCACTTCGCAATGCGCTTGCTGAAAAGGCCGAGGCGTGGAAGGGTATCGTCAAGATTGGGCGCACGCACCTCATGGACGCTGTTCCACTTACGCTGGGACAGGAGGCCTCGGGATGGGTGGCCCAACTCGATGCCGATCTCCGTCGCATTGATTTCGCCCTTGACGACCTGTTTGAACTGGCTCTTGGAGGAACGGCCGTCGGAACAGGGCTCAACGCTCATCCCCTCTTCGCCCAAATGGTGGCTGATGAAATCGCCAACATCACGGGCTTGACGTTTTGTTCTGCAGAAAACAAATTTGCACAACTCGCAGCCCACGATGCCATCGTAGCAGCCTCAGGCGCCCTCAACACGTTGGCAGTATCGCTGATGAAAATCGCCAACGACATTCGCTGGCTCGGCTCCGGCCCACGGTGCGGTTTGGGTGAATTGGCACTTCCAGCCAACGAACCGGGTTCCTCCATCATGCCGGGCAAGGTCAACCCAACCCAGTCTGAGGCCATGACGATGGTGTGTTGCCAGGTCATGGGCAACCACACCGCCATCACCATTGGTGGAAGCCAGGGAAACTTTGAACTGAACGTCTTCAAGCCGATGATGATTCACAATTTCCTCCACTCAGTGGACTTGTTAACTGACGCGTGCCGAACGTTCCGAACGCGGTGTGTTGAGGGGCTGGAAGCGGTTGAAACCAACATTCAGTCGCACCTTGAAAACTCGCTCATGCTGGTGACAGCACTCAACAACCATATTGGATACGACAAAGCCGCGAAAATCGCCAAAAACGCTCATGAAAAGGGAACCACCCTGCGTGAATCTGCGTTGGAATTAGGCTACCTCACCAACGAAGAGTTCGATGCATGGGTTCGCCCGGAAGAGATGACGGGGCCAAAGCAAGGCTGAACCTATCGTTCCAATCATGCTTGGCGAAGGGCTCGGAGTTTGGCCTGGAGGGCCGAAGCTCGTTCATCCTGAACCTCAACCACCGGGCTCTCGGCATCCAAACGACGCTGAAGCATGGCCCGCTCCCAAACAACCACCGTTCCGTCTTCGCACCCGATAGCAGCACGTTGCTGCGTGCCGTGCATAACCCTCACGCGCCCGTAGGAAGCGCTTGCAAGCGATGTGCTCTGGTTGGAGGACCAAACGACGAGTTGGCTGCCCAGGCCATCGTCCCGAGCCATCCAGAGCAGCGATGTTCCTTCGTGTTCCATCGCTTCCATCTGCGCTGAAACAGGCGCACCTTTTGACTCCCAGCACGCCGTTCCGTCGTCGGTTCGTCCAACGGCATGGCCGTCATCGGTCGTGGCCACGTACCCTTTGACCATGCAGGTCAAGTGTTCAATCGAGCCCGTTTCGGTGGAAAGGATCGTTCCGTCCGGTTGAACGACCAGTCCGTCGGTTTGTCCGAAAAGAGCGGTTGCTTCACGAGCTGAACCCGTGGTGATCGGCGATGAAGATGGAGGTTTCACGTGGTTGAAAGGAGGCGAGGCGCTGATGTCCAAATGGCCGCATCGCGGACGTCCCAAACCTGCGAGGAGGGTGTCGTCGCGCTTAATCACCACCCAAGGACGCTCATCCATGCGTTCAACCCAAACGGGTTCCCCCTCAGCGGTAAACCGCCAAAGCGCAGATTCAATGAAATCGTTGTGCTCAATGTCATACACGGAAGAGACTGCGATGATATCGCCTTGCCACCAGCGGACATCGTCAGCACTGCCCTCCAGGGCAACCGACCACCGTTGCTCGCCGGTTGCTCGGTCAAGAGCGACGATGTGAAGACCGCTTGCAACGACCACCAACGTCTCTCCAAGGGCCATAGCGCTGATACGGTCGGGCGTTTGAACCGTCCAAAGGCTGGTTCCTTCTGCGTCCCAGCACGCCAACCGACCGTCCCATCCACCTGCAAAGAAATCGTTGGAGTCTGCGAGGTGAACCATGGAAACGGATTGGTCAAGTGACCTGACCATCCATGCAGCCCCCTTGAGGTCCATGACGTGAGGTGCATCTCCTCCACCATAAGGAGGTCGCTCATACGCTTCGTCAAGAGTCGTTTTCAAACACCTTGCTTGGCAAGCAAGAACAAAATGCTGCCGTTCTCGGCCCATTTATCATGAACGAAGCGACCGCTTTGATTGAATCGTTAAAGCACGCCAACGGTGCATACGCCTCATCCTTTGATGCTAAGGGCGTTGCCGGCAAGGCAGGAAAGCGCTTGCTGCTGCTGACCTGCATGGACTCACGTATCGTCCCTCATGCCGTTTTTGGCTTGAAAGAAGGCGACATGAAGGTGGTTCGAAACGCCGGAGGCCAATTGAATCCGGAAGTGACGAAGGACATCGTGTTGGCGAGCCATGTGCTTGACTGCGAATGCATCGTCATCATGCCACATACCCGCTGTGCGATGGCGAGCAAATCAACCACCGAGATACGGGAGCTCTTGGGCGAGTTGAGTGGGAAGGATTTCTCTTCTTTTTCGCCCCGGATGATTTCGGATGCATCGACGAAACTGGCTGAAGACGTGGCCCAACTCCAAGCACATCCATTGTTGAAGGATGGAGCCACCGTTCACGGAGCAATCTACGATGTGGACACGGGAACAGTGCAGTGGACTTGACGGAACTTACGGAACCTCGGTCAACGGTATTTGACGCCGAGGGACAGCGAACGTAAGCACGAAGGCCATCAATCCGAAAATACAGGCTGAGTAGTAGTGCCCCATGGTGAAGAACGACAACACAGCCGAGGTACGGAGGACGAGAATGGAGCCTGATTTGAGGGCCCAGACGGCAAAGCCAGCAGCGATGATGGCCAAGCCCATGAAGGCGAATCCAACAAGAATGTAGCCTGTGGCGGCGCTGGGATCCATCAGTGGATGGTCCATTTGCGAAGGCGTCATGTCAATGGTGCGAATTTCGCAATCCGTTTCGCTTTCTGTATCGCAGGGTTCAGCAGCAAACGCCTCACTTGACGGGAAGACAAAATCGATGGTGGTGAAGCCAATGGGTTCAATCAACGCAGGTGGAGAGAGCAGCACGCGATTTGAGTACACG
>Ga0181571_10001991_pt1 | contig 14983 bp, 11 predicted proteins | sample 101ome_17_FD_132440 | JGI IMG/M metagenome (GOLD analysis project Ga0181571, IMG submission 132440) | Coastal salt marsh microbial communities from the Groves Creek Marsh, Skidaway Island, Georgia - 101407AT metaG (megahit assembly) | ecosystem: Environmental > Aquatic > Marine > Intertidal... | reverse complement strand
CCGCCAACGCCGCTGACTATTGGCATTTGGCGGGTAATTTCATGGCAAAAGCTGTCTATGGTGCGGATATTCAGTGTCGATTCGTCGAGTTGCCAATTCAGGCTTTGGGCATGCGAAAGCAGTGATTGAGCCAACGCCCGCGTTGTCGCTTCGTGGGGCAGTTGGGCGGGTGTCGACCGTCTTGCCTGATCCAGCTTTTCTATAACCCTGCTACTCATCTCGCTTGCTGCTTTGCGGGTGAAGGTAATGGCAAGCACTTGTTCCGGACGGTTAACCCTCGCCAACAGCGCTAGCAGTCGTTGCGTGAGGAGCTCGGTTTTACCGGAGCCGGCGGGTGCGCTGACGCAAAAGCTCTGCGTCGGATCTATCGCGCGCAATCGGTTGTCCTGATCCTGTTCGCTCATTCCATGGCCTCATTTCCGATGAGCGAAAGGGACGGATCAGTCTGGCGGAGCTGGTCAATACGACAGACACTTGATAATTCACAGTGCTGACAAGCCCCAGGTGAGGGATCAATGCTGGGATCTCCCTCAACGAAAGCCTCCGCCAGTAAAGCTAAGGCTGAAGACCACTTGGATACCAATGCTTCCCAGTCCCCAGCCCATCCTGCGGTCTGATGAGCAAGGCCCCTATCCGGTGTTTTGGTCAATCCGAGATCATCTCCCAGAGAGATAAACTGTGACTCTCGAGCCAATGGTGCGAAAGCAATTCCCTCTAGCGCGGGATTCAAGAAAGAGTAGAGCGGGAGTTGCGGTTCCTGGGGGCGAGGCCCGAGCCACCGGGATTTGGCCGGCGCGCTTGACTTGTAGTCGATGACAATGAGCCTACCGTCCTCAAGTCGGTCTATGCGATCAGGTCGCAGCGTCAGTTCGAGACCGCTCAGTTTCAGTACCGATTCCTCTTCCAAGGAGACCACGGTAAAAGGATGTTCTCTCGCTCGCTCCTGCATCATCCAGGCTTCGACAACTTCGCAAGCGAATGTACGTTCCAGTTGCCAACAGCTTTCACCAACGCGCGCACGAAGGCTGTACCCATGGCGCGAAGCATCATCCTCAAGTTTTTTCAGTGCCACCGTCGCGACGCGCTCGATCCTCTCCTGCAGCAGTTGTTTCGACAGACCCATCAGCGCGCTTTGGGAGCCCAAATCGCGCCATAGATAAAACATCATCTCGTGAAGCAAAAGCCCCCTTTCAATGGCGGTGAATCCGAATGCTTCGACCCCTAATCGAGTCACTTTGAGACGATGGTTGATAAAGGCTTTGAAGCCACAGGCCGCCTGATCTCGGATGAGACTGCTGCCACCCGCGTGCTGACCAGCTTCAAGAGGGATTCTTTCGTCCCGCGGCATGTTCTCCACCTGCCGAGACGCCTGCCAGCGAGATGGTGGAAACCAACCCGATTCATTGCCGGCCTCGGGCGCTGGAATTAGCACGCTAGGCTGTCGCGGGAGGCCGCGATCTAGTTGGTGGTAACTGACAATCGTGTCTGTGCTCGCCGCAGCCCATATGTCGAGTGCTTTTTGGCCTTGGGCATGTAAATGCGCCGCGTCTAAATCCGAAAAGTTGAGTCGTTTTTGAAGCGACGCGGGCAGGAAGCCGTCTAGTCGCGGTGGTCGCGGCAAGCTTCCCTGTTGAGCGCCGCAAATCCAGATACCGTCAAACTCCAGCCCAATTACCTCCAATGGGCCCATGACTTGCACACTGTCATAGGGGGTCTTTGGCTGAAACGGCATATTTGACAACGACTGGCGCCATAGGGTGAGCGCCGCCTCATGACCCTGATTGGGAAGCACCGATGAAAGCTCTGCCAATGCGTCCAAACTGTCATCGAATCGATTGAGCTGTTGATACTCGATGGAATCGAGGCTTTCTCGGAACGGCCACCCCCAAACTCCGAGTCGCTGTCTAACCCAAGCAGCCCAGGCAGCAAGGTTTTTCTTTTTCCGATGACTTCTATCGCCGCGAATGTTTAATAGTGTGCTTTTAAGCGGTGAATCAGGGTTGTATCGCGTTAAAAAATGGAGCGTTTGATCCATGCTAATTTCGGTAACACCTGACTTAAATATGCGCTCGACTACTTGCAAATCATTGGGCGATGGATTCTGCAATAGCCCGGGGAAAAATGGGGAGCGCATCAGCGCCACCCAATCACTCCTCGGCAGAGGGCGCACCTCCCATTCAAGCGCTATTACAGCGTCTCGGAACATCGGCGTTGTGCCGAGGGGCATGCCGGTAGAGAAATTCACCGGCAGGTCATTATATTGCGCGTCGAGACATCCAAATTGCGCGCGTAAGAAATATTCCAGCTGGTTTCGATCTCTCTCTAGATCGAGTAGGACAATCGCATTCTTACGATCGGGTCGCAGGCTCATTGCATGTGCCCATGTAGCCGCGGCTGCCAATTCATCTTCCCGCGTGGGGAAGGCGCGCACACGGGGTGCTGGATCACTGCGGCTGCTTTTCCTCGGTGCGACTAATTCGAGGTCACTGAGGTGCTCAAGCGCCCGCATGGTTATCGGTGGCAAATCGGGAAACGCGTAGAGCGCTACGGGTGTCGATTGGGCAGGCAACGACAACAATTGGCGGTAGGCTTGGTAGCGAGTCACTCCACCTATTTTCTGAAGTTGCGCCTCAAATTGCCGGGCCCAACGCGCAAATATTCTGCAGTCCTCCTCGTATTGAAAATGTCCCCAAAGGCTCGAGATCTCCAAGCCCCCATACATACTCAATTTATCCCAAGCTGTTTTGGCCCGAAGTGCCGCGGCCCGGGGCTGGGTCAGCGTAAAATTACGATCGCGGCCGATGTCCTTCCGAATAATTTCATGCCAAAGCGTGGTTTGCTGTTCAGCGCTCAGTAACCACTGCAGCGGCAGCTCACCGTTCTCAACCCTTTTGCACCAGGCTTGTTCTAACCACGCGTCCACCGGTTCCACCGAAACCTCAAAAAATACGCCCTGGTGAAACTGCTGATCCCTTACCCATGCTTCACCTATCGCTCGCGCCAGTCGTTTTCCCGGGGTAAGAATCGTCTGGCCTTTCTCCAAGAAAGACTCAAACTGATGGAGGTCAACAGTGCTCGGCATGAGGAAAGTATCCCATGCCGAAATGAACTAAGAAATCCAACTGACGAACACACATTGGTACCAATCGGCAGCATATTTACAGAACGCACCCCTCCAATACCCGACGAGAAGGCGCAGAAAGCAGTAAACTACGCGCCCTGTCCCCGTCCCTCACAACTCAAGGAATTGGCGCACTTGTCTCACCATTCAATACACAACGTGAATGTCAAAAATCAGCGGATTCTGATATCCCCCACAGAGCTAAAATCTAGCGTGGCGGTGTCAGAGGAGCTTTATGACTATGTTGCGCAGAGTCGTCTAGAGATAGAGCAAATCCTTAATCGAGAGGATCCGCGCATTGTCGTCGTCGTGGGTCCCTGCTCCATTCATGACCCAGAAGCGGCGCTGGATTATGCCAGTCGCCTGAAATCACTATCAGACGCTGTCAGTGACACGTTACTGCTGGTAATGAGAGTCTATTTCGAGAAACCCAGAACTACCGTGGGCTGGAAAGGATTAATTAATGATCCATTTCTCGATGATTCCTTCCAAATTGAGACCGGCTTACAAAAAGGGCGACAACTTCTGCGCGACGTGCTGAAAATGGGTCTGCCTACGGCGACGGAGGCGCTCGACCCTATTACCCCTCAATATCTTCAAGACCTCATCTGTTGGTCAGCAATTGGTGCTCGCACTACGGAGTCGCAGACCCATCGTGAGATGGCGAGCGGCTTATCGTCACCGGTTGGTATAAAAAACGGTACGGACGGTAAGCTGGGGGTCGCGATTAATGCTTTGCAATCGGTCTCTAAAGCGCATCGCTTTCTGGGAATTAATTCCGCTGGCAAAGTGTCCGTTTTTGAGACCCGCGGTAATGCTCATGGGCATATTGTGTTGAGGGGCGGAAGCTCGGGCCCTAACTACGAAAGCGCCCACATCGCCGCGTGCGAGCGAGCATTGCTGCAGGCCGGCCTCTCAGCCAACATAATGGTGGACTGTAGTCACGCCAACTCAGACAAAGACCCGGCATTGCAGCCAGCAGTAGCACGAGACGTTGCAGCACAGATTGCGGCAGGAAACCGCTCGATCATTGGTCTGATGCTCGAAAGTAACCTAGAAGCGGGTCGCCAAGACCTGCCAGCCGACCCCGCTCTTTTGCGTTATGGGGTTTCCGTCACGGATGGCTGCATTGGCTGGGCAACAACCGAGCAGCTCATCTTGGAGCTGGCCCAGACACTGAAGGCTGGCCTGCAAAACCGACGGCCCACGCCTGAGTAACAGAACCTCGACTAGTAGTACGCCTGACTGCGATCACTGTGATCCGTAGTGTCGCGTACCCCGGCCAGCTGCGGAATTTGCTCCAGCAACGTTTTTTCCACGCCGCCTTTGAGGGTCATATCTACGGCGCTACATCCCTGGCATCCGCCACCAAACCGGAGGACGGCGAACTGGTCTTCAGTGACCTCAATCAGGGATACTTCTCCGCCATGCGCGGCAAGAGACGGATTGATCTCATTATAGAGGACATAATTAATGCGATCCTCAATGGGGCTGTCGTCAGAGACTCTCGGCATTTTTGCATTGGGTGCCTTTATGGTCAGCTGTCCACCCATTCGGTCCGGGGAATAATCGACCAATGCGTCCTCTAAAAAGGGGATGCTTCTCCCTTGAAACCAGGCCGTGAAGCGGTCAAAGGCCTGTTCAATATCCCCTGACTCGACGTCGCCATCGCGACAATAAGCAATGCAGGTTTCCGCCCGGGGTGTGCCTGGATCATTGATAAAGACTCGGACGCCCAGCGCGTCTTCCTGCTTCGATAATAGCTCCGCCAGATATTCCTGCGCAGATTCAGTGATCGTGATCATAGTGCCTAATCTAAATACCCGACTAATTTGGTAGGATAATAACCGGATTGCCGATAGGTGCCAATCCGCTCGGGAGGATTCTCTCGGTATCATCATATACTGCACGGGAGTTTTCTGATGTGCCGTTTCGCGTTGCAGCTCGTGGCACGACAGTCCGTTGGTCTCTGCGGTCTGCAGCAAAAAGGACACCACCATTGATTTTGAACGATGACGACTTCAATTCGCGAATGTGACGCCTCAGGGGAGCATGACTCCGATCGGCCCTGCAACGGCGCCCCTGCAACGAGAGAGCGACCCCTGAGTTGGATGCAGACCGCCTCTTCTGCCCTGTCTGCGGCGGTCGGCATTCAAACCACTGCCACAAGGGATCGAGACTTCAGCAGGGGATCCTTGTTTAGGTTTGTCGCCGTTGGCCTGATACTCACCGGCTTTTTTGTGGGCACAATTTTGCTAGTGGTTGCATTGATCGTGCCATGACCAGTGCGTCTGATCTTGTCACCTTATGTGCTGACATTGATTCAGCTGTGCATCGGGTTGCCTCTCATGCGCCGGAGACACCGCTATTGCGATTGCCGGTGCTGGACCAGCTCATCCATGGCGAGATCTTGCTAAAGGCAGAGTGCTTGCAAGCAACCGGCTCTTTTAAGATCAGAGGAGCACTTAACGCGATGGCGGTGCTTACCGAGCGGGATGGCAACGATTCGGTCGTCGCCTTTTCGTCTGGTAATCATGGCATTGGCGTAGCGTACGCGGCTAAATGCCTTGAAAAGACCGCAATCATCGTGGTGCCCAATGATGCTCCCCGCGTTAAGGTGGAGAGAATTAAAGCGCTGGGAGGGGAGATTGTTTTTTACGACCGAGAGCACGAAAATCGTGAGCAGATAGCAACCTCGCTATTGCAAGATTCGGCCTCAACCCTTATTCGCCCCTTCGATGATTGGCATACAATTGCAGGACAGGGCACCTGTGGGGCCGAGATACTCACGCAATACCCCGATGGCATTGATAGTGTTGTCATCTGCACGGGAGGTGGAGGCCTTGCTGCTGGTGTCGGCACCTACCTGAAATCTCATCACCCCGCATTAGAGATTTACACCGCGGAACCCGAGCATTGGGCGGATCACCGCCACTCCTTTGCGGCGGGTCGGAAGCTGGCCCTCACTGAAACCTCCCCTACCCTATGCGACGGACTCATGGCGCCGGAGCCAGGGGAACTTACCTTCTCGATCAATTTGCTCAACGGTGCGAGTGGTCTATCCGTATCTGATAGCTGGGTTATCGAAGCGATGCGGTTGGTATGGCAACAGCTCGGGCTTCGTCTTGAGCCCAGCGGTGCGGTGGGTTTGGCGTGCATACTGGCTTCGCCCCAACGGTTTGAGGGACACCGTGTTGTGGTAACCCTCAGCGGCGGCAACGTCGACGCGCCGCTCTTTCAGCGCTTGATGGGTTCAGCTGGGGAAGCCGCTTAGCCAGATAATAACGGTCACCAGAACAATACTGATAATGGCGGTGGCGGCAACCGCATCAGCCGTGCCGTCTTCCATCTTACTTTTAGACATAACCAGGTCGCTATAACTGTAGTGAGTGAGTCTTGAGTCCCTAAAGCGCGCGCATTTTAGCGCTTATGCCACGATTTCCAACCCTGTTTTATCGGGCAGCTAGCACCAGCGGCTTGCATACCTAAGTGGACTTTCGGTACCGTCAGTCCTGCCTGCTATGCTGGATAGAGAATGACCTTGAGCACTCGCCAAGTCGAACTGAACCGCCTCACCGGTGTCCTCTACGTTGCCTCTCCGGCAAGCACCCGAAACACAAGTGCGACGCGGGGCGATGGATAGCGGCATTACCTTTACTTTTGCGGTGATCTTTCTGGGGGCCGCGGTCCTGTCGTCGTTGGCGTTATACGCGCGACAGCCCATTATTATTGCCTACATCGCGCTAGGCGTTGCTTTGGGACCTCAGGGCGCCGGTCTGGTGCCTGATACCAATCTGGTATCGGGTGCAGGCCATGTGGGCATCATCCTATTGCTCTTCCTACTGGGCCTAGACATGAAGCCCAGCGCGTTATGGAATAGCTTGCGGCAATCCACATTGGTAGCCGTGTTCAGTACGCTCATTTTTGGTGCCGCTGGCTATGCGATGAGTCGTTTCTTTTCTTTCAATCATCTTGATTCGCTGCTCATCGGTGCGGCCTTGGTTTTTTCCTCCACGATCATTGGAATCAAGCTGTTACCGACCACAGTCCTCCATCATAAACATTTGGGTGAGCTCATGATCGCCCTACTGCTCTTTCAGGATGTGATGGCCATCGTTGTACTCGTTTTGATGGAGGGCGTGGGCGGAGGCGATTATTCAGCGGATGCGCTATTAATGCCTCTCGTGACGCTGCCACTATTGGCCTTGCTCAGTTGGGCCAGCGTCAAAACCATCTTGCTGACCTTGATACAGCGGTTTGATCGCTACCACGAGTACATTTTTTTGCTGTCTATCGGCTGGTGTCTCGGCATGGCGGAGTTGGCAATTTTGATGGGATTGTCAGCAGAAATTGGTGCGTTTGTGGCAGGAGTCAGTATCGCTAGCAGCCCAATCGCACAGTACATCGCCATCAGCCTAAAGCCGCTACGGGATTTTTTTCTGGTGGTGTTCTTCTTCTCGGTGGGCAGCGGGCTGGATCTCGAGGCGCTTCCCAAGGTTGCGGTACCTGCAGTCGCAATGGCTGCCTTTTTCCTATTGGTCAAGCCCCTCGTCTACCAGTGGTTGGTTCGAGGCATCTTCGAAGAACCTAAACTAGCTTGGAATCTGGGGCTACGTCTCGGCCAATGTAGTGAGTTTTCGCTACTCATCGCCTTTCTGGGGACGGCAAAAGGGCTGTTAAGTGCGGACGCCGCCACCGTAATCCAAGCGTGCACTATTTTGACCCTGTTGCTCTCATCTTACGTGGTGGTGCTGAGACTGCCTAATCCCATTGCAATCAGCGACACATTGCGCAGAGATTAGGCACCCGAGGGTTGAGACCATCGCGTGGCCCTGAGGGCTACGCAACCGACCCAGAGTCGCTATATCGCGGCTTCCAGCGCGGGAAGGGCCTCAAACAAGTCAGCGACCAGCCCATAGTCCGCCACCTGAAAAATTGGCGCATCCTCGTCTTTGTTAATGGCGACAATCACTTTGCTGTCTTTCATGCCCGCCAGATGCTGTATTGCTCCTGATATCCCAACAGCAATATAGAGATCTGGCGCGACGATTTTACCGGTCTGGCCCACCTGGTAATCATTGGGCACGAAGCCCGCATCAACTGCTGCCCGAGAAGCGCCGATCGCCGCGTTAAGCTTATCGGCGATGCCCTCCAACAGGCTGAAGTTGTCGCCGTTTTGCATGCCCCTGCCACCTGAAATAACCACCGATGCTGCTGTGAGCTCAGGGCGGTCAGAGACGGCGACTTCTTCTCGGATAAATTTCGAGACACCCGCCTCGAGCACCGCTTCGCAGTTATCGATCGTTGCGGTACCGCCTTCTGCCGGAACGGCGTCAAAAGCGGTGGTACGAACAGTAATCACCTTTTTGGCGTCGGTTGATTGCACGGTGGCAATCACGTTGCCGGCGTAAATCGGTCGCGTGAAAGTATCTGCGCTCTCAACTGAGAGAATGTCCGAGATTTGGCCTACGTCGAGGAGAGCCGCCACGCGCGGCATAAAGTTCTTTCCATTGGCCGTAGAGGCCGCCAGCAGATTGTCATAATCGGCGCCAATCTCTGCGACCAGCAAGCTGATATTTTCTGCGAGTTGATGCTCGTACGCCGCGTTATCCGCGCAGATTACCTTGCCAACTCCCGGTATCTGTGCGGCGGCTCCAGCGGCGCCCCCGCAGTCTGCGCCGGCTACCAGAACATCGATATCGCCGCCCAAGGCCTGAGCAGCAGCAATGGCATTTAAAGTGGCGCCTTTCAGCGAGGCGTTATCGTGTTCCGCAATCACCAGCGTTTTCATGAGATCACCTTTGCTTCATTCTTCAATTTATCCACCAATTGTGCGACATCCTCTACTTTGATGCCCGCTGCCCGCTCCGGAGGCGGAGCGACACTGGATTGGGTTACGTGGGTTTTTAACTCTACTGATAGCTGCTCGGGAGTAAATGTCTCGAGCGGTTTCTTCTTCGCCTTCATGATATTCGGTAGCGACGCATAGCGCGGCTCATTAAGGCGCAAGTCGGTAGTAACGATGGCTGGAAGTGTTAATGCAATGGTCTGTAATCCACCGTCAACTTCGCGCACGACCTCGACTGACCCCTCCCCCACTTTGACTTCCGATGCGAAAGTTCCCTGGCCCATTCCCGTCAACGCGCCGAGCATTTGCCCGGTCTGATTGTTATCGCCATCGATAGACTGCTTCCCCATGATGACTAAATCAGGAGACTCCTGTTCGACAACCGCCTTCAAAAGTTTGGCCACAGACAGCGGCTCTACTCTACCCTCAACATCGACATGAATTCCGCGGTCAGCACCCAGTGCAAGGGCCGTGCGAATTTGTTCCTGACAGCCGCTAGCCCCCACTGATACGGCAACAATCTCTGAGACAGTCCCTGCCTCTTTCAGCCTCACAGCTTCTTCGACAGCGATTTCGCAAAAGGGGTTAATGGCCATCTTAACGTTGTTGAGGTCAACGTCAGAGCCGTCCGCCTTGGCTCGGACCTTGACGTTGTAATCCACCACGCGTTTGACCGCGACCAATGCTTTCATGGTGTCTCCAGATTCAGTTTGAAACTGTATGCAGATTGTGAGCGGGGGTGCACCGTGGGCACACCATTTTAACCTCTGGAAAGCGGGGAAAGCGGGTGGGTTTCCACCATGCATCCCCTGCGATCCAGTAGCGCTTAGTGTATCATGCCGTCCAATTTTAGAGCACTTTGCCGCCTGAATTTGCTATGACTTTAGGTGATAGTGGGCATAACCAGATCGCACCAATCAAACAGCAGAGGTAGATGTGGAAAGAGAATCCATGGAGTTTGACGTTGTCATTGTAGGGGCAGGTCCTGCGGGGCTTAGCGCAGCGATAAAAGTCATGCAATTGAGTGAGGCAGAGGGTCGCGAAACCACGGTATGCGTTGTAGAAAAAGGTTCGGAGGTCGGCGCCCACGTGCTCTCCGGGGCTGTACTGGAGCCGAGAGCGCTGGGGGAGTTGATACCGGATTGGAAGGAGCGCGGCGCCCCTCTCAATACGCCGGTAACAGGCGATACGTTTTATTTCTACACCAGTCAATCTTCGGCGATCAAATTGCCTGGTTTTGCCATACCGCGCCCTACTCACAACGACGGCAACTTCATTGTTTCAATGGGAAACGTCTGTCGCTGGCTGGCCGAACAAGCAGAGGCGCTTGGCGTCGAGATCTATCCTGGATTTGCCGCCGCCGAGGTGCTGTTTCATGAAAACGGCTCCGTCAAAGGTATTGCGACAGGCGAGATGGGTGTTGGTGCCGATGGGCAGCAAAAAGACAGCTATGTGCCCAGCATGGAACTGCACGCCACTTATACGATTTTTGCAGAGGGCTGTAGAGGGCATCTCGGCAAGCAGCTCATTGCGCATTTTGAGCTGGATAAGGGTAAAGACCCTCAACACTATGGCATAGGAATCAAAGAGGTATGGAAGGTACCTCCCGATAAACATGAAGAGGGTGTGGTGGTTCATGGAATCGGCTGGCCCTTGTCGGAGTCAGGCTCCAGCGGGGGTGCATTTCTTTACCACGCCGAAAATAACGAGGTTTATCTGGGGCTCATCGCTGATTTGAACTACAGCAACCCCCATTTGAGCCCCTTTGAGGAGTTTCAGCGATGGAAAACCCATCCCAAAACACGGGAGGTTCTTGAAGGTGGAGAGCGCATTGCCTACGGCGCCCGTGCGCTGGCCAAGGGAGGGGTTAATTCACTGCCCGAAATGACATTTCCAGGGGGCATTTTGATCGGCTGTGATGCGGGTACGCTGAATAGCGTAAAAATAAAAGGCAATCATACGGCGATGAAGAGTGGCATGCTGGCGGCGGAAAGCATCATGGCGGCACTGCAGTCCGAGAGCTCGAACCCGGTACTCTTGGATTTCTCGGCGCGTATGAAGGATTCGTGGCTAGGCAAGGAGTTACGTAGCGCTCGTAACTTCTCGGGCTTCATCCACAAGTTTGGCACGCTGCTGGGCGCGGCCATGGTATGGATTGATCAGAATATTTTTGCGGGACGGCTACCGTTCACGTTGCACGACACAAAACCTGACCATGCCTGTTTGCTCGAGGCGGATAAAGCGGCGCCCATTCACTACCCCAAGCCCGACAATACGATTACCTTTGACAGGCTTTCATCCGTTTTCCTCTCCAATACCAACCATGAAGAGGATCAGCCCTGCCACCTGACGTTGCGCGACAGCAGTATTCCGGTCCAAATCAATCTACCTAAATATGCCGAGCCTGCCCAAAGATACTGCCCTGCCGGCGTTTATGAGATCGTAGAGGAATCGCAGGGGCCCCGCTTTCAAATCAATGCTCAGAACTGCGTGCACTGCAAGACCTGTGACATCAAGGACCCATCGCAGAATATTACTTGGGTAACGCCTGAAGGTTTCGGAGGCCCCAATTATCCCAACATGTAACGATAGCTACACCAATGAGAAAAAGGTGCCATCGCTATGAATGCGGTGCCGGTCGTCAGCCAGCGCCACCAAACGATACCAGGCCGCTCTGGAGCACAGCGCCGTTAAGCCATGAGGCAGACCCATATAAGCCGCACCACTTGCCCTTGGCTCGGGTGCTAGGGGATGGGCTATAGATACCGGGAATCGCCCTCCCGCATTCAGAGAAGCCTGGACCACGGTTTGCCCTTCCGTCTCGCAAACCTCAAAATCAGTGATAATCAGGGGATGCAAAGCAACGCCAACGCGGCACTTCTCTACCGGCGTCACTAGATAATATTCCCCATCTGCCTCTCGCCGCAGAATGCCAGCAAATAACTGCCACAGCTCTTTGCGCCTGATCGGTAAACCCTCGTGATACCAAGTCCCGTCCTCAGCGATAGCCATGTCGACGTCCCCGCAATAGGTGGGGTCCCATTGGTCTAGTGGTGCCGGTGTCCTGCCGTTGATAGAGAGCGTAGACGGTGTCCGCTCTGGATTGTGGTGCCTGTCGGGGATGCTTCCTGCCAGCGCGCGTAGCCGGCGGTCTTCTTGCTGGTCCCGCCCCATATCCTGAAGCTCCCAGTATCAACTCAGCGGATTACGATATCAGCGGTTTCGCGCTGGTATTTGACATACTCTCCAAAGCTCAACCTTTGTTGCTCCAGGCCTCTCCGGGTCATCAAAGTTTCACTTTCGGTCTGGGTCAGTCCGTCGACGGATCCAGGCGTGACCCTTGCCAACTGAATCACTGCATGCCCCTCACCGGGGACAGCAACAATGTCCAGCGTCGTCGTGTTATCAGCCGGCATGGCAAATGCGGCCTCCAGTATCGGTCGGGGTAATTGACTCGCTAGGCGAGTGGTCGCAAGTTCAACCCGCCACTCCAACTCAAGCGTCTCCGCCACATCTTCAAGCGTTGCGCCCGCTTCCAAGGCCTGCTCTGCTCGGGTCCGCACCTCCGCCAAAGCAGCAGACTCGAGCTCGGCCCGCAGCCGCACATTAATTTCCCCCTCGACTTCGGGGAACGGTGCCACCTGTGGTGGCCTGATCTCATGGATCCGTACAACCGCAAAGCGCTTACCGGAGAGTTCCACAACCTCACTATTATTCCGCGCTTCGAAGACATCCTCGGAGAACGCTATTTCGCGCAACGTTGATTCAGTAAATGGCCCGTCGCCAACCTCCCTAGAAAAGGCTTTAGAGCGCTCAACCGAAGCTCCGATCGCCGCGGCTGGATCTTGCAAATCGGGGGCATTGAAAACGAGATCTCGCAGTTCCTCTACCGCTAGGAGCAAAGTCCGTTCAGCCTCGGCAGATTCAATTGAGCTTCTCAGCTCGTCCTTGATATCGTCATAACCGATGGACTCGCCGGCAACGCGTTCATCCAGCCGGATAAAGTGAGTGCCCGCATCCGTTATCACCGCCGCGGACACCTCGCCTGGCTCCTGCAGGTTTGCGATGGCGCTCTCCATTTCTTCTGGGAAGGCTGTACCATCGGTGAAGCCCAATTCCCCGCCCAGACTGGCCGAACCAATATCGTCGGAGAGTTCCCGCGCTAGGGCAGAGAATTCCTCGGCCATATCCAACCGCTGTGACACCTCGGCAACCCGACGGGCGAAGTCTGCCTCCGACTCCCCCTCTGCCGGAATAAGAAGAATGTGCGAGACTCGTGATTGTGCGGTGACGGTGTATTCGTCGCGCACGGCTTCAAACTGCTCCCGAACCGTGTCTTCGTCGACGTCCGTTCGGAACTGCTCGGGCTTTAACAGAATGTAATCGACCACCACCTGTTCGGGGTTAAGAAAGTCGGATTGGTGAGCTTCATAGTAAGCTCGCAGAGCGCTGTCAGAAAGTTCGCCTTCCCTCACCAAGGTGCCTTCGGGTACAACCAAGTACCTGACATCCCTTTCCTCCGCAACCAGATCGGCCATAGCCGATAATTCTGCTGCTGTGACAAACTCGCTTTCACTGACTGCGGCCTGCATTTGCGTCAGCACAATATCTTCTGCCTGTAGGCGTTTAAATCGCTCTGGCGTATAGCCAGCGTTTGCCAACACGCTCTTATAAGCCTCGGGAGAGAAAGCGCCGTTGATTTGAAAGGCATCGATGGCCGTTATGGATTTACCCACCTGCGCATCAGATGCCACGAGGCCGAGCTCTGTCGCTTTCTGTAGCAAAAGCGCTCGCTGAATTAACGACGCTAGCGCTCGAGGCTGTAGCCTATCGTCATCCAGCATCGCAGGATCGATATCGTCACCAAAAATACTGACCAGCTGCCGCTTCTGTTGAGTCACTGCTTCCTGAAGCGCAAAAGGTGAGATTTCTTCACCATTAACCTCAGCAACTGAGGTGCCGGCGCCGCCGGGTAACAGCGTCTCCAGACCGAAGGCGGCAAAAGATAAAACGATCAGACCAATAATGATCTTGGCAGTCGTGCCCTGAGCACCCTGACGCATGGACTGAAGCATGGTGGTTTATTTCTCCCGGATTCACTGGCCAGCGCTCATACATGTTCCGAGGTTTCGGCGGTCGTGAACGAGGGCTTATTACGTAAAGAAGGCGCTCTGAGGCGCCTTCTTGGTTTCGCCGCTCCTGGTGGCGGCAAAGTGGATGGAGTTTACTTGTTAACAGCGTCCTTTAATGCCTTCCCCGCTTTAAATCCCGGCGTATTCGAGGCCGCAATCTGAATGGTCTCACCGGTGCGCGGATTCCGGCCTTGGCGCGCTGCGCGAGCTTTCACTGAAAATGTACCAAAACCAACGAGTGAAACGCTTCCACCCTTGGCCAGAGCACCCGTAATCGCACCAATCGCTGCGTCCAGCGCACGGCCTGCGGAGGCCTTTGAGAGATCCGCATCTGCGGCAATGGCATCAATCAAATCATTTTTGTTCACGTTATACCCCTTGAGTCTATTGAGCTAAATTGCGTGGCACCTGCCATAGCACCATTAGTAGCCTACTCCTCCGACTGAAAGGGGTCAACGCGAGAGGCGCCCGAAATCAGTGGGATCTGGGCCGTTTTATCTCATTTGCCTCGCCCGAGGCGTCCTCGGGCGCCGAAATCGACTTCAGATTCTTCATATAGTCATCGTCCGACAGCGGTTCTGGCGAACGCTCCAAAGCAATCGAGAGAACCTCGTCTATCCATTTCACCGGACGGATTTCGAGATTCTCTTTGATGTTGTCTGGGACTTCCTGCAGGTCGCGCTCGTTCTCGTGAGGAATGATGACGGTCTCAATTCCGCCGCGCCGCGCTGCAAGCAGTTTTTCCTTCAATCCGCCAATGGGCAGCACCTCACCACGCAGTGTGATCTCACCTGTCATTGCGACATCCGCGCGCACAGGAATATTGGCAAAACTGCTCACGAGTGCGGTGCACATCGCAATTCCCGCGCTGGGTCCATCTTT
>Ga0181571_10001984_pt1 | contig 14995 bp, 16 predicted proteins | sample 101ome_17_FD_132440 | JGI IMG/M metagenome (GOLD analysis project Ga0181571, IMG submission 132440) | Coastal salt marsh microbial communities from the Groves Creek Marsh, Skidaway Island, Georgia - 101407AT metaG (megahit assembly) | ecosystem: Environmental > Aquatic > Marine > Intertidal... | reverse complement strand
TTGGTCTCGGCGACCATTTTCCACTCTTCCTTGGTGGAGCCATCGTCGAGAAAAACGTCGATGTGCGGAATGACGTTGAACGCAATCTGCTTAGGGTAAACGGAAGGTGCAACTTCCTGACCCGGGACATACATGCCTTTGGTCTGATCCCAAAGTTCGTCAATCGCCTCTTTTCCTGAGCCGGACACAGATTGATAGGTCGATACGACGACGCGCTTGATCTTGGCGCGGTCGTGCAACGGCTTGAGAGCCACTACCATTTGTGCGGTCGAACAGTTGGGGTTGGCGATGATGTTCTTCTTCGAATAGCCGTGAATCGCATCAGCGTTAACTTCGGGAACGATAAGAGGCACGTCGGGGTCATAGCGGTAGAGCGACGAGTTATCGATGACAACGCAACCTGACGCCGCTGCTTTCGGGGCATAGGTCTTGGTTGCATCGGAGCCGATGGCAAAAAGCGCGATATCCCAGCCTGTGAAATCAAATGCATCGAGATCAAGGGTTTTAAGGGTTTTGTCGCCAAAGCTGACTTCGGTGCCGAGAGATTTTCGGCTGGCCAGCGCAGCGATCTCATCCACAGGAAACTCGCGCTCGGCGAGGATATTCAGCATTTCGCGACCCACATTACCCGTGGCGCCGACGACGACGACTTTGTAGCCCATTGGCTTTGCTCCTTCATTGAGACGGGCGCGTCTTATAAGGAACAAAGGCCAAGTAAAAGGGGGAAAGCCGAAATATGCCTCCAAAAGCCGCTACATTGCGCGGCTATGGCGGCCGTCGGGCATTTGGTAGGCATCAATCTCTTGCGCGGCGAGACGCGCGATGAGGCGCGCATCCTTGATCAAACGAATTTTTGATCCCGTGACCTCGATGTGATCGGCAAACCGCAACCTAAGTGATGTCGTCATATCGAAGATTGCGAGTTGGGTCGTGCCGAAGCGCTGGGCAAGCGGGGCGGCATCCAATTCGAAATTGCACATTAGCTCGTCAATCATCGTGCCACGCAGTTGATCGTCTGCGGTCATCGTGTGCCCGCGTGCGGTCGCAAGGTGCCCGTCTTCAATTGCCGCAGGACAAAGTTGAAGTGCTTGAAGCGCGCAAGGTAGCGGGCCAGCGGGTGCTTATGGTTGGGGATGGGTTGAACGATGCCGCGGCATTGGCAACTGCGCATGTGTCAGTTGCACCGGCGAGTGCGCTCGAAGCAACGCGCGTTGCTGCGGATGCTGTGCTGGTCGCAAAAGAGCTGGATCGAGTTTGGGGTATGTTTGTGACGGCGCGTTCGGCGCGACAGCGCATCCTTGAAAACTTTGGCGTTGCGGCTGTTTACAATGCGATTGCCATTCCCTTGGCGTTTAGCGGTATTGCGACACCTTTAATGGCTGCCATTGCGATGTCGACTTCATCTATTGTCGTTTCGGTAAATGCGCTGAGGACGAAATAGGCGATGGAAGTGCTTGTTATCCTTATACCTGTCTCGATTGGCCTGGGCGCTGTTGGGTTGCTCGCGTTTTTCTGGACGATGCGGTCCCGCCAGTATGATGATCCTGATGGAGACGCGGCGCGAATATTGCGTACCGACTACGATGACGCACCGGCAGACGACTGACCAAATGGGCTTTTAAATTTCGGGAAACTGGTCGGAGCGAGAGGATTCGAACCTCCGACCCCCTGCTCCCGAAGCAGGTGCGCTACCAGGCTGCGCTACGCTCCGACCGTGCTGGCGAACTACCTTCTCCGAAAGTGTTTGACAAGACCTTCTAGCGCGATTCCTGGCGCCGTTCGCGCAATCTTATCAGGCTCGAAATGCGGAAGCTTGTGGGACTCTCCGTGCGTGAGCGGGTGCGCAGAACGGGCGTTGTGGAGGAGTTGCCGCCACGGCTCTCACGCAGAACGATATAGATGCCACTGCCGATAATGATTGCCGCACCGATTGCGGTTGCCGCGTCAATCGTCTCATCAAAAAAGAGGAAACCGTAGAAGGTCGCCCATAGGATTTGCGAATATTGCATCGGTGCGACGATAACGGCTTCGCCAGCACTATAAGCGGCAATCACGAAGCGGCCGGCAATTAGTCCGAAAATCGATATGATTGCCAAGAGTCCCAGATGCTCAACAGGCATTGGCTTGTAAACGAACCCAAGAGCCGCACCCATAACAAGGAAGTTCGCGGCCATCGGGTATAGCATCAGTACCACGGGCCTTTCATCGCGCCCGATCTTGCGGACGATCACGGAGGCCACCGCGCCACCGAGTGCCGCGACCAATGCCGCCAGATGGCCCGGTTCTAATGGCTGTTGACCGGGGCGTAAGACGACAAGGACGCCGATTAGACCAACGAGAACGGCAACCCAACGCCGAATGCGGACGGTTTCACCAAGGACCGGAATCGCCAGAATGGTGATCAGCAGAGGGGCGGCGAACAGGATTGCATAGACCTGAGCCATTGGGAGCACTGAAAAGGCATAGAATGCAGAAACGCCCGTGATCACTGCTGCGACGGTGCGAAGGGCTGTCCACCAAGGGTGCTTGGGGAGCAGTGTATCGGCGGTCGCGTCGCGCATGAGCATGATGGTTGCCCAAGGAAAGCTAAGCAAAACGCTGAAGAAAACGATCTGGATCGGGGAATAATTGCCGCCAAGAACCTTCACCACGACATCGTGCGTTGAGAAGATCGCAAATGCGAGGAGCGCGAAGAGTGCGCCTTTCGTATTCCCTGACATGGGGTTTCTTTCATTCAGTTTCACTTCGAATTTTGTCTCGAAGCGTCAAAATAGAAAAGCCCCCGCCGGAATCAGGGGCTCATCTTGATGGTTCTGGACTTAGAGGCTGGCGTTGAGCGCCGCGAGGATAGCGTCGCCCATTTCAGACGTGGAAACCGGCGTTACGCCTTCCTCACCCAAAAGATCAGCTGTGCGCAGGCCCTGTGCCAGCACTGTTTCGACAGCCTTTTCGAGGCGATCGGCCTCTGCTCCTTGATCGAAGCTGTAGCGTAGCGCCATAGCAAAGGAGAGGACGCAGGCGATCGGGTTTGCCTTGCCTTGGCCCGCGATGTCGGGTGCGGAACCGTGGACGGGCTCGTAAAGCGCTTTCGGGCGGCCGTTTTCCATTGGTGCGCCGAGCGATGCGGAAGGAAGCATGCCCAATGATCCGGTCAACATCGCGGCTGCATCGGAGAGCAGGTCGCCAAACAAGTTATCAGTGACGATAACGTCGAACTGCTTGGGCCAGCGGCAGAGCTGCATGGCGCCCGCATCAGCATACATGTGGCTGAGTTCTACATCGGGATACTCGGCCTGATGGATTTCGGTAACGACATCGCGCCAAAGAATACCCGATTCCATGACGTTGGCTTTTTCCATCGAGCAGACTTTGTTGTTCCGTTTGCGAGCCATTTCGAATGCCGACCGTGCGACGCGGGCGATCTCGCTTTCAGTGTAGCGCTGGGTGTTGATGCCGATACGCTCGTTGCCTTCTTTGATGATGCCGCGCGGCTCACCAAAATAGATGCCGGAGGTCAGTTCGCGAACGATCATGATATCAAGACCGGCGACGACGTCTTTCTTGAGCGATGAGAAATCGGCCAGAGCGTCGAAGCACTGCGCGGGACGCAGGTTGGCGAACAGGTCCATCTCCTTACGAAGGCGCAGAAGGCCGCGCTCCGGTTTTACGCTGAAATCCAGATTGTCGTATTGCGGGCCACCAACGGCGCCGAGGAGCACGGCGTCGACTTCCTGCGCCTTGGCCATAGTGTCGTCATGCAGCGGCGTACCGTGTGCATCGTAGGCGCTGCCGCCGACCAGATCTTCGGATACATCAAACGGCAGGTCGCGCTTCTCGCCGTACCACGCGATGATCTTCTTGACCTCGGACATGACCTCGGGGCCGATACCGTCGCCGGCGAGGATGAGCAGGGAAGGATTGGACATTGGGATTTCCTCGTTTGAAAACGTTGGCACCGCGTAGCCCGTTGTGCGAGGAGCGTCAAGAAAGCCCTAGGGGATAACAATGTCAGCCCAGACAAGGCGGTGCGGACCTGCTTGATCGACCGCCGCACGGAGCGGGTGATCAGCGTCTGGCCAGACAACCCCCTTGGCCGCGACGCTTATGCTTCGCTCGGGCAGCAGATAGGTTGTGCGCATGTTTCCCGGCGAGGGTTCAGGCCAATCGACGGTATCGGTGGCGCCACCTTGCCTTGCGGCAGCGCCTCCGGACGAAACTGGCGCTGGATCTTGCAGCAGTGGATGGTCGAGCAACCTGCGGATGGCTTCGCGCCTGCCATCACCGCGATCGGGGGCAATGTTGGCATTTCCCAAAATGGCAAACGGCGGCTGAGGTTGGCCAAAAACGCCTCCAAGCCACTGTATCCAGAACGTGCTTTCGGACGCGTTTCGCAGGCCGTTCCTGTCATGCTCGTCGTCAAAGACGGGGGGCGTCGCAGAGTAGGCGAGGAGTGTGAGCGTATTGCCGCGCGGCAATGAAACAGGGATTGCAAGATGCGCGGTTGAGGAGAAGCGCTGGGTGTCTCGCGCGTGATCGCTCATGTTGGAAGGGAGGGTTGCATCAGGCAGGTCGCGCCAGAGGAGATTGTTGAAAGAGACGATGTTTTCAACATCTATCGGGTAGCGGGAAAGGAGTGCGATGCCGCCGTCACCCGCGAAGCGGCCGTATCCTTGCCGGTCTTCGCGGCTGTGGTTTCGGCCGTCGGCGTTTAGGTCCAATTTTGTATGAAAAGCTGAATTGGGTGGTGATGCGGAGTGGTATAAGAATTCTAAGCCATCGTCAGCGAGCATTTTCTGGAATGCCAGCAATGCGCTGTTGTTGGCATCATAGTCGAAATTTGTGAGCAGCAAGATATCTGGCGCGGTATTGGTGATGACCTGCGCCGCTGCGACGACTTGAGGTTCGCCCGAGAGGATATCCCTTAATAGAAGAGCTGGGCCATCCCTGCTTAGTGGTGCGGCGTAGACCGCAAGGCGCAGCGTGACGGGATCATGTGCTGCGACGGGTGTTTGAATAAACCCGCAGAGAAAAAGAGCCGTGGCGTGGCCGACTAGACCGGCGCGCCAATGAATTCGCCATTTGCATCGTAGTTGGCGCGACGCTGCTCTTTGATCATGTCGGCGACTTTGCCCATCGCGATGCCGCGCAAGATAAGAGATGCAGGAATGACGCCCCATGCAGAAACCGTCCAGATCAAGGTATGTGGATTCATCAAGCTGATCGGGTTGAAGAGGTCTGACGTTAGATTGATGACCGCAGGGACAATGAATGGCAGCAAAAAACCTAAGATAATGTTAAGCTGGCTGTCGCGGTTCAAACGGTGAACGACGTCACCGCCCGCTGTTGGGTCAAAATTCGGAAGGTTTGTCCAGACATTGAAGGTCGTGTCGGAGTTTGGCCAATCGCGCAGGCGGACCGACATGACGAAAACGGCAATCGCGATTACGGAAATTAGGTATGAAACGCCCGCTGCGGTGCGGACCGTTTCATAGAGGGCTGCGGGTGCGTGCTTGGGCAGCATAAGGACCATCAAGCGGACTGGCGAATAGGGGATATCAATCGCGCGGCCGATGGTGTCGCCAATGGCGGCGATGAAGGTCGAAAGTGTTGTCGGCGCGACTTTGCCATTCGTCGCAAGCGACAAGGCAAGGACACTGGCGAAAAGGGCGAAGAAGCGGATGCGGTTGAAGGGAGGCGCATCGCGGAACTCAAGCATGCTGGGCAGCTCGCTCTTGTACTCGAAGAACGTAAAAGCGGCGGCTACGAGGGCGACGAGCGTGATCAGGGTGCTTGTGTCGGAATGGGTCCGCGGCAATAGGAGGCACGGCGTGATGATCAACAGAATCACGAAGATGGCACGCCCTACGGCACCGGTTACACGGTTCATATTGTCAGTCCTGCTCTCGCCATGGTACGGGTCAGTACATTGCTGTTCCGTGTCCCAAATTCTTGTGCGAAGCGACAACTTGAAGTTTAGCGGCCGCCTCATTCTTGCCTCAATCCTGCCCAATTTGACCTCCCGATTCAACATCCCAAGTTGAAGTTGCAGGAAACTGAGGCGCAATTAGGACGAGAGTGGTGCGACATTGCCACCATTGGGTGTGCGCCTTGTGGCAGTCCCGACGCCATCCACAAGATATTGATTTTAAAGCGGTTCAATCGTTAAAAAAATGCGAACGCCGCTGCGCAGGGGTGACTTGATGCATATAAAACGGAGTGATTTCTGAAAAACGCAAAAAATACCGCCGACACTTATGGAGTATCGGCGGCAACGGTAAATGTGGCGTTAGGGCTTAGACCCAGGGGCGCGCTGCTTGGGCTTTTGCTTCGAATTCGTCGATCGAGGCGGCCTTTTCCATGGTCAGGCCGATGTCGTCGAGGCCGTTCAGCAGGCAGTGCTTTTTGAAGCTGTCAATCTCGAAAGTGAAGACATCGCCATCGGAGCCGGTGACTGTTTGGTTTTCCAGATCGACCTCCATACGGGCGTTGGCGCCCTTCTCAGCATCCTTCATCAGAACGTCCACGGCCTCTTGCGGGAGGACGATCGGCAGGATGCCGTTCTTGAAGCAGTTATTGTAGAAAATATCAGCAAAACTGGTGGAAATCACACAGCGGATGCCGAAGTCCAAGAGCGCCCAAGGCGCGTGTTCGCGCGACGAGCCACAGCCGAAGTTGTCACCTGCGACAAGGATTTGCGCATCGCGGTAAGCGGGCTTGTTGAGAACGAAACTCTCGATCTCCTTGCCATCATCGTCATAGCGCATTTCGTCAAAGAGGTTCACGCCCAAACCGGAGCGTTTGATCGTCTTCAGGAATTGCTTGGGGATGATCATATCGGTGTCGATATTGACCAGCGGCATGGGGGCCGCGATCCCTGAGAGTTTGTTGAATTTTTCCATCGTATCCTCATGGCCCGAGGGGGCAAAACGGGGAAATCGCGTGATGCACAATCCATACACATCCGATGCACAACCTATGCATATCGCAGGTGCAGAAACTTGCCAGATCGTTAACGCGGTCCCCTTTGGTTATCCGGTGTCGGAAAGAGCGGCCCGACGCGATTTGCGCATCGGGCCACTGGATTACATCAGTTCGCGAACGTCGGTCAGCTTGCCGGTGAGCGCGGCGGCGGCGGCCATCGCCGGAGACATCAGGTGGGTGCGGCCACCACGGCCCTGACGGCCTTCGAAGTTCCGGTTGGAGGTCGCGGCGCAGCGTTCGCCTGGGGCAAGCTGATCGGGGTTCATGGCGAGGCACATGGAGCAGCCTGCCATCCGCCATTCGAAGCCTGCTTCCTTGAAGATATCGGCAAGGCCTTCCTCTTCGGCTTGGGCGCGGACCAGACCGGAACCAGGCACTACCATGGCGCGGAGGCCGTCCTTGATCTTTTTGCCTTTGACCACGTCTGCGGCGGCGCGGAGATCTTCGATCCGGCCGTTGGTGCAGGAACCGATAAAGACGGTGTCGATCTCGATATCCTGAAGGCGCTGGCCAGCGGTCAGGCCCATGTATTCGAGCGCGCGCTGGGCGGCGCCGACTTTACCACCGGAGAAGCTCTCGGGTGCGGGGACGACATCGGTGATTGGCAGAACGTCCTCAGGCGAGGTACCCCAAGTGACGACCGGCGCGATATCTTCGCCCTTGATTGTGATGACTTTGTCCCAGTGGGCGTCGTCGTCGGAGTAGAGGGTTTTCCAGTAGGTCAGGGCGGCTTCCCAAGCGGCGCCCTTCGGGGCGTGCGGGCGGCCTTTGACATATTCGAAGGTTTTTTCGTCCGGCGCGATCAGGCCAGCGCGGGCGCCGCCTTCGATGGCCATGTTGCAAACCGTCATCCGGCCTTCCATCGACAGATCGCGGATCGCTTCGCCGCAATATTCAATGACGTAGCCGGTGCCGCCGGCGGTGCCGGTTTTGCCGATGACGGAAAGCGTGATGTCTTTCGCCGTGACACCGGGGCGCAGTTTGCCGGTGATCTCGACTTTCATGTTCTTCGACTTTTTCTGGATCAGCGTTTGCGTGGCGAGGACGTGCTCAACCTCGGACGTCCCGATGCCATGCGCGAGCGAGCCGAACGCGCCGTGGGTGGCGGTGTGGCTGTCGCCGCAGACGACGGTCATGCCGGGGAGGGTCCAGCCTTGCTCGGGGCCGACGATGTGCACGATGCCCTGACGCACGTCAGAAACGGGGTAGTAGTGAATGCCGAATTCCTTGGCGTTCTTGTCGAGCGCGGCGACCTGAATGCGGCTGTCTTCGGGCATCTGGTCGGGGTTTTCACGGCCGATGGTGGTGGGCACGTTGTGATCTGGCACCGCGATTGTCTTTTCCGGTGCGCGAACATTGCGGCCGGTCATGCGCAGACCTTCGAACGCCTGCGGCGAGGTTACTTCGTGAACCAAGTGGCGGTCGATGTAGAGCAGGCAGGTGCCGTCTGTATCTTCGTGGGCGACGTGTGCGTCCCAGATCTTATCATAGAGCGTTTTGGGGGACATTGGTCCTCTCCCGTTATGTGTGTGAATGTTGAAACGTCATTGGGCGGCTCAAGAGCCGTTAGCGGGGTGGTGCGATCAAAGTCGGGCCAGAATGGTACGGGTCGCGCCAAAGAAGCGCCAAGGCAGACGGGCCCGATCATCCATATCAAATATGCGTTTCATGCAAGGGCAGATATACCCAAGTGCTGAGTCTCGCAAGGGTGTGCTGTTTGGGCTTGCTGCATGTCGCCAGAGGCTTCAGGATGGAAGGACGGAACGGAGGCCGATGGAAGAAGAAACACCACAGTCAGACGTTATCGAGATCGGGCAGGGTATCTGGGCCGATACTGAGAACTTCCTAGCCTCGCTCTTGCGCCCTTGGAACGCCTATCAAGTGCTCATCATGCTGGGGCTGCTGTTGGTAGCCCTGCTTTTGCGCCGGTGGCTCGCGCCGATCTTGCATGAATGGTTACGGACCCGAGAGGGCTGGCCGAAATGGCGGCTGCGCTACCTGCTCGTCGTGCACAAACGGATGGGGCTGATCCTGTTCGTGGTGGGCATCTGGGCGGTTGTTCTGGTGATGCGGGAGGTAACGTGGCCTTCGCGCTCGTACCTCCTTGGGATCGTTGCTGAACTCTCGCTGGCGTGGCTGATCGTGGCATTGGCGACGCGGTTGATTGCCAACAACCTGCTGCGGATGGTGATCCGCTATGGTGCGTGGGTTTGGGTGACGTTGAGTGTTCTGAATGTGACCGACGAGGCGGAGGCGATTCTGGACGGGATCGCGATTACGGCGGGTGAGATGCGGCTGTCGCTGCTCGTTGTGTTGCAGGCTGTGTTGATCGTCGGTGTTTTGTTTGCGGGAGCGCGGGTCGTTTCGCGGGTGACGGTGGTACGCATTCAGGAGACGACAGACCTCAGCCCGTCGATGCGGGTGCTGACGGTAAAGTTCCTGCAACTGGTGCTGTATGGCGCGGCGTTCTTTATAGGCTTGCGGGCGGTCGGGGTGGATTTGACGGGCCTTGCCGTGCTTTCGGGCGCCATCGGTGTGGGCCTTGGTTTTGGTTTGCAGAAGGTTGTCTCGAACCTTGTATCGGGGGTGATCCTGCTCCTCGATAAGTCGATCAAACCGGGGGATGTGATCAGCCTTGGGCAGACCTTCGGATGGATCAATACGCTGGGTGCGCGGTATGTTTCGATCACCACGCGCGACGGGCGGGAATATCTGATCCCCAACGAAGACCTGATCACTGGTCAGGTGGTGAACTGGTCGCATTCCAATGATTTTGTGCGGCTCGATATCCATTTCGGCACGTCATATGACGACGACCCGCATCTGGTGCGGAAGATCGCGATTGAGGCGGCGCAGAGTGTGGAGCGGGTTTTGAGCCACCAGAAAACCGTGTGCCACATCACGGGGTTCGGGGATTCGAGCGTTGATTATGTGCTGCGTTTCTGGATTTCGGATCCGACGCAGGGGCTGACCAACATTCGCGGTAACGTCTATCTGGCGCTTTGGGATGCGTTCAAGGCCAACAACATCTCTATCCCGTTCCCGCAGCGGGAGGTGCGCATGCTTGACGGAAACGGGAAACAGGAAGGCGCGGAATAAATGCAGGAGGGCTTGCATCGGTTGCAGAATTGCGTCAGGTGCCGCAATCCGTTGACCGGCACGATGCGGATTCGTTGAATTGCGCCGGTTGCGTTGTTATCTTGAAACCATCCTGGCGCCAGGGATCTGGTGGCGCGTAACAAGGGGGACAATGACCTGTCTTTCAACATCACGACGGAACAAGCCGTCAAACAAGGTGGACCGGCCATGACCGCACCTGATGAAGCGACGAGCCAGCAAATCCTCGCCGCGATCCTTAAATCTCTTGACGATGACAAAGCCGAAGACATCGTGCAGATCCCGCTGCGCGGCAAATCCGAAATGGCTGATCATATGGTGATCGCCTCGGGCCGTTCGTCACGGCAGGTGGCCGCGATTGCCGAAAAGCTTACAGAGCGGCTGAAAGCTGATCTGGGCGTTTTGTGCAAGGTCGAGGGTGCAGAGATCGGCGATTGGGTGCTGATCGACTCAGGCGATGTGATCGTGCATGTTTTCCGGCCAGAAGTGCGCGAGTTCTACCAGCTTGAAAAGATGTGGCAGACGCCAATGAACTCGGCCACCGCCGGCTAGCCTGACGGCGGCGCGGGATGCGGGTTCATATAGTTGCTGTCGGCCGCCTGCGGGCCGGCCCCGAGCGCGACCTTATCGACGATTACCTGACAAGATTTGACCGTACCGGCCGCGCTTTGGCGTTGGGGCCGGCGCAGGTCATTGAGGTTGAGGATAAGAAGGGAGGCGGCATGGCGGCGGAGGCTGCTTTGCTGTCGAAGGCTATCCCCAGTGGCGCGTTGATCTGCGTGATGGATGAGCGGGGCAAGGTGATGACCTCGCCCGCCTTCGCCGATCAGCTGGGCGGTTGGCGGGATCAGGGGCGGCAAGATGTGGCCTTTGTGATCGGCGGCGCGGATGGGCTGGACCCCAGTTTGCGCGGGCAGGCGGATGCGGCGCTTTCATTTGGCAAGATGGTGTGGCCGCATATACTGGTGCGGGTAATGCTTTCGGAGCAGCTTTATCGCGCGGCTTCCATCCTCGCGGGAAGCCCGTATCATCGGGCGTGACAAGCGCCCGCCGGTCCGGTAGCGCTGGCGGAAACCAGAGGGGGCAATGACCATGCAGATCGTTTCGGAAAACCGGTGTTTTGGCGGCATTCAGGGTGTTTACAAGCATAACTCGAAGAGTTGCGGTGGAGAGATGACCTTTGGTTTTTTCCTGCCGGAAGAAGCCAAGGAAGGGCCGGTGCCGGTGCTGTGGTACCTTTCGGGCCTGACCTGCACCCACGAGAATGCGATGGTTAAGGCTGGTGCGCAGCAATGGGCCGCAGAGCAAGGCATTGCATTGTGCTTTCCCGATACCAGCCCGCGTGGTGAAGGCGTTGCAGATGATGAGGCCTATGACCTTGGCAAAGGGGCAGGCTTTTATGTGAATGCGACGCAAGACCCTTGGGCGCCGCATTTCCAGATGTGGGATTATGTTGCTCAGGAATTGCCGGACGTGATCACTGACCAATTTGCGATTGACCCCGACCGGCAGGCAATCACTGGCCATTCGATGGGCGGGCATGGCGCGTTGACGCTGGCGATGGGGTTGAAGGGGCGGTTCCGGTCGGTTTCGGCCTTTTCGCCGATTTGCCACCCGACGCAGAGCGATTGGGGCCGCAAGCAGTTGTCGGCCTATCTCGGGACCGACGAAAGTGCATGGGCGCCGCATGATGCGTCTCTCTTGATGAGGGAAGTCGGTTTTGATGGGGGGATTTTGATCGATGTCGGCACCGACGACCAGTTCTGGGATCTGCTGAAGATTGGCGCGATGGCGGATGCGATGAGCGAACGCCGGCAGGCGGGGCAGTTGCGGCTGCACAGCGGCTATGACCATTCCTATTTCTTTGTCTCGAGCTTCATCGAAGAGCATGTCGCTTTCCATGCCGAGGCGCTTTGGCGGTGATTTATGTGGACGCCGACGCTTGCCCTGTAAAGGCAGAGGCTGAACGGGTCGCGACGCGGCACAAATTGGCGATGGTCTTGGTGTGTAATGGTGGCATCAGGCCCTCGCCCAATCCGCTTGTTGAAACGGTGATCGTGCCAGAGGGGCCGGATGTAGCCGATAAATGGATCGCCGAACGCGCCACGGTGGGGGATGTCGTGGTGACTAATGATATCCCGCTCGCGGCGCGCTGCGTTGAGGGCGGCGCTTTGGTCATCAAGCCGGACGGCGAAATGCTCACCGACAAGAATGTGGGCCAAGCCTTGGCCACCCGTGATTTGATGACGGATCTGCGCGCGGCGGACCCGTTCCGGCAGGGCGGCGGCAGGGCGTTTTCCAAAGCGGATCGTGCGCGGTTTCTGGATGGGTTGGAGCGAGCCGTTCGCAAGGCAATGTCGCTCAAGGGGTAGACTTGGCGCTTTTGAACCTGTTGGTTCAGTTTATGTTTTCATTTGCAAAAGATAATTCGGCCCTGCTCGGGTCGGTGAGTGCCATTGTCGCGGTGATCTGTTTTTCGATCAATGACGTGGCGATTAAGTTCCTAAGCGGGGGCTATGCGCTTCATCAGGTGGTACTTATCCGCTCGTTCATCGGGGTGATCTTCCTCATGGCAGTTATTGTGCCAATGTCGGGCGGCCTGCCGGCACTCAAGACGAAGCGGCTTGGCATTCACTTCCTGCGGGGAAGCTGCGTTGTTTTTGCGAATATGGCTTTTTTCCTTGGGATTGCTGCGCTGCCATTGGCGGAAGGTGTGGCGATCTTTTTCATCAGTCCGCTGGTGATCACCGTGTTCTCAGTGGTGTTTCTCAAAGAGCATGTCGGGCCACGGCGCTGGGTGGCGATTGCGCTTGGCTTGGTAGGTGTGGTGATCGTGCTACGCCCTGGAACGGAGGCCTTCCAGTTTGCGGCGCTGCTGCCGTTGATGGCGGCGTTTGGATACGCGGGGCTGCATATGCTGACGCGCTATATCGGGCGGACCGAGTCTGCGGCGGCGATGTCTTTTTACATACAGATGACGTTTATCCTTGTGTCGAGCTCTCTCGGTTTGATCATGGGCGACGGAAAATTCGCAGGCGGCACGGACCCGTCGCTGGAGTTTTTGTTCCGTGCTTGGGTGTGGCCGCCGTTGGCCGATGTCAGCATCCTCATCCTGCTGGGCGTGGTGAGCGCCCTTGGCGGGTTCTTTATTTCGCAAGCCTACCGTGTGAGCGAGGCGGCGCTGGTGGCACCGTTCGAGTATATCGCGATGCCGATGGCGATTGTGTGGGGTATTCTCGTATTTGATGAGTGGCCCGATGGTGTGGCGCTTGCCGGTATCGCGCTGATCCTTGGCTCGGGGCTATACATGATTTGGCGTGAGGCGCGGGTGTCTGACGCCGAAGTGCCTGACACGCCGCGCTATCGTCGTTAAGGCTCTTCCCCCCTGTCCGCGCTCGTGGTTAGCTGAGGAGCGGGCAGGGAGGTGCGAATGGGGATTGAGGCGGTCGTTTTCGATATCGGGAACGTGTTGATCGCATGGCAGCCGGAGCGGTTTTACGACCGTGTGATCGGTGCCAAACGGCGCAAGGAAATGTTTGCCGAGATTGATCTGCACGCGATGAATGACGAGATTGATCGGGGCGGCGATTTCTATGCGGTCATTGCGGAAACGGCTGCGGCGCATCCGCGTTGGCGCGACGAGGTGATGATGTGGCATGATCGCTGGATCGACCTTGCCTCCCCCAAGATCGACAGATCGGTGCGGTTGTTGCGGGCGTTGCGGCGCAAGGGCGTGCCGGTATTTTCGCTGACGAATTTTGGTATTGGAACGTTCGAGATCGCGCGGCGGGAGTACCCGTTTCTGGAAGAGTTTGACGAAAGCTTCTTTTCGGCGCGGCTTGGGGTGATCAAGCCTGATCCGGTGATCTATCAGATCCTGGAGGAACGATCTGGGCTTTCGGGGGCGCAGCTTTTGTTCACCGACGACCGGCCCGACAACATTGCCGCAGCGGCAGCGCGGGGGTGGCAGGTACACCGTTTTGAACGGCCAAGCGGCTGGGCGGCGGCGCTGGTGACGGCAGGATTATTGACGGAAGAGGAAGCAGAATGACGCCGGAATTTATTCCTTTCGATGAGGGGGAAGCGTGTCTGGACTGGATCGGGCTGACCGATGCGATAGCGCACGGGCATGAGATGGCGCGGGCGCAAGTGAAGGATGTGTTCCTCTATGAAGCAGAAAACACGCTTTTGAACCGCTCCGCGTGGAGCGCTGAGATGGGGCTTGCGGTCAAATGCGCGACGGTCTTTCCCAGCAATCTGGCGAAGGGCAAGCCGATGATCGGTGGCGCGGTGAACCTCTTTTCGGCCGAGGATGGCGGTTTGGAGGCGATCCTTGATTTCCATCTGGTGACGAAATGGAAAACGGCGGGCGACAGCCTACTTGCGGCGCGGCGCTTGGCACGGCCGGATAGCAAGCGCATCATGATCGTGGGCGCGGGGACGGTGGGCCACAGCCTGCGGCAGGCCTATGGCGCGGCCTTCCCGATGGCGGAGTTCACGGTGTGGAATCGGTCGCGAGCGGGGGCCGAACGGTTTGTTGAGACGTTCCCTGATGTTGCCATCGCGGATGACTTGGAAGAGGCAGTGGCACAGGCGGACATCGTCACCTCGGCGACCATGTCCACCGAGCCGTTGATAAAGGGCGAGTGGTTTCGGCCGGGCCAGCACATCGACCTGATTGGCGCATACCGGCCTGATATGCGCGAGGTCGATGATGGCGCGATGCGGCGTGCGCGGATCTTTGTGGATAGTCGCGACACAACGGTTGAGCACATCGGAGAGCTGAAAATACCGATCGCGGAGGGGGTGATCAGCGCGCAGGATGTGGTGGCGGATTTCTATGATCCTGCACATTTCCGGCGGCAATCGGAGACGGAGATCACCCTTTTCAAGAATG
>Ga0181571_10001978_pt1 | contig 15015 bp, 17 predicted proteins | sample 101ome_17_FD_132440 | JGI IMG/M metagenome (GOLD analysis project Ga0181571, IMG submission 132440) | Coastal salt marsh microbial communities from the Groves Creek Marsh, Skidaway Island, Georgia - 101407AT metaG (megahit assembly) | ecosystem: Environmental > Aquatic > Marine > Intertidal... | reverse complement strand
TGAAGGCGTCTAAGCGCGGCATCCCTTGGCCGCAAAGCACCTCAACCTGCCGTAATTTCGTGACAATCTCTTCAGGCTTATGTCGTTTGATTCCCATATCTGAGCCTCCGTTTCCTAAATATACGGGCGGACCACTTCATGGGGGGAGGATCAGAGTATTCAGATGCTAATGCACAGAGCATTTGCAACAAGGTTCTGGTGTCTTACCCACGTCACGCCACAACAATTCAACCCGGCAGCCAAGGCAGGTGCCTGAGGCATCTGCCGATCATCCTTCAAAGGATTGTCGGCGATATGAACCAGCATCTGGAGGAGCCGCTGCAGCTGAAAAGACTTTGTGAAACATACATGATCTCGCGGCGGCAGGTTGAACGCATGTTTGCCAGACATATGGGGTCTTCGCCAAAACGATACTACGTCCAGCTTAGATTGGAGCGCGCCTATCAGCTCTGCGAGCAGACCGAGATGCCGATTGTTGAGATTGCGATCGCTACCGGCTTCCAAAGCGCCTCGGTATTTTCAATACGCTTCAAGCAGACCTACAATATCTCTCCCCGGGAATTACGCGCCAATCTTACATTTGCAAATCAACCGGTATCCAACTAAGTTTGAGAAGCATCTCCGTGCATTGCCTCCCAATAGGCGGATGACATCGCCTGAAGGTGCGCGGCCATGGCTGCGTCGGCTCGTGCGACGACAGCCTCGTAGATGTCGTGGTGCCCTTCATACGCCTTGGCCATGATGTTGTCAGTGCGCACCCTGATGGCGACCGTGCGTTGGGACATCAACCAACTGGCGAGCGACGCGTTGAGTGCAGTGAAGATCGGGTTGTCCGGGATCTCGGCCAGAACGTTGTGGAAGCCAAGATCGGTCTCGGCGAAGAGATCGGGATCTCCGATGGCCTCCGCATTCTTGAAGAGCGCAAGGCGCAACTTCTCGATCTGCTTGGGGGCCGCGTGTTGAGGGCCTGAATGCCGCTCAGTGGCATGGGCTGGAAGTGGCGGCGGAGCTTGGCTCGCAGATTCTTAGGCGCAGTGAAACGATCAAGACCCAGCTTGCGGGGCTTGTGGAATTGATCGTTCCTTAGCGGATCCTGATTTCGAACAGCTTAGGTTTTTGAGGGGGCGCCGCCTTCGAACACGTTTTCCTCGTGATAGCTGACGGGTGCCTCTTGTGCCTGAAGGTGGAGGCCGTCGCCGGTATAGGGATGCGCGCGGGCCAGTGCTTCGTCGACCTCGATACCAAGGCCTGCGCCCTCGGGCACCGGAATGTAGCCACCTTCCACCCGCAACCCGTTGCGGATCAGCGCGCTGTGGAAATCGGTTTCGATGGTTTCGGCCATCAGGATGTTGGGCAGCGACGCGGCGAGTTGCACGTTCGCCGCCCACTCAAGTGGGCCTGCGTAGAGGTGAGGCGCCATTTGCGCGTTGAAGGCCTCGGCCAGTGTGGCGATCTTCTTGCTCTCCCAGATGCCGCCGGAACGCCCGAGCGCCGGTTGCAGGATCGACACGCCCGCCCGCAGCGCGGCCATGAACTCACCGCGCGTTGTCAGGCGCTCGCCAGTGGCGACGGGGATGGTCAGGCCTGCGCTGACGCGGGCCAGTTCCTCGGGCGTATCCGGCGGGACCGGTTCCTCGTACCAAAGCGGGTCATAGGGGGCGATGGCAGCGCCCATGCGCAATGCGCCGCCGGTGGAGAATTGCCCGTGTGTGCCGAACAGTAGGTCGGCACGGTCGCCTACCGCTTCACGGATTGCGGCACAAAATTCGACGGAGCGGGAGATGTCCCGCATCGCGGGCATATGGCCGGAACGGATGGTGTAGGGGCCGGCGGGGTCGAACTTCACCGCTGTGTAGCCCTTGGCGACCATATCGGCGGCACTTTCGGCGGCCATGTCGGTGGTGATCCAGAAATCGGGAAGGGTGTGGCTGCTACGGGTCGGGTAGAGGTAGGTATAGGCGCGAATGCGGTCGTTGACCTTGCCGCCGATCAGGGCGTGAACGGGGCGGTCACGGTCCTTGCCGAGGATGTCCCAGCAGGCGATTTCCAAGCCGGACCATGCGCCCATGACTGTTAGGTCAGGGCGCTGGGTGAAGCCGGAGGAGTAAACGCGGCGGAACATCAGCTCGATATCTTCTGGGTTCGTGCCGGCCATGTGGCGCTCGAACACATCGCGGATCACATGGGTCATTGCCTGTGGCCCGACGCTGGAGGCGTAGCATTCGCCCCAGCCTGTGATGCCGGTGTCGGTGGTGACTTTCACCAAGATCCAGTAGCGCCCACCCCATCCGGGGGCGGGGGGCGCGGTGACGATGACATCAAGATCTGCGAGTTTCACGGGCGGCTCCTTTCGGGCTGCTCAGTCGGTAGACGGATTATAGTTGCCGCACCAAGAGGCGTGGCCCTTGCATTCCGCGCGAGCCTGCGACGGTGCGGTGCGGGGATCAATCCTGAAAGCGACGCGGGCGTCGGAAATTTATGATACTTTGCGCGCGGTGGAGGACGCTGTGAAGAGAAACAACCCGCCAATCACCAGCGCGGCCGAGAGCAGGAACGGCGCTCCAGGCAGGTAGATCCTTGCGCCAGCCGCCGTGAAATAGGCGAAGATGCCGGTCATCATCAGCGGCGCGACGATTGACGCGAGCGCATTGATCGCGGCCATTGTGCCTTGTAGCTCGCCTTGTTGATTGTCATCCGCCGCGCGGGACAGGATCGCTTGCAGGGCCGGACCCATGATGGACCCCATTGAGGCAAAGATCGCGAGGGCCAGCGCCACATAGCCGTTGCTCACAAAGGCGAATGAGACAAACGCGATAATGTCGATCGTGAGGCCGATCAGCACAGTGCGATATTCGCCAAAGCGCTTCAACACGGGGCGGATCAGCAGGCCTTGGGCAAAGATGGTGCCGATGCCATAGGCGCCAAGCGAAAGGCCGATGAGGCCCGGACCCCAGCCGAAGCGCTCCTGCCCGTAAAAGGCCCAGACTGCCGGATAAACGAAGAAGGCGATGCCTGCCAGAAAGAGCATAACAAGGAGTGGCACGAAACCGGGGAGTGATCCGACGTACCTGAATGCGCCGAGCGGGTTCGCGCGGCGCCATTCGAAGGGGCGGCGAATGCGATCTGTCACCGTTTCCGGCAGAACGAAATAGCCAAAGCCCGCGTTAAGGATCGCCAGCGCCGCAGCGGCATAGAACGGCGCACGGGTGCCGAATGTGCCCAAAAGGCCGCCGATCATTGGCCCGAGCACGAAACCCACACCAAAGGCCGCGCCGATCAGGCCGAAATTGGCAGCCTTCTCGTCGGGCTTTGAAATATCGGCCATATAGGCGGAGGCAGCGGAATGGGTGGCGGCGGTGATGCCCGCCACGATGCGCCCGATGAACAAGAGCCAAATGGTGCCAGCGACGGCCATCACCAGATAGTCCGCCGCCATCACGACGAGCGTGACGAGCAGGATCGGCCTGCGGCCGTACCAGTCGGAGAGGTTGCCGACCGTTGGCTCGAAGAGGAACTGCATCACGGCGAAAGCGGTGGTCAGGATGCCGCCCCATATTGCGGCGTTACCGAGCGAGCCGCCATGCAGCTCACGGATCAGGTCGGGCATGACGGGCATGATCAGCCCGATCCCCATTGAATCGATCACAATCGTAATCAGGATGAACAAGACTGGGAGGCGCATGACCGAAACTCAACACTACACGCCATGGCTGTAGCGGGTTCGGCAGTTAATGCAAGCTGCACCGTTGCATCAGGCTAGAGGTGGCCAATGTCGTTCATGAAGGTGGTGAGGAGGTTGGCGTAGGCTTCCGGCTCTTCGACGCAGGGCAGATGACCCGAGCGGCGCATCAGCTCGAAGCGTGATCCGGGGATCAGGTCAATGGTTTCGCGCACCAGATCGGGCGGCGTCGCGCCGTCATGACTGCCCGCGATGCCCAGCGTGGGCAGGCGCAGGCCGGAGGTCGGGGTATAGAAATCAGTGCCGGATATGGCGGCGCAGACACCGGCATAGCCCTCCACGGGCGTGCGGATCAGCAGGTCGCGCCACGGGGCGGCGGCGGGGCTTTCGCGGAAGGCTTTGCCGAACCAGCGTTGCATTATGCCATCGGCCATTGCCTCCAGCCCTTTGGCGCGGACTGTGTCGATCCGGTCTTGCCAAAGTTTTGGGTTGCCGATCTTGGCGGCGGTGTTGGAGAGGACCAAGGCGCGGATCATATCCATGCGCTTCACCGCCAGCCCTTGTGCGATCAGGCCACCGACCGAGAGGCCGACGAACATGGCATCCTTGACCTCGAAGGCAGTGCAGACGGCCTCGGCATCGCTGACCAGTGCGCCCATTGTATACGGCCCTTCCGGTACGTCGGAGCGTCCGTGGCCGCGTTTATCCATGCGGATAATCCTAAGGCCCGAGGGCAGGTGTGGCAGGATCGGGTCCCAAAGCGTGTAATCTGTGCCGAGGGAATTGGCAAACACAACGGTCGGGGCGTGGGGGGCTTCCATCCCGTCCAGCCGCGCGTAGAGGGCGGTGCCATCTCGGGTGATGATCTGTTCCTGCATGGGGATCCTTTCGCGCGGTCAGGCTGATTCGGTCAGCACGTTGGCGAAGAATGCGGCATCGACATTGCCGCCGGTGGTGACGACGATCACGTCCTCGCCCGTGATCTCATTCGGGTGGAAGAGCGCAGCGGCTAGGGCCACGGCGCCACCTGGCTCGACGACGATGCGGAGGTGGTCGAAAGCGGCGCGCATGGCGGCTTTGACCTCCGCTTCGGTCACGACGAGGCCAGCGCCGCAGAGTCGTTGAATGATCGGGAAGGTCAGCTCACCGGGGGTGGGGGTGACGATGGCATCGCAGATGGAGCCCGTCATTGCCGCGTTGCGCTGGCGCTGGCCGGAGGCGAGCGAGCGGGTGACATCATCAAAGCCTTCCGGCTCTACGGGGCGGGCGGTGAGGCTGGGGGCGTCGGCCTCCAGTGCGAGGGCGATGCCAGAGGTCAGGCCGCCGCCACCACAGCAGATAAGAACGTCGGCCTTGGTGATGCCTTGGGCAGCGGCTTGGGCTGCGATTTCGAGGCCGCAGGTGCCTTGGCCTGCGATGACCTCAGGTTCGTCGAAGGGTTTCACAAGCGTCAGGCCGCGCGCGGCAGACAGGCTTGCGCCGATGGCGTCGCGGTCCTCGGTCGCGCGGTCGTAGAGGACGACTTCGGCGCCGAGTGCGCGGGTGTTGGCGATTTTAACGGCGGGGGCGTCGGCTGGCATGATGATGACGCACGGCGCGCCGTGGGCGCGGGCGGCGCGGGCGACGCCTTGGGCGTGATTGCCGCTAGAGAAGGCGATGACGCCGCGTTTGCGGACCTCATTGGGTAGAGCGGAGACAGCCGACCAGCCGCCACGAAACTTGAACGATCCGGTGTGCTGGAGGCATTCGGCCTTCACCCAGACGCGGCGACCGGCGATGGCGTTGAGCGCCTCGTTATGCAGGAGGGGCGTGGTGCGGACATGGCCGTTGAGCCGCTCGGCGGCGGCGCGGATACGGTCGATATTCATGAGAGGCGCTGGCTCCATTGGGAAAGCGTGGCGAGGGCTTGGGGTTCATCGAGAAAGGGGACATGGCCGCGATCGGGCACGTCGGCAAAGAGCATATCGGGGCGGGCCGCTTGCATGGCGGCGGCGGTATCGCGGCTGAGTAGCGGCGAGTTGGCGCCACGGATCAGAGCGAGCGGGATATCCGGGAGCGCGTGGAACAGGGGCCACGCATCGGGCGGGGGTGTTGCGGGGTCATAGGCTGCGCGGAAGGCGTCCGCGAGGGCGGGATCGTAGCGGAGGGTAAGGCCGTCATCGCTTTGCGCGTAGAGCTGGCCTGCCATTTCCAGCCAGCGCTCGTGCGGGACATTGGAAAAGCCGTGAAGCGATTTTGGCAGGGCGCGGGCGGCGGCGTCGAGCGTGGGGCCGGCGGGGCGTTTGCCGATATAGGCGGCGATGTCGGCAAGGCCCGCGGCGGTCAGCTCGGGGCCGATGTCATTCAGGGCAAGCCCTGTGAGCCGCTGTGACTGGGTTGCGCCGATGAAAAGGCCGATCAAGCCGCCGCGCGAGGTGCCGAGGATCGCGGCGCGGGGCAGGGAAAGGTGATCGAGCAGCGCCAAGGCATCGGCGGCTTCCTGCGGGATGGAATAGAGCACGGGATCGGACCAGCCGGATTTGCCGCGCCCACGGTAATCCATGCGGATCAGGCGAAGGTGTCTCAGGTGCGGCGCAACGAAATCGAAATCGCGCAGATTGCGGGTGAGGCCGGAGAGCGCCAGAACGGCGGGGCCAGTGCCGGTGTCCTCGTAATAAAGCTCGGTGCCGTCGGAGGCAGTGAAGAAAGGCATCAGACGAGCTCCAACAGCGGGGTGAGGCTCGCGAAAGTGTGGTGCGGCGCGGCGTAGAGGCGGTCTTGCGGCTCGTCTGCGCGGTTGATCCATGCGGTTTGAAAGCCGAATCCCGCGGCACCGGCGGCGTCCCATCCGTTGGACGATACGAACAGCACCTCGTCACGGGCGCAGCCGAGGTGTGTTTCGACCAATTCGTAGACGCGGGCGTGGGGTTTGTAGACGCCGACGCTCTCGACCGACAATTGGGCGGCAAGGAAACCATCGATACCCGCGCTGCGGGCAGCGGCGGCGATCATGTCTGGCGTACCGTTGGAGAGGATCGCGCAGGTGAGGCCGCGCTCGGTGAGGGTGGCGAGTACCTCTGGCACCTCGGGATAGGCGTCCAGCTCCCAATAGAGGGCGAGCAGGCGTTCGCGCAGCAGGGGATCACCGTCGAGGCTGTTTTTCTCAAGCGCCCAATCCAGCCCGTCTGCGGTGACTTGCTCAAAATTTGCGTGGCGGTCGGCGGTGGCGCGGAGCCATGTGTATTGAAGCTGTTTGAGCCGCCAATCCCGCGCGACGGCGGGCCAATGATCCGCAAGGGCTGTGAAATCCGGTTCGGTGGCGGCGTTGCGGGCGGCAGCGGCCACATCAAAGAGCGTTCCATAGGCATCGAAAATACAAGTGGTGATCGGCACGGGGCATCCTTTCGGGAGTTGGGAGGAAATTGTCACGATCACATCCGGGCGAAAAGGGGCCTTGTTTGCATTCCGTGACGATCATGACTAGGTTTGCGCCATCCATCGGAGAACCTGCAAAACGCGGCCTCCGCAATTCACCCCCCCAAATAACGGATTTATATATGACCCAGGTCAAAGCGGGCGACACCGTGCGCATTCATTACACCGGAACTCTTACCACTGGCGAAACCTTCGACAGCTCTGAAGGGCGCGACCCGCTGGAGTTCGTGGTCGGCTCTGGCCAGATCATTCCGGGCCTCGACAAGGCGCTCCCCGGTATGGAGATGGGCGAAAAGAAAACGGTACAAATCCCCTGCGCGGAAGCCTATGGCGAAAGCGACCCGAGCGCGATGCAATCCATCCCGCGCGGACAGATCCCCGAGAACATTCCGGTCGAGCCGGGCACACAATTGCAGATGCAGGCGCCATCGGGGCAGGTTGTGCCGGTTGTCGTTGTGTCTGCCAATGAAGAAGAGGTTGTGCTGGATGCCAACCATCCGCTCTCGGGCAAGGATCTGATCTTTGCCATCGAGATCGTCGGTATCAACGCAGCTTGATTTTTGCACATTAGGAAACGAAACAGCCCGCTAGAGACAGCGGGCCGTTTTGACTCAGCGTATGGCGATCAGAGGTTTTCGGACTGGGGCATTCCGAGCACATGATAACCGCCATCGACGGTGATGATCTCGCCGCTGGTGCAGGCACCAGCATCTGACGCCAGATAGACGGCGGTGCCGCCGATGGCCTCCAGCGTCGCGTTGGAGCGCAGCGGCGCATTCTGATCGGTGTGTTTGTAGGTCTTGCGTGCGCCGCCGATGGCGGCTCCGGCCAATGTCTTCATCGGGCCGGGGGAGATCGCGTTGACGCGGATACATTGCGGACCGAGATCGTTGGCAAGGTAGCGGACCGAGCTTTCAAGCGCGGCCTTGGCGACCCCCATGACATTATAGAACGGGGTGACGCGGTTGGAGCCTTGATAGGTCATGGTCAGAAGCGTGCCGCCCTCGGGCATCAGTTCTGAGGCGCGGCGGGCCACGTCGATGAAGGAATAGCAGGAGATCGTCAGCGAATTGCGGAAGTTCTCGCGGCTAGTGTTGATGAAACGGCCTGTCAGCTCCGATTTATCGGAATAGGCAATGGCGTGGACGAGGAAATCAATCGTTCCCCAGCGCTCTTTCAGTTCGGCAAAAGCGCGGTCTAGGGAGGCGTCGTCCATTACATCGGCATCAACGAGGATATCGCTGCCAACCGATGCCGCGAGCGGCTCGACGCGCTTGCCGAAAGCCTCGCCTTGATAGGTGAAGGCCAGTTCCGCGCCTGCGTTGTGCATGGCTTGGGCAATACCCCATGCGATCGAGCGATCATTCGCGACCCCCATGATCAGGCCGCGTTTCCCTTGCATTGAAATGGTCATCTTGAATGTCCTGCTGTTATCAATCTCGGAAGGCTGAAAGCAGCATCGAACCATTCGTGCCACCAAAGCCGAAACTATTGGTCATGACCGTATCGAGGCCAGCGTTCTCCACGAGCTGCGTGGCAATTTCGGCGGGCTTCAGGGCGGGGTCGAGGGTCTCGACGTTGATCGACGGGGCGATGAAGTCGCCCTTGAGCATCAGGAGGCAGTAGATGGCTTCCTGTGCGCCGGTCGCGCCTTGGCTGTGGCCGGTCATCGATTTGGTCGAGCTGATCGGCGGGGTGCTGCCGTCACCAAAGACACGACGGACGGCTTCGACCTCGCCCACATCGCCAACCGGCGTGGAGGTGCCGTGGGCGTTGATATAGCTGACGCCGCGGCCTTCGGGGATGGTTTGCAGCGCGAGGCGCATGGCGCGTTCGCCGCCTTCGCCCGAGGGGGCGACCATATCGTGACCATCGGAGGTGGCGGCGAAGCCCGTCACCTCGGCATAGATTTTTGCGCCGCGCGCGCGGGCGTGTTCAAGCTCTTCGAGCACAACGATGCCGCCGCCGCCTGCGATCACGAACCCGTCGCGCCCTGCGTCGAAGGCACGGGAGGCTTTGGTCGGTGTGTCGTTATACTTGGAGGACATCGCGCCCATCGCATCAAAGAGGCAGGAAAGTGTCCAGTCCAGCTCCTCGCCGCCACCGGCGAACATCACGTCCTGCTTGCCCATCATGATCTGTTCGGCGGCGTTGCCGATGCAGTGCAGTGAGGTGGAGCAGGCGGAAGTGATCGAGTAGTTGATACCCTTGATCGAGAAGGCCGTGGAGAGGTTGGCCGAGATCGTGGAGGACATGCATTTCGGCACGGCGAACGGCCCGATCCGCTTGGGCGAGCCGGATTTCAGCACCGTTTGGTGCGCGGCAAACATCGAGGAGGTCGACGGGCCGCCCGAACCAGCCACAAGGCCGGTCCGCGGGTTGATAACGTCACTTTCCTCAAGGCCGGAATCAGCGATGGCTTGCTGCATCGCGATATGGGCATAAGCAGCACCCGGCCCCATGAAGCGCAGGGTGCGTTTATCGACATGCTCTGCGACATCGATCTTCAGCGTGCCGGCGATCTGGCTGCGGAAGCCGTATTCGGCCATCACGTCGCTGGCTTCGATTCCCGATTGGCCTGCACGGAGGGCGGCTTCGACTTCTTCGGCATTGTTCCCGATGGGCGATACGATTCCCAACCCAGTCACGACGACGCGGCGCATATGTAGCTCCCCTTTTTATTCCCAATCTTGTGTATGACAGGGGAGGTGAGGGAGCAAGCGGTTAGAAGCCGTACGGGACACCTGGCGCGTTTTTGCTGCGGTAATTTGCTATTTGCCGGAGGGGTAGGCGCTTAGCTTTCGCTGAGCGCCACCTTCATATCCTTGACCTGATAGATCACCTCGCCATCGGCTTCGACGATCCCGTCGGCCACGCCCATTGTCAGGCGGCGGGTTTGCACGGCTTTGGTGAAATCGACCTTATAGGTCAGCATCTTACGATCGGGGCGGACCATGCCGGTGAGTTTCACTTCGCCCACGCCGAGCGCATAGCCGCGCCCCAGCCAGCCGCGCCAGCCAAGGTTGAAACCCGTGAGCTGCCATAGGCCATCGAGCCCGAGGCAGCCGGGCATGATCGGGTTGCCGGGGAAGTGGCAGTCAAAGAACCACAAGTCCGGTGTAATATCGAACTCGGCAACGACATGCCCTTTACCATGCGCACCGCCGTCACCACTGATTTCGGTGATCCGGTCCATCATCAGCATCGGTGGGGCGGGAAGCTGCGCGTTGCCGGGACCGAAGAGCTCGCCTCGGGCGCATTTGAGAAGGTCGTCCTTATCGAAACTGCTCGGGTAATCGGCCATTCGGGTTGGTCCATCCATTTGTCGTTACTGTTCCTTTGCGTCTAGCACCCTGTAGCGCGCGAGAGCAAGTGTGGTGCGCTATGGGGTGCGACTGATTTTCAATTGAAAGATGGGGGTAAAATCCCATATTGATGGGGTGCGAAGGAAAAGGAATCCGGATCGTGGCAGAGATGATGACGCAGACAGCCAGTGAGCGCGGGACAAAATGGCTTGCGGGGGCGGGGCTTCGGCCAACGCGCCAGCGCTTGTCGCTTGCCAAGCTGCTTGTTGGCGATGGTCAGGACCGCCACGTCACGGCAGAGAGCCTTTTCGAGGCGGCATCGGATGCCGATGAGAAAGTTTCGCTGGCCACGGTTTACAATACGCTGCGCGCCTTTTGCGACGCGGGGCTGCTGCGCGAAATCACCGTCGATGGATCGAAAAGTTATTTCGACACGAACACTTCGAACCACCCGCATTTCTATTGGGAAGACAATGCCCGCTTGACCGATGCGCCAAGCGAGCAATTGGAGATCACCCGCTTGCCGAGCGCGCCGGAAGGGGCCGAGGTGGCTGCGGTGGACGTGGTGATCCGGTTGCGCCGCCGCTAGGCCGCGCCGCACACGATCAGAACCACTGACCGGGTTCCATCAAACCGAGATCAAGCAATTGCTGTGAGTGCCATGTAAAGGGCACCGAGTTATACCATGTGAAGGTCGATATATCGTAGGTCGAGCCGGGGTTACGCTTGAGCGCCTTGGCGGTGCGGAACGAGCAGATCGCGGCAGATGTGTTGTTATGCCACGGGCATTGATAGGTGTTCATCTCCGGCTCGCTGAGGGTGAAATCCGGTCTGAGGGTCAGACCGTTTTGCGCGCGGAACAGGCTGATCCTGTCAATCCGGCGGCGGTTGGCAGGGATATGTTCCTCGAACCGCCAACGCAGGCCGCCAAAGAAATCCATTTGCCGTTCGAGCGCGTTGTTCCAGCGGTCGGTGCGGGAGAGAGCGTAATAGCCCGAGCGATCCAGATGCGCGTTCTTCAGATCTACTGCTGAGGGGTGGGCCTGAAGATCACCCGCATAGAGATCGATTACATAGGTTATCACGGCGTCGCGGCGTTCCTCTGTGACGAAGGACACCAGTTCGCCAACGGTGCGGTGTTCGCAGAACGGGAAGAAAAGATATTCGGCGTTATAGCAGTAGTAGCGCCACACACCCGAAGTGGCGGCGGCGATGACGCTGTTGACCGTCTCGAATAGGGCGTTTTGGCGCCTGAAATCGAGTGAAACGGTCCTGACTTCGTCGGCAAATTCGTTGGGTATCTCTATGTGCGCCGGGGCGAATGCGATTACCTTGCCGAACCCGCAATCAATATGATGGCGGAGGGTGGAGGCGATTTCGACCTCGTCTTCGATGAAGATGAGCGCGACCGGTCCCTTGGCCAAGGCGGCAGGTTCGGCTCGCAAGAAACTCTTTAGATTGTCAAAACGCATCGGCCGCCTTCCTCTTGCCCAGAAATTTGGCCAAATCACGCTCCATTGCAAGCAAAGGGGCGAGCGGTTAGGAAGCGCAGAAATCTCCAACCCGCGCGATGGGAGCATGGATCATGGCCGAACCAAAGAAGCTCTATATCAAGACATATGGCTGTCAGATGAATGTATACGACAGCGAACGTATGGCGGAAGCGCTGGGCGGGCAGGGATATGTCGAGACTAAGACCCCCGAAGACGCCGATATGATTCTGCTCAACACCTGCCATATTCGTGAGAAGGCGGCAGAGAAGGTGTATTCGGAGCTTGGGCGGTTCAAGCCATTGAAGGAAGCACGCCCTGACCTGAAGATCGGTGTGGCGGGGTGCGTGGCGCAGGCCGAGGGCGAAGAGATCATCAAGCGCCAGCCGATGGTTGATCTGGTGGTTGGCCCGCAAAGCTACCACCGCCTGCCGCAGATGGAGCAAGCTATTCGGAGCGGAACGCGGGCGCTGGATACGGATTTCCCCGAGGAGGACAAATTCGAGGTACTTAAAGACCGCCCGAAGTCCAAGCGCGGCCCGACGGCGTTCCTTTCGGTGCAGGAGGGATGTGACAAGTTTTGTTCGTTCTGTGTGGTGCCTTACACGCGCGGTGCCGAAGTGAGCCGCCCCGCCGGGCGGGTGCTGGCCGAGGCGCGGGCGCTGGTTGAAGCAGGCGTGCGGGAGATCACGCTATTGGGCCAGAACGTGAATGCCTATCATGGGCATGAGAAGGGGCTGGCGGGGTTGATCTGGGAGCTGGACAAAATGGATGGCCTTGAGCGCATCCGGTTCACCACCTCGCATCCCAACGATATGGATGATGCGCTGGTCGAGGCGCATGGCACTTGTGGCAAGCTGATGCCTTATCTGCATTTGCCCGTGCAGTCCGGCTCGGACCGCATCCTCAAAGCGATGAACCGCAAGCATACGGCTGAAAGCTATCTCAAGCTGATCGCGCGGATCAGGGAGGCGCGGCCGGATCTGCACCTTTCGGGGGATTTCATTGTGGGCTTCCCCGGTGAGACGGATGCCGATTTCGAAGATACGATGAGCATCTTGCGTGAAGCGGGATATGGGACCGCGTTTTCGTTCAAATACTCGCCGCGCCCCGGTACGCCGGCGGCTGAAAAGACCGACAAGATGGTCGATCCAGATGTCGCCTCCGAGCGGCTTTATCGGTTGCAGGAGCAGATCAGCAGCCAGCAAAAGGCGCTGCAAGACAGCATGGTCGGGCGCGAAGTTTCGGTGCTGTTCGAGAAGCGTGGCCGCCTTGACGGGCAGCTTGTCGGCAAGTCCGAATACCTGCACGCGGTGCATGCCATAGCGCCCGAGTCGCTGATTGGTGAGCTCGCACGGGTGCAGATAAAAGAGAGCGGCCCGAACTCGCTTGGCGGTGTGCTGAGCGCCTGACGCGCTTGCGTTGATTGACCTTGCAATGGCAACAATTGGCCCGCCTCGGCGGGACTGTCGCACTATGTGCCGGTAAACGCGACTGAATTATGCTTTTTTGAGGCAAAATAATGGTAACAATCAGAAGGGGTAATGCAGTGGAGTCGGCTCCGTCTCAGGTATAATGGCGCGAACCGGATTCTGTTAGGAGGTTCTGAAATGAGACGAGGGGCAATGTTTGCGCCGTTTTTGGGGGCGGCAGCGGCAATAATAATGACAGCAGGCGCGGCTGTGGCTGACGAGATTTACGAACCGACGATCTGGATCGACCCTGATGGACGTGAGCATTGGGTTAAGGATGACGGGGCCGAGGGCTTTATGTCTCCGCACCGCAACCGCGACGGATCGCCCGTTTGCCATCGCAGCGAGATCTGCGGCGTGGTGCCGACGGACCAACTCTTCGCCACGGACCGCTAAGCGATCAACCGCGCCGGCCGTGACCGTCTCACACAGTTCTTCAATGATGCGGAGGCGTATGGCTTCCTGATCTACGGCTATACGGACAGCCGTGCATCGGACGAATATAACATGCGTCTTTCGGACAACCGCGCCAACGCAGTGGCGGAGGTGGCGCTGGCCGCTGGGGGTAAGGTTGTTGAGGTGAAGGGCTTTGGCGAGCGTATGCCGCGGGCCACGAACAGCACCGCCGAAGGGATGCAGCAGAATCGCCGCGTCGAAATCTATTGCCTGCGCTGAGGAGAATAACCATGAAAACGATCAAGATTTTGGGTCTTCTCGGTGTTGTCACGGTGCTATCTGCCTGTGAAATGGACAACGCGCTGGAAGGCATTGGCATGGACAAGACCACGGACCGTGGGATCAATGCGCACCACCTTTCGACCTTGGTGGCGGGTATTTGGGTTGATCCGAACGGGTGTGACCACTGGATCATCGACGATGGCTTTGAGGGCTATCTAAGTGAGCGCTTGACACCGGATGGCCGCCCTGTCTGCTCTGGCGTTGCCGCGCCGACCACGGCGACCGGCCCATTCAAAGACGGATCACCGATCCCCGACACGCTCTGAGTCGCACAGCTGCGTACCGCTGTTTTGCAACAGGCGCTCCTTTGGGGGCGCCTGTTGTGTTTTTGGCGCGATTTCGCCGTTACGGACACCTGTCTGTTACAATTGCATGCTCCCCCTTGCGCAGGGGCGATCTTCTTGCCACCATCACAAGATATAGTCGTAAAGGAGTCGTGCTTGGCTACCAGTGTCCTGCCCCCGCGGAGTTCTGACATCAGCGAAATCACGCTCGAGTTTCCCGATAATTTCTTGTTGATTGATCTGTGTGGTGAGCACGACAGCAATCTGGCCAAGCTAGAGGACAAACTCGGGCTTCAGATTCTGCGGCGCGGTAATCATCTGGCGCTGATCGGAGAAGCGGATGCCTGTGCCACCGCGCGGGATGTGTTGAACGCCCTCTACACGCGGCTGGAGGCTGGGCGTGCTATCGAGCCTTCCGATCTGGATCGCGAATTGCGGATGGGCAGTTCCGAAACCGGCAGTGCGCCGGAAGCGGGCGACCAGATGGAGATGTTCAAGGGTGGGCCGGTCGAGATCAAGACGCGGCGCAAGCTTGTTGAGCCGCGCACCGATGCGCAGAAGGCTTATGTGCTGAACCTCTTTGAAAACGAGCTGTCATTTGGGATCGGCCCTGCGGGTACGGGGAAGACCTAT
>Ga0181571_10001977_pt1 | contig 15024 bp, 12 predicted proteins | sample 101ome_17_FD_132440 | JGI IMG/M metagenome (GOLD analysis project Ga0181571, IMG submission 132440) | Coastal salt marsh microbial communities from the Groves Creek Marsh, Skidaway Island, Georgia - 101407AT metaG (megahit assembly) | ecosystem: Environmental > Aquatic > Marine > Intertidal... | reverse complement strand
CGCAGATCGTTACCGTCAGCGCGGCCCTCATGATCGTGGTAGGTGGGCTGTGTGCGCTTCTCGCACATCGATTGCCGGCAAGAAGTCGAAAAGTCCGCGCCCGACGCCCCGGAGCAGCCGGTGGGCTGGCGCTACCGCCGTTACCCGTGCTGCTGGGATTGCTGGCGATCCTCCTGGTGTTTACCGGCGACGCCGGGGTCTGGATTTTTCTTGAGCGCATCGGTAACTCCCGCTTCGGTCCTGAAGTCGGTGGCTTCCTCGTCAGCGTCAATCTGGGGGCCGGCGCCTGTGGCTCACTGACCGCCGCCTGGATCAGCGAGCGATTCGGGTACCTGTGGCCCATGGTCGTCGCCATCGGCTTTTCGATCGTGTCCGTCGCGATGATGGCGCTGGGCGAGAGTGTCGCGATCCTGCTCGCAGCATCATTTATCAATGGCTGGTCCTGGAATCTTGGCGCGGCCTACCGCATGGGGCTGGTGTCCAAACTGGATGAGACCGGCCGTTTCACCGTGTTGATTCCGGCCATGCAGACGCTGGGCAACAGCCTCGGCCCGCTGCTGATTGGCTTGCTCATCGTGCGCGGGGGCTACAATCTCGCGTTCCTTACCACGGCCGTGCTGTGGACCGCAGCCTTCGCCGTCTACTACCCGGCCTGGCGAGCCTACAAATCCTTGAATAATAGTGGGGTACAGTAAACTTATGGTCGCAGGACATGACAGCCTAAAACGTATTATCCCCGCGCTCGCTATCTCGGCTATCGGCGCACTGTTTTACAACATTCTCCCTTTATATGTTGGCGCTGCGCAGGATGGATTGGGTTTATCTACCAGTGAGGTAGGGTTGTTGCCCGCCAGTTTTTTTGCTGGCTACAACCTGGTGACCCTGGGGGCATTTTTCTGGATCCGTCGCTGGAATTGGCGCGTGGCTACCCTTATCTGGCTGCCAGTCGCAATTCTGGGGCTCTTAGGGAGCATTGTTATACCGGGTCTGTGGGGCTTGTTTCTTAGCACGGCCATTGCCGGAGGAGGCTTTGCTGCGCTTTATGGAATTGGAACTACGATATTGGCCGACACCAGCAATCCCGCAAGGTGGTATGGCGTCAAGATTGCGGTAGAGGCCATACCAGGTGCCGCCTTGCTGTTTATCCTGCCTTCTACATTAGTCGCGCAGTACGGGTTTGCGGGTGTCGTTTATGCTTTAGCTGGGGTTTCTCTATTACTTGCGGTTTTCTTGCCAACGCTCCCCGCATCGGGGGATCTCGAGCACCCTAACCCAGAAAATCCGGTGCCGGCTGTAACCGCAGGGCCAGACGTAAATCGCTTCTCTATCTGGCTCGCACTGTTTGGTACGCTGCTCTTTTTCTCGGCAGCTTCGGGATTATGGGCGTTCATTGAGCGAATGGGTTCAGCGCTGGCATTTGAGGCCAATGCAATTGGCATGTTGCTTTCTCTGACTTTGGTCTTTGCTACTTTGGGTTCACTAACTACTGCATGGCTAGGAAAGCGTCTGGGTAATGTACAACCGTTCACTGCAAGTGCGTTATTAATGATGGTGGCGTTAGCTGTTCTTTATGGTAAGCCTAATTTTGAACTCTACTCAGTAGGTGCGGGTCTGCTTACTTTCGGAATTGGGATGGGGCTACCCTTTGCCATTGCAGAAGTTGCTGACCATGATGCAGATGGGCGATACATCATCCTCAGTGTTCCTGCTATTGGTTCAGGGGCTATGATTGGCCCAGCTGTTGCCGGTGCGCTCGCAGCAGACGGCTCCTTTAGTTGGGTGTTTATCATAGGCGGAATCACTATCGCTGCAGCTATTTTCAGCCTCAGTAGAGGAAGACTTTTGGCTTCTTAAGATACGTAAGTGATTTTTTGTACACTAGATAATCTCTAATTGAGAGGCGTGGTGATGCGTTTATACGATCAGGTAAATAATTAACCGTTTGACCTCACGTTGGCCGTCTACCAAGGTCGTCAGCGCTTTGCGTGTTTGCTCTGTGATATTAGCTTGCCCTTGATGATGAATGTCTGTCACGACAAGACTGCCAGCAAGGCAAGTAGTGAACTACAGGGCCTTGCTCTGGCCCCGTTGCGCATTCCCGAACAGTATAAGAAGGAGCCTTACCCACCTTCCCTCAGAGGGCAACTCTACAAACAATTCGCAACGATCAAATAACAATCTTTGATTCCAGCCTGGCTCGCCGGCAGCAATAGGGGAGCTGATGGACAGTTACGCACATGAACGCTCGCTTATTGCTATGTTCCAACGTTCGTGGTTGTTACACCCCCTTTGCGCAAAGAACTAAGCGCTATTGAAGATTAGTCGTACAAGACATACTTACTGGGCCTTTTGAGCGCAGATGGCAATGTCCACGGGGTACGTCGCTCTCTTTTGACGATAGCAACCCAGTGACTCGAGGGCATGACGACCCTCGCCACTGGCAAGCTAACAGGTGTTAAAGCCAGCTGGCGAAAAGTAGTAGGCTAGATTGTAATACCATCGGCTTTTAGCTGAGCCAAATCATCATCCCCGAGTCCCAGCAGCTCACCTAAAATTTCGGTGTTATGACTGCCAATCGGTTGTCCTGGCCATTTGGTCTCTCCAGGTGTACCGCGCAGTTTGGGTAAGATCGCAGGGATCTTTAAGGGTTCGCCGTTTATCTCCACGGTTTCAAACATACCACGCGCCTGATAGTGGGGGTCTGCCATCATGTCCTCAACGCTGTAAATTGGACCCACGGGCACCCGTACAGCCTCTAGGCGATCAATAATGTCTTGTGCGCTGTGTTGTGCACACCAGTCTGCGAGCGCTTGATCAATTGCTTCTTGGTGAATAACGCGCCCCGGGTTATGTGCCAATTCGGGATCGTTAGCCATATCCTCACGGCCCGCTTCGGTCATAAGGCGCTTATAGATAGAGTCGCCGTTACCACCAATAATGACATGCTTGCCGTCTTGGCACTCATAGGTGTTGGTGGGCACGATGCCAGTAATAGTGGTGCCCGATGGCTCGCGAATGGCGCCAGCACCATCGAACTCGGGTACCATGCCCTCCAGTAGATTAAATACGGCTTCATACAAAGCCACGTCTACAACCTGCCCCTTGCCTGATTTGCTGCGCTCAATGACTGCGAGGGCAACACCCAGTGCTGCATGGATGGCGGCTACGGTATCGCCCAGTGAGATGTTGGGGCGAACTGGGGGTTTGCCCGGTTCTCCATTGATATAGCGAAAACCGCCGTAGCCCTCGGTGACCGACGCATAACCCGGCTTCTCCGAGAACGGGCCGTCCTGACCATAGCCTGAAATGCGTGCGTAAATCACCCCCGGATTCTCAGCTTTGACGGCATCGGGCCCAAGTCCCCAGCCTTCCATGGCACCGGGTCGGAAATTTTCGATGACGATATCGGACTTGGTCAAAAGCTGGAAAGCTAACTCGCGCCCGCGTTCTGTTTTGAGATCAAGCGTTACGCTCTTTTTGTTGCGTGCCAAGGAGTAGTACCAGAGCGAGCTACCGTCTTTAACCTCGCGCCACTGACGGATAGGGTCACCGGTCGGTGGCTCTACCTTGATCACTTCAGCACCAAAATAGCCAAGAATTGTGCCAGCAAATGGACCAGCCAACAGCTGCCCCATCTCAACAACGCGCAGTCCGGCCAGTGGACGGTTATCGGTCATGGTATACTCCTCTAGTCGATAGAGCACATACGACCGTAGGCCCGTTTTGGCCCATCGATCAGTTAGATTTCACAGGCGACGAGGTGTCTACGCGGTAACGTCAGTTAAGCGTCGATAGACTCCTCAGTCCACACATCCATGCCAGGGCAAGCACAGAATAAATTGCGGTCGCCGTAGACGTTATCCACCCGAGTGACTGGAGCCCAATACTTATCTTTGCGAAGTGATGCAACCGGCCATGCTGCTTGCTCGCGGCTGTAGGGATGATTCCAATCACTGGTGACTACATCGTCCAAGGTATGAGGCGCATTTTTAAGCGGGTTGTCATGCGCATCGAGCTGGCCGTTTTCAACGGCGCGAATCTCATCGCGAATACTGATAAGGGCGTCGCAAAAGCGATCTATTTCAGCTAGCGACTCGGATTCGGTGGGCTCGATCATCAAGGTGCCCGCCACAGGGAAGGACATAGTAGGCGCATGAAAACCGTAATCGATTAGGCGTTTGGCGACGTCCTCTTCGCTTATACCACTGGTTTCTTTGATAGGTCGGATATCAATAATACACTCATGCGCCACAAGGCCATCGCGGCCCGTGTAGAGCACGGGATAGTGGTTTTTGAGCCGATGGGCAATATAGTTTGCGCTCAGAATGGCTACTTTGCTGGCCTGGGTAAGGCCCTCGGCACCCATCAAGGCAATGTACACCCAGGAGATAGGTAAAATCGATGCGCTGCCATAGGGCGCGGCTGAGACCACATCGTTTGTCTCAGCTAAACCTGGTATTGGTGCCACGGGTGAGGTTGGCAAAAAAGGCTCAAGATGGGCACCAACGCCAATCGGCCCCATACCCGGGCCACCGCCACCGTGCGGGATACAGAAGGTCTTGTGTAGGTTGAGATGTGAAACATCGGCCCCAAATTTGCCCGGAGCCGCCAAGCCAATCAGCGCGTTCAAGTTGGCGCCGTCCACGTATACCTGTCCGCCATGCGCGTGGATGAGGGCGCACAAGTCTACGATGGATTCCTCAAATACGCCGTGGGTGGATGGGTAGGTGACCATGATGGCGGCCAAGTTGGCACTGTGCTTCTCCGCCTTGTCGCGCAAGTCATCCATGTTCACGTTACCGTCGGTATCGCAGGCTACAATGACGACTTTCATACCCGCCATAACGGCACTGGCTGGATTGGTACCGTGGGCCGATGAGGGAATCAGGCAAATATTGCGCTCATGATCATCCCGTGACTGGTGATAGCGGCGGATGGCCAGCAGACCAGCGTACTCGCCTTGTGAACCTGCATTGGGCTGAAGCGACATACCGTCATAGCCTGTACAGGTTACCAACCAGTCGCTCAGCTCAGCGAGCATGGCTTGGTATCCCCGGGTCTGGTGCGCCGGTGCAAAAGGGTGAATCCGGCCGAATTCTGGCCATGTCACCGGCGTCATTTCAGCGGTTGCATTGAGTTTCATGGTGCAACTTCCCAGAGGAATCATTGCGCGAGTAAGCGAAATATCTTTATTTTCAAGGCGCTTCAGATAGCGAAGCATCTCTGTCTCGGAGCGATACTCGTGGAAGAGAGGGTGTTGTAGGTAATCGATGTTGCGAACAAGTGACTCAGGAATGCCATTGCCCGGCGCAGTTGCCCTGGCGCTTTGATTGGTAAAAACAGCGAGGAGTTGTGCAATATCCGTAGGTGTTGTGGTTTCGTCAATGGCAATGCCCAGCGCATTGCTGCCGACAACGCGCAGGTTATAGCCGGCGGTCTCTGCGCTCTTCAGCAACTTAGCTTGGCTCTCGCCCACCTCAACGGTCAGCGTGTCAAACCATGAATGATTGCGTATTGACCAACCTTTATTGGTGAGGCCCTCGGCTAAGGAGTTGGTCAGATGATAGACACGTCTGCCGATGGCGCGGAGCCCCTCGGGTCCGTGATACATAGCATATAACGCTGCCATAATGGCAAGCAGCGCTTGAGCTGTGCATATATTACTTGTGGCTTTGTCTCGGCGAATGTGTTGCTCGCGTGTTTGCATGGCCATGCGTAGCGCTTGGTCGCCGCGGCGGTCAATGGATACGCCAATAACGCGACCCGGAACTGAGCGCTTATAAGCATCACGAGTTGCGAAAAACGCCGCATGGGGACCACCAAAACCCATGGGTACGCCAAACCGCTGGCTGTTTCCCACGACCACATCTGCGCCTTGCGATCCGGGTGATTTGATCATGGTCAGCGCTAATAGATCCGAAGCTACACACACGAGTGTGTCACGATTGTGCGCAGCTGTAGTCAACGCTTCGAGGCTGCGAATATCGCCCCATGTGCCCGGGTACTGAACTAACATCCCAAAGGCTTCACCAGCGTCGTTCAGGGTATTAGGGTCGACAACGACAACGTCGATGCCAAGTGGTTCGGCTCGGGTTTGCACTAGGGCAATGGTTTGTGGATGGCAATCGGCTGCGACAACGAAGCGCTGCGATCGCGATTTTTTGTTCACTCTATGCATCAGCGTCATCGCTTCAGCAGCAGCCGTCGCCTCGTCAAGGAGTGATGCGTTGGCCAGTTCCATACCGGTCAAATCCATAACCATTTGTTGGTAGGTCAGTAATACCTCGAGGCGCCCTTGGGATATCTCGGGCTGGTAGGGCGTGTAGGCTGTATACCAACCAGGATTTTCTAGTACGTTGCGCTGGATGACACCGGGTGTGAACGTATCGTAGTAGCCCATACCGATGCATGAGCGTAAAACGTGGTTCTGGTTGGCATAGGAACGCAGCTTCGCCAATGCCTTTTGTTCGGTCATAGCACTGGGCAAAGCCATAGCCTCGCGCCGACGAATTTGCTCAGGTACTGCCCTGTCGATAAGCGCGTCCACGCTACTGTACCCCAGCTCGGCTGCCATCTCTGCCTGTTGCTGGGCGTTGGGTCCGATATGGCGAGTGTCGAAATCAGCGGGTTGTGACAATGAATCGATTGAATCCAGTGACATTGAGCGAGGCCTCGGTGGGTAAAAGCTATGGGTGTGAGTGCGCACCGGGATTGGGGTTATTCGCCTCAAAACCGATACACCAAATTTTAAATATGGACTAGAAGTGTATCAAAATTAAGCAGCAGCGCACAGCGGTTGCTTTCTTTAGGTTGCATCGTAACGCACTGCAAGGATAAACCAAGTCCTCAATCCAATGGGGCTTTCTACCTGAATTTCAGTGTCAATTTTTTGGCCTAGCAGTGCCCTAGCCAATGGCGAGTCACAACTGAGTTTGCCTGAGGCTACATCGAACTCATCAGGTCCTACGATCTGCCATTCATGTCTGTCGCCCGACTCGTCCTCTAGTATGACGGTGCCACCAAAATAAATTTTGTTGCGATCGGTGGGAGGCTCGCGAACGACGATGATTTCATCCAAACGCTTGCGCAGAAAACGTACCCGGCTATCAATTTCACGAAGTCGCTTCTTACCGTAAATGTAATCCCCGTTTTCAGAGCGGTCGCCATTAGCTGCTGCTGCATGCACCGCTGCGGTGACAGCGGGACGTTCTTTTTTCCATAGTTGATACAACTCCGCACGCAATGCAGCCTCGCCCTCCGGCGTGATGTAGGGTGAGCCTTTCTCTTGAGGTGGTCTGTAACGTCCCATTGCATTAGTGTAGCCTCTCCCGAGTCCTGCTGGCATGCGCCTGCGGTCAATTCGGCGTCTGTCTAAGTGACCAATGATTAAACAGTTATGAAAAAGAACCCGATGACCACCCCTCATGCTGCAACAGCACACGTCTGGTTGGCGATTGCGTGTTTGCTTTTGCCCTGGCGGTCGCACGCCGACCTCGTTGACGACTGTGGAGCGCTTGTCGGTGCTCCTATTCAGGGTGGTTTGGTGTGGGGGCAGGTGGAAGTTGATCATACTGTCATGCTAGACGGGGAACCGGTGTTGCAGACACCCGATGGCAAATTTATCTTGGGTTTTGGTCGTGATGCGCCGCCCAGTCAGTTATTGGAAATTCGGGGCCAGCACGGGTGTACGCGCGAGCTGCACGTTGCCGCCCGAGAGTACAGTATTTCGCGGGTTAACGGCGTACCCCAACGCACGGTGACCCCACCGCCGGAGCAGTTGGCGCGCATAGCGCGTGAGCGCGAATCGGTTCGCCAAGCGAAAGCCAAACGTTACCAGCGACCTGATTGGCTCATAGCCCTACAGCGGGGATTTGACTGGCCCGCGCGCGGGCGAATTAGCGGAGTGTACGGTAGCCAACGCTTCTACAACGGAACGCCTGGCTCTCCTCATTATGGGGTTGATGTTGCTGTTCCGACTGGTCATCCGGTAAGAGCACCCGGACCAGGCGTGGTAACTCTTGCCGAACCCGATTTATTTTACTCGGGTGGTACGGTTATTTTGGATCATGGTTACGGCCTGTCTTCTTCGTTTTTACATATGAGCGAGGTGTTGGTAAAGGTAGGCGATGAGCTCGCACAGGGTGATCTTTTGGGCAAAGTGGGTGCCACAGGCCGAGCCACAGGCCCGCACTTGGACTGGCGTATGAGTTGGGGTGCGCAACGCATCGATCCACAACTTTTAGTACCCCCCATGCCGAAAACTCCCTGAGCCCGTATACTATCGGCCGAGACCGTAATCCTTGGAGAGATAACTGTGCTTGATCCCAAACTATTGGACATCCTCGTATGTCCAGTATCCAAAGCGCCTTTAGAGTATGACAAAGATAATCAAGAGTTGCTCTGCCGTGCGAGCGGGCTGGCTTATCCGATACGTGACGATATCCCCGTTATGTTAGAAAGCGAGGCGCGGGTAATGACAAGTGACGAGAAGTTACGCTGAGCGGGGTTGCCATGGAAGACACCATTTTCGGTAAGATCACGCGCGGCGAAATCCCCGTCGAGTTTGTATACGAAGACGAACATTGTGTTGCTATCAACGATATTAATCCTCAGGCGCCTGTTCATGTGCTTGTCATCCCGCGAAAGCCCATTGTTAAGCTCGCCGATGCACAAGCGGATGATCTAGCATTACTGGGGCATCTAATGCTCGCCGTAGGCAATATTGCCCGTCAATTGGGGGTGAGCGATGGCTTTAGATTAGTGGTTAACAATGGCGAGGGCGGCGGGCAGACCGTTTTTCACCTACACTTGCATATCTTGGCAGGGCGGCCAATGACCGAGGGCGAGCTTTCCCAAGGTTTAGACTAATAAGCGCGGCCGACTACCTTAGGCACTCTGGGGTTCCCTTTTTTACTTTGCATCTTTGTTAGAGAGCACAACCATGAATACCGCTGATATCCGTGAAGCGTTCCTGTCTTATTTCGAAACCAAGGAACACACGCGTGTGGCTTCGAGCTCCCTCGTCCCAGCGGACGATCCCACACTGCTTTTTACCAATGCGGGTATGAACCAATTCAAGGAAACATTTCTGGGACTTGAGCCGCGCGACTATCAACGAGCTGTGACCGCTCAAAAATGCGTACGAGCGGGTGGCAAGCACAATGATCTGGAGAATGTTGGTTACACAGCACGCCACCATACATTCTTTGAAATGCTTGGTAATTTTAGTTTTGGCGACTACTTCAAACGCGACGCCATTCGTTTTGGCTGGGAATTCTTGACCGAGGTTCTAAAACTACCCAAGGAACGGTTGTGGGTGACCGTGCATGTATCCGACGATGAGGCTGAGGACATTTGGGTTAATGAGATTGGCGTAGACCCGGCACGTTTGTCGAGACTCGATGAAGATAACTTTTGGCAGATGGGTGACACCGGTCCTTGCGGCCCCAGCTCTGAAATTTTTTACGATCATGGTCCTGACGTGCCAGGTGGGCCCCCGGGTAGCCCTGATGATGACCTTGACCGTTATATAGAAATTTGGAATCTGGTGTTTATGCAGTACAACCGCGATGCCAGCGGTGAGTTACATCCATTACCAGCTCCGTCGGTCGATACGGGCATGGGTTTAGAGCGTATTGCTGCAGTGCTGCAAGGTGTGCACTCCAATTATGAAATCGATTTATTTCAGGTGCTTATTAAAGCTGCCGCCGATCGACTGGGGGTGGCTAACTTGGAAGAGAAATCCTTACGAGTGGTGGCCGATCACTTGCGTTCTTGTTCATTCCTGATCGCCGACGGCGTCATGCCCAGCAATGAGGGGCGCGGCTATGTGTTGCGACGCATAATTCGACGCGCGGTACGCCATGGCAATAAACTGGGGGCCAGTGAGCCGTTTTTTGCATCTCTAGTGCCTGTTTTGGTAGAGCAAATGGGGCAGGCCTATCCCCAGTTGACTGAAAGCCAAGCCCAAATTGTCGCGGCGCTGTCTGCTGAAGAAGAGCAATTTGCGCGCACGCTCGACAACGGTATGGCTATTCTGGATGAAGCACTGGCTTCCATGGAAGGCAGTGTTATCCCGGGGGAACTCATTTTTAAGCTTTATGACACCTACGGTTTTCCTGTCGATCTCACCAACGATATAGCGCGCGAGCGCGCGTTTACGCTCGACCTCGACGGTTATGATGTGGCGATGGAGCAACAGCGCAAGCGTTCTCAAGAAGGTGGAAGCTTTAAGCTCGATTACAGCAATATGGTGGCTATCGAAGGTGAGACGGTCTTTCTAGGTTATGAAAACACCGTTGCCTCGGGTTCTATTGTTGCATTGCTACATGAAGGTGAGCGTGTCGATAGCTTGGCGGAGGGCCAGCGTGGTGTGGCGGTGCTGGATCGCACACCCTTTTATGGTGAGAGTGGCGGACAGGTTGGCGATTGCGGTGTACTCCAATGTGCTACTACAGGTAGAGCCGATGTTACCGATACCACTAAAGCACAAGGACATCATCTGCACCATATTATTGTGACCGACGGTGAGCTTAGGGTTGGTGAATCTGTTAACGCTATTGTCGACGCAGATATCCGTCAGCGTATTCGACTTAATCACTCGGCAACCCACCTCATGCATGCGGCCCTCCGACAAGTATTGGGCGCGCATGTGACTCAGAAAGGATCGCTAGTAGATTCTCAGCGTCTACGCTTTGATTTTTCGCACCACGAGGCGTTGTCCAGCGATGACCTTGTTGCAATAACTGACATCGTTAATGCTCACATTCGAGAGAATTCTGCGGTTGAAACTCAAACCATGGGTATGGAGCAAGCCATCGAGGCCGGAGCGATGGCGCTGTTCGGTGAAAAATACGGTGAGCAAGTGCGGGTGCTCACCATGGGAGCAGATCGCTTCTCGGTTGAGTTGTGTGGCGGCACACACGTGGATCGCACCGGCGATATTGGTCTCTTTTTAACCGTATCGGAGGCGGGCGTGGCCTCGGGGGTCAGGCGTATAGAAGCTGTGACTGGCGAGGTGGCGTTGCATTACGCAAAACAAGCATTTCAAACGATTCATGATGTGGCTGGTGTTGTCAAAGCCAGCGCTGATACCGTGGTGGACCGAGTAGCAAGTTTGCGTAACGAGGCACGCGAGCTAGAAAGAGAAGTCGCGCGATTAAAGCAGAAGCTGGCGACCTCCTCCGGTGGAGATCTGACTGCGCAGGCGGTTCAGGTTGACAATATAAAGGTGCTTGCCGCAAGCATTGACGGGGCTGATGTAGCCACTTTGCGCGAGACACTTGATCAGGTGAAAAATAAATTGGGAACGGCAGTAGTACTGCTGGCCGCGGTCGAGGGCGAGAAGATTTCGTTGGTTGCTGGTGTGACCAAAGATGCCACCGATCGCATAAAAGCTGGTGATGTGATGAAAACGTTTGCTTCTCGTTTGGGTGGTAAAGGTGGTGGTCGCCCCGATATGGCCCAAGGAGGTGGTAGCGATATTGCAGGTCTTCCCGCAGTGTTGGCGGATTTTCCGACTTGGGTGGCTACACAACTAAGCTAGGTAGCACTTCATCTTGAGCGGTTTTTCCGGTATTCTCCGCGCCCGTTTGTGGCAAGCGTAGGTAAGCCAAACGCTACTTCGATAGTAAGTGTGCGCGGCCACCAACTCGCTTCAAGCCCGGGTATTTGCGTAGAGATTGCATGGCACTGATTGTTCAAAAATTTGGTGGCACCTCCGTCGGAACGGTTGAGCGTATCGAGCGTGTCGCTGAAAAGGTGGCGCGCTTTCGTCGCGAGGGCCACGATATTGTAGTGGTTGTCTCTGCCATGTCAGGAGAAACTAACCGGCTGATAGGGCTGGCCAATGAGATCTCGCTGGAACCTACACCTCGCGAATTAGATGTGCTGGTGTCAACGGGTGAGCAGGTAACCACGGCTCTATTGTGTATGGCGTTGCACAAACGTGAAGTTGGTGCCCGCTCCTATAACGGTGGCCAAGTACGTATTCTCACCGATGACGCACACACCAAAGCCCGTATCCGACATATTGATGATGGGCGGATGCGAGCTGATTTAGCCCGCGGGCAAGTGGTTGTGGTTGCAGGTTTTCAAGGAGTCGATGAAGAGGGCAACATCACTACGCTAGGCCGCGGCGGCTCTGATACCACGGCTGTTGCCCTTGCCGCAGCCCTTAATGCCGATGAATGCCAAATTTATACCGATGTCGACGGCGTCTACACTACTGACCCTCGTGTGGTGGACGGTGCGCGCCGACTGGAAAAGATTACCTTTGAAGAAATGCTGGAAATGGCGAGCATGGGCTCCAAAGTTCTGCAGATTCGTTCTGTGGAGTTTGCTGGTAAATACGCTGTGCCTTTGCGAGTAATGAGTAGTTTTGAAGAGGGCCCGGGTACACTGATCACCATGGAGGAGGATGCGAACGTGGAAGCTCCCGCGATTGCAGGTATTGCGTTTAACCGTGACGAAGCCAAGCTAACCGTATTGGGTGTGCCCGATACCCCCGGTGTTGCGTACAGTATTCTTGGGCCCGTAGGCGAAGCCAATATTGAGGTTGACGTTATACTGCAGAATACCGGCGAAGATGGTAAGACAGATTTTACATTCACAGTGGGCCGCGGTGATCTGGTGCGCACAAAGAATATCCTTGAAAACACGGTTAAGGAGTTGGGTGCGGCCGAATTATTGGCGGATGCAAAAATCGCCAAGGTGTCTGTGGTGGGCGTGGGTATGCGTAGCCACGCAGGGGTCGCCTCACAGATGTTTCGCGCTTTGGCGGAAGTCGGTGTTAATATTCAGATGATAAGTACCTCGGAAATTAAAATCTCGGTCATTATCGAAGAGAAATTTTTAGAGTTAGCGGTGCGTACTTTGCACTCGGCATTCCAACTCGATGCCGAGCCAGAGGATCAGGTTGTTACTAAATAGTATGTAAGTGGTTGTAGCGGTTATCGCAACGCTCACAGACATCGGAACACAGGGACGTAGGCGATGTTGATATTAACGCGGAGAGTGGGTGAGTCGCTAATTATTGGCGACGATGTAACGATAACCGTTCTAGGTGTTAAGGGTAACCAAGTGCGGATTGGGGTTGACGCTCCGCGTAATGTTGCTGTTCACCGAGAGGAGATTCTTGATCGTCCTCCCACGCCTAATGATTCTCAAGGTGGCCCCGAAGAGACCTAAACAAACATGGTAAAAGGTTTTTCGCGCGGCTAGAGTTATGGTAGTCTTCGCGCCTTCTGGAGAAGTGGCCGAGTGGCTGAAGGCGCTCCCCTGCTAAGTTTCATCAGGTATTAGTGATCAATCTGAGTTAGCAGCCGCCTTCAGGTCAACTGGAGGATTCGATCAATACCAGCCAGTGTCACCAAATGCGAGCATGCTATAAATAACCATCTCGGCTTTACGGGGGGATTACACCATGACTAACGGGTTTGGTTAGCCAGATTCCTCGCTACAGGATTGCGCTAGCATAAACGCGCCAACCAAACCTGAGTCGCCACCATGAACCGGCTTAGTGATAATCTCTTTCAATTCAGTTGTTGTCTCCAGCCCATTGACGTAGTGAGCCAGAAAGTTAGCGCAGTGTAAGCGGGTGTTCTCAATAAGATGAGTTGTGTTCATGACGCCCCCGCCTAGGACAATGATGTCGGGCGCATGGTGTAGGATGATGTTTGCGCACAACCGTCCCAAATAACTGCTTTGAATATCGTGCGCTATGTGCGGATATGTGATGTCTGAGAGTGGTTGGCCCCACCTAGCGCTAATTGCAGGCCCGGATGCTAGGCCTTCAATACAATCGCCGTGGAAGGGGCATATTCCATTGAAATCCAGATCCTCAGGATGTTTGGGTACGCTTATGTGCCCTATTTCCGGGTGTCTTATGCCTGTGTGTACTTGACCGCCTGAAATCACACCACCACCGATGCCCGTGCCAATGGTGACGTAAACTAGGTTTTTGCACCCAGGTCTCGCGTTGGCCTCTGCAATGGCTGCTGCGCCAACATCGGTCTGAAGAGCGACAGGGGCACCGTAGGTAGTTTCTAGGTCACGAACAAAGTTATAACCGCACCAATCCACTTTCGGCGAGGGAAGAATTTCACCAAAGCGGTCGTTTGACCTGTCAATAATCACCGGACCAAAGGCCCCAACGCCAATACCCCTTATCGGATTAGCTCCGATCGTGTCGCTTATGAACGTCTTCACATCCGCCATCGTCTCGTCAGGCGACCGGGTTTCAAAGATGACTTTGTTGCAGTTGGTCGGTGAAGCACCCACACCAAGCACAAACTTGGTGCCGCCTGCTTCAATCGCCACGAATAGGTCTTGATGCATTGTTTTCACCTTCAATCACCCCAGTCGAAGGTGGGTGAGTTTGAATAGTTGATTCATTAAGCAAAGCCCGAACAGTAGAAGTGCACACACCATGGTAAAAAGAAATCCGTATATGACGTTGCCAAAGAAGTCGCCAATAAGCGCCATGATGAAAGGTCCGAGCGCCGCCGCCGCTGCGGTGAAAAACAGTAAGCCGCCGTTCCTGCCGCTTATTTCGCTGTAGTCTAGATCTACGCCTATCACAGCGTCGGCTCCCAGCTCCGCGGCATTGAGGCGTAGCTCATCAAGGCAGGTTTTACGTAAATCTTTTAGCACGTTTTGATGCGCGCCTGCGCGACCACCAACGATGTCCCGAATTCCACCAAGCATGTCTTTAAATAGATTTATGCCGAATACACATTCAGATGTCACAATATCGATCTCTTTAACAATGTTCCCCGCTACAGTGGTGTAGCCGGTCGTTAATGGGATTGCCGGGATCGACACGCTGCCTCCCTCTCGCTTGGTGTATGCAGCTAGGCACCAATCATGCACCCGACCGTTGTCGACCGGAGATGATAGCTCAGGGTCGTCGACTCGTAATCCGCATTGTAGGCAGTCATGCATCGCTGTCTCTCCGAGATATCAATACTGAGAGGATTGCACAGTGGCTGCGACGCAATCAAGGCTGCGACGGGTTCATACATG
>Ga0181571_10001971_pt1 | contig 15042 bp, 13 predicted proteins | sample 101ome_17_FD_132440 | JGI IMG/M metagenome (GOLD analysis project Ga0181571, IMG submission 132440) | Coastal salt marsh microbial communities from the Groves Creek Marsh, Skidaway Island, Georgia - 101407AT metaG (megahit assembly) | ecosystem: Environmental > Aquatic > Marine > Intertidal... | reverse complement strand
TTTCCCTGATCAGCATAAACAGGTTGATGCTTGATCGGTTTAGATCTCCAGCTATTTAATTTCCAATTACTCATACAACCATGAGTATATAAACACTAAGTTCTAATTAACAAGAGAAATTATTCTACCGTAACTGACTTTGCTAAATTTCTAGGTTTATCAATATCATAACCTAAAGAATTTGCTGCGTAGTAAGCTAGTAATTGCAATGGGATTGTAACAAGAAATGGAAACAGATCATCTGAAATTGTTTCAACTTGAATTTTTTTCCATAAGTTTTCTGAACTAATTTCATCTGAACTTTTATTTGATATTAAAAGAACTTTTCCACCTCTAGAAATTACTTCCTGCATATTAGATACCGTTTTTTTATAAAACTGGTCTCTTGGAGCAATAACGACAACTGGCATTCCATTTTCAATTAATGCTAATGGACCATGTTTCATTTCACCCGCGGGGTAGCCTTCTGCATGCACATATGCAAGCTCTTTAAGTTTAAGGGCACCTTCTAAAGCAATAGGAAAAGAATAGCCTCTTCCTAAAAACATTGAGCCTTTTGCTTTGGAAAAATCCTTTGAAGCTTCTTGAATATCTGTTTCAATTTTTAAAGTATTTTCTACTAGTCTTGGTAGTTCTAAAAGATTATTAATCTTCGAATTGTAATCATTATTTGAAATTTCTTTTCTCAAAAAAGATAACTTTAAAGCTAATAAATACAAAACTAACAATTGACCCAAGAATGCTTTTGTAGACGCAACACCAACTTCTGGACCGCAGTGGATTGGCAAAACATAATCTGAATCTCTTGCAATTGAGCTTTCAACAACATTTACTATGGAGCAGGTTTTCATTTTATTTTTTTTGCACAAATCTAAAGCTGCGTAAGTATCCGCAGTTTCGCCTGATTGGGAAACAAATATATATAGTTGTGAACTTTTAAATTTATTTTTTCTATATCTAAATTCTGAAGCTATATCTGTCTCAACTTCTAGATCAGTTAACTGCTCAATCCAATATTTTGCCATTAAACAAGAATGATAAGCTGTGCCACAGCCAATTAGTTTTATACTTTTGATATCTTTAGTTTCCCAAGGAAAGTTAATTATATTTATATCTTTGTTAATTTTATCAATATATTCTTTTAAACAAGACTTTATTGTATTTGGCTGTTCATGAATTTCTTTTGCCATAAAATGTTTAAAATTACCTTTGTCATAGCTTTGGTCATCAGTAGAAACCTCTAAAACTTTTTTATTTACTTTGTCTCCTTCAGAATTAAAAAACTCAACTTGGTTTTTATGTACTAAACAAAATTCACCGTCATCAAGATAGCTAACTTTGTTTGTCATAGTTTTAAGAGCATATGAATCTGATCCTAAATAATTTTCATTGGGTCCATAACCCACTGCTAAAGGTGACCCTCTTCTGGCTCCAACAATAATATCTGGAAAATCTTTAAAAATAATTCCTATTGCGAAACTCCCATGAAGCCTTTTAAGCATTTTTAGTATTGAGGTTTTTAAATCATTATTTTTCAAATATTCTGTAATTAAATGTGTGATAACTTCTGTATCAGTTTGAGATTTAAAAGTATGGCCAGCTCTTATTAAATGTTTTTTTAATAATGTAGCATTTTCAATTATCCCATTATGAACAACAGAAACTTTTTCTGAAGAATGTGGATGTGCATTAATTTCACTTGGCTGTCCATGCGTTGCCCATCTTACATGACCAATTCCAATAGGTCCGTCGTTTTTATTTTTAGAAATTATATTTTCTAAGTTTTCTACTCTCCCTTCACACTTCGTTTCATTTATAAAACCATCTTTAAGAGTAGCAACTCCAGCTGAATCGTAACCTCTATATTCCAATTTCTTTAGAGAACTTAAAATAACTCCAGTTACAGGCTTGGTACTATTTATTCCTACGATTCCACACATTTCATTATTTCTTTTTTCTTAAGTTTTTTTGTTCAGCTCTAGTTAGTGCTAAACTATTATCTTTTACGTTTTTACTAATTGATGATCCTGCGCCAACTAAAGAATTTTTTCCAATTGTGACAGGTGCAATAAGAGAGGAGTTTGAGCCAATAAATGCAGAGTCTTTAATTATAGTTTTGTATTTATTTTTACCATCATAATTACAAGTTATAGTACCAGCTCCGATATTAACTTTTTGACCTAAAAAAGCATCGCCAATATAAGAAAGGTGGTTAACTTTTGATCCTTTGCCAATCTTTGTTTTTTTAATTTCTACAAAATTTCCAACTTTAGAATTATCTTCTAAAATTGATCCAGGTCTTAATCTTGCGTAAGGTCCAATTTCTACTTTGTTTTTAATTATTGTATTTTCAAGGTGGCTAAATGATTTTATAACAACGCTGTTTCCAATTTTTACCTTTTTTCCAATAACTACAAATGGTTCAATTATTACATTTTTTCCAATTTTTGTATCAGAGGATAAATAAACTGTATTAGCATCAATAAATTTTACACCTTGTTTAATAAACTTTTTTCTTAATCGATTTTGCATAATTTCCTCTGCTTCTAATAATTCGATTTGATCATTAACACCAACAGCATTTTTCTCGTTCTGAGCTAAAACTAAGTTAATTTTAAGGCGAGATTGTCTCGAAAGCTTAACAATATCAGTTAAATAGTATTCTTTTTTCTTATTTTTATTATCAATATTACCTACTAGATTTAAAGATTGAAAATCAAAAGCCATGATTCCAGAATTGCAAACATCAATTTTTTTTTGTTTTTTATTCGCTTCTTTAAATTCTACAATTTCATTAATTCGATTTTTATCACTAACAATTATCCCATATGATTTATTATTACTCTTTTTAAAACCTAATAGAACTAAGTTGCTGCTTTTGATTTTTCTATAAATTAATTCTAAATCCTTTTTTTCAACTAATGGATTATCACCATATAAAACTAACAATTTTTCTTTTTTTTTTATACCAACTTTTTTTAAAAAAATTTGAACAGCATGGCCAGTTCCTAGTTGAGAGCTTTGAATTACAAAATTCTCTTTTGGAAATTTTTTTTTAACAAAAACCATGCTTTTGTTAATTAAAATAAAAATTTTTTTTGGCTTCAATAATTTTGCTTGGTGCAAAACGTGCTCGAGCATTGTTTGCCCATTAAGTTCGTGAAGAACTTTTGGTATATCAGAATTCATTCTTGTTCCTTTGCCTGCAGCAAGAATAAGAATATTAAGGTTGTTTGCCATAAGCTGTTGAGTAATATACTAATATGAGTCAGTATTAATTCACAAATTGTTACTTAATTAATTTATGAAAAATTGTTTAATTTTTGACCTCGATGGAACTTTAGTAGATACCGCTCCAGATCTGATGACTGCTCATAATCATGTGATGAAAAAATATGGTTATGAAGAAAAGCCATTAGAGAGCATTAGACATCTAGCAGGTCGCGGTGCTGCTGCCATGCTTATTAGGTCTATAGATGCCCAAGGAAATTTAATAAAAAAGAATCCAATTGATCCAGAAACACACAAGCAAATGACAAATGATTTCATATCTTTTTACAAAAAAAATATCTCAGGACATTCTTCAATTAGAAAAAATGTGACCTCGTTGCTTGAATGGTGTAAAGAAAAAGAAATTATTTGCGCAGTTTGCACAAACAAAAGAGAAGATCTTGCAATTAAACTTTTAAAAGAAATTCGTCTTTATCAATATTTTGATTATATAGCTGGTGCAGATACCTTTGATTACAGAAAACCTGATCCAAGGCACCTAACTGAAATTTTAGATATATTGGGTGTAGAAAAAAAAAATTCAATTATGCTTGGTGACTCTGAAACAGACGCAAACACTGCTAAGGCAGCAAATGTATATTTTGTTTTAATTAAAGATGGATATACAGAAAAAAACTTAAAAGATATCCATCACGATCATTTAATTGAAGATTTTGAGTCGGTTAAGCAGATAGCGGCAAATTATCTTAAAATTTAATCATCATAATTATTATTTATATAGTATAAACCGTTTATGCATTTCGTAGAAAAAAAACCTACTGAAAAAAAAGCTGAATTAGTAAAAAAATTAAAAAGTGGAAAGCTATTAAGATTTCCGGGTGCATATAATCCATTGGTTGCAAAATTAATTGAGCAAATCGGATATGATGGCGTTTATGTCTCTGGTGGCGTTATGGCTAATGATTTAGGTTTTCCTGACATTGGGCTTACAACATTAAATGATGTGGCAAACCGTTCACATCAAATAGCTAGGGTTACAAACCTTCCAACAATTATTGATATTGATACAGGTTTTGGTGAAGCTATGAATGTATCAAGAACCATTCAGACAATAGAAACTTTGGGTATTTCAGGATGTCATCTTGAAGATCAAACTAATCCTAAAAGGTGCGGTCATTTAGATAATAAAGAAATTGTAACTACTCAAGATATGGTAAAAAAAATTAAAGCTGCAGTAGATGCTAGAGTGGATAAAAACTTTTTAATTATAGCAAGAACTGATGCAAATGCAGTTGAAGGTTTAGATAAAACAGTTGATCGATGCAAAGCATATGTTGATGCGGGCGCAGATATGATTTTTCCTGAAGCTATGAAAGACGAAAAAGAGTTTGAAAGAATGAGAAAAGAATTAAAATGTTATTTACTAGCAAATATGACAGAATTTGGAAAATCTAAACTTTTAACTAAAGAAGAATTAGAAAAGCTTGGGTACAATTTAGTAATTTATCCTGTTACCTCGCAAAGATTAGCAATGAAAAATGTAGAAGATGGTTTGAAGCAAATTTTTGATGAAGGGCATCAGAATAATGTAATAGATAAAATGCAAACCAGAAAAAGGCTTTATGAAATTGTTGACTACGAAAAATACGGAGAATTTGATCAGTCAATATTTAATTTTTCTCAAAAGGGTCATGACTAGTGAGTGATGAAATAAAAAAAGGTTTAGTTGGAGTTATTTCTGATGAAACTAAAGTTTCAAAGGTTATGGCTGATATTAATTCATTAACGTATCGGGGTTATGCAGTTCAAGATTTAGCAGAAATTTGTTCTTTTGAAGAAGTGTCTTATCTTCTTTTAAACGGAGAGTTACCTACAGATAAAGAATTAGAAAATTTTATGAAAGAAGAAAGGTCTGAAAGAGATATTTCTGAAAACTTAAAAAAAATAATAAAAAATTATCCAAAAGATGCTCACCCCATGGATACCACTAGAACATCTATAAGTCATATGGGTTTGGAAGATCCTGAGGTAGATGATAATTCAAAAGAAGCAAATTATAGAAAAGCTGTAAGGTTATTTGCAAAAATATCAACTGCTGTTGCTGCAAATTTTAGATGTAGAAAAGGACAGGATATTATTGATCCAGATAAAAAATTGTCATTCTCTGAAAACTTTTTTCATATGTGTTTTGGAAAAATTCCAAGTAAAGAAGTTATAAAAGCTTTTGATGTTTCAATGATCTTATATGCAGAACATAGTTTTAATGCTTCAACATTTACATCAAGAGTAATCACAAGCTCTCTTTCAGATATGCATGGAGCAGTTGTAGGTGCGGTTGCAAGTTTAAAAGGTCCACTTCATGGTGGTGCCAATGAAGCTGTAATGCATATGCTAAATGAAATTAAAGGTCCCGAACAAGCTGAAGAGTGGATGATGAATAAAATTAAAAATAAAGGTTTGGTGATGGGATTTGGTCATAGAGTATACAAAAAAGGAGACTCTAGAGTCCCTACTATGACAAAATATTATGAAAAGACAGCTGCTTTTTTTAAAAATGAAAAGCTTCCTAAAACATCTCAAATATTAAGAGAGGTTATGATAAGAGAAAAAAATATTTATCCAAATTTAGATTTTCCAGCTGGACCCACTTATTACTTGATGGGTTTTGATATAGATTTTTTTACACCAATATTTGTTGTTTCAAGAATTACTGGATGGACAGCGCATATTATAGAGCAATTCGCAAATAATAGACTGATTAGACCATTGTCAGCTTATACTGGGGCAGACCATAGAAGAGTTAGAGAACTAAAAGATAGATAAAGTTATTTTTTATTTGAATTAAAAAAATCTACAGTTCGTTTCACAGCATCATTCCAAACTTTTTTATTATAACCTACTCCACCCTGATATTTAGTTGACTCCCAGGCATGTCCACCCTTGTCATAATAATGCACTTTAACTGCAGAACATTTTTTTTCAGCTTTTGAAATATGAGATTTTACATATTCAAGTTTTTGAACCCTGTCTTTTTTTGGATGCAAGACTAATAATGGATTACAATCTTTATTTACATATTTAACAGGATAACCGTTTAAGCCGCCTTTGAAGGTCCACACTCCATAGTGACTTGATGAGGCATTTACTTGTTTTGTGCCTGCTAGATAAGTTGCCCAATATCCACCATTTGAAAACCCAACTGCAAATATATTTTTTGGATCAATTTTTGGATCTTTTTTTATAATATTAACAATCTCTGAAAGTTCTTTTTCGATAGGTTCTCTAAAAGTTGTCCAAGTTTTTTTTCGTGTTTTTGGTGTTATTCCGTGACGTTTAAAAAAATTTGGACCATATATTGCAAAACCTGCATTCAGATAATCTTTTCCTATATAACTCATCATATAATCTGACTTAAAACCACCGCTACTATGCAAAAGTATTAAGGCTGGAAATGGCCCGTTTCCTTTTGGATATTTTTTTTCATGATAAATTGGTTCGGCAGAAACTAGGTTTGTAAATAAAAATAAAAGAATTATAAAAAATCTCATAAAAAGATTTTATCAAACCTATTGGTTTGTCAATTTTTTTTTATATAGCGGCGCGATCTGAGAAAATATAACAGCAAAAATAATAAGGAATATACCAAAAACTTTAATTTCAGTTAAAAACTGATTTAAAATAACCCATCCTGCAATTGCTGCTATAGCACCTTCTAATGAAAAAATAATCGCTACTGGTGCAGGACTTAAGTTTTGTTGACTAAATATTTGAAGTAAAAAAGCAAACCCGCTCGATAAAACACCAACATATAAAATTTCTTTATATTCTAACAAAATATTTGAAAATACCACTTCCTCAAAAATTGATGCTGGTAAAAACGTTAACACTGATCCGATTAAACATTGTAATGCAGCAATAGTAATTGGAAAATTAAAAAACTTTAATAACCTTGAAATAAAAACAATATGAAAAGACCAAAAAAGTGCATTAAATAAAGCGATGCTGTCTCCTAGCCTTACCGTTACATTATCTAGCTCAGTTAAAAACAAACCTCCCAATAAACACATCAAAGCTGATAACCAAACAGACCAGTGAATTTTTTTTGAAAAAAAAAAGTATGAAACAAATGGAACAAATACAACATACAAAACTGTAAAAACTGCAGTATTAGCAACATCAGTATAAAGTAATGCATATTGCTGAAGTGCATTTCCATAAGCAATTAAAAAACCGATAAACAAAAGGTAAAAAAATATTTTTTTAAAATCGTAGTTATTATTTTTTATTTTCTTTAGATCAATTAAAATTACAAATGGTAATAAAGTTAAAAAACCTAAAATTAATCTAGCTGATGTAAATGTAAGTGGACCTATGTGATCCATGCCCATATCCTGTGCTACAAATGCCGTCCCCCAAATAAAAGAGGTGACAAGAGCACAAGTTAAGGAAAAGAACTTTTTATTCATAAAAAAAGGGCGATAAAATTTTATCGCCCTTTTTAGATTTTAATATCAATTATTTTGTAAAGTCAAATGCTTCAACCCACGAACCTTTTGTAGATGCTTTAGAATATTCTGTAGCTCTACCTTCAAAAAAGTTCATATGCTCAACACCATTAAGCATAGTGTCAATCCATTCTAATGGATTTTCTTTTACATCGTAAATTTCATCTAATTTTAACTGCACTAACCTTCTATTTGCAATCCAACGAATATAATCTTTAATCTGTTGGGCAGTTAATCCTTCGATTGGACCCATTTCAAATGCAAGATCAATAAAAGCATCCTCATGCTCAACAATTGTTCTACAAGCATCTGTAATTTCTTTTTTTAAGGAAGCGTCTAACAAACCAGGGTTCTCTGCACAGAAAGTGTTAAAGATTTTAATCATTGAGTTACAATGCAAAGTTTCGTCCCTGACTGACCAAGTTACAACTTGCCCCATTCCTTTCATCTTATTGAATCTTGGGAAGTTTAATAAAATCGCAAAACTTGCAAACAATTGAAGACCTTCAGTGAAAGCTGAGAATACTGCAACAGTTTTTGCTATTTCTCTTTTATTGTTAACATTAAAGTTTTGCATATAGTCATACTTATCTTTCATTTCTTTATACTTTAAGAAAGCAGAGTATTCAGACTCTGGCATTCCAATTGTGTCAAGTAAGTGAGAATAAGCTGCAACATGAATCGTTTCCATTGAAGCAAATGCAGTCATCATCATTAAAACTTCAGTTGGTTTAAAAACTGTTGTGTAATGTCTTAAATAACAATTGTTAACTTCAACATCTGCTTGAGTAAAAAATCTAAAAATTTGAGTTAAAAGATTTTTTTCATGAGCTGTAAGATTTTTTTGCCAATCTCTTACATCTTCAGCCAATGGAATTTCTTCTGGTAACCAGTGAATTCTTTGTTGAGTTAGCCAAGCATCATAACACCATGGATATCTAAATGGCTTATAAACTGCTTTTTCTTTTAATAGTCCTTCGTTTTCACAATATCCATCGTAATAACCGGACTTTACTTCTATTTTAGGCGCTACTGACATGATAAACACTCCTCATAATCTGTTGTTTGTTGGTTTTCTTGATTTTTTTGCTTTTTAGTTTTAGCAAAACTTGTATTCACGACTTCGGCACGTTGAATTGATTTTGATCTACAATAATAAAGGCTTTTTAAACCTTTTTTCCATGCTTGATAATGAATCTGGTGTAAGTCTTTTTTATGAATATCCGCAGGTATAAATACATTTAAAGATTGAGCTTGAGAAATGTAAGGTGTTCTATCTGCAGAGTGATCGATCAACCATCTTTGGTCAATTTCAAATGCAGTTTTGAATACATCTTTTTCATCTTGAGATAAGAAATCTAAGTGCTCAACCGAACCTTGGTTTGTTGTAATTGATGACCATACTTCATTGGTATCCTGATTATATTTTTGTAAAACTTTTTTAAGATATTTGTTTCTTACATTAAAAGATCCTGAAAGAGTTTTGTGAGTATAACTGTTTGCAGCAACTGGTTCTATTCCTGGAGAAGCTCCACCACAAATTATTGATATTGATGCTGTTGGAGCAATTGCAGTTTTATTTGAGAATCGTTCGTTGATACCGTATTCTGCAGCATCTGGACATGGCCCTCTTTCTTCTGCTAATTTTTTTGAAGCTGCATTAACTTCTTTATCAATATACTGAAACATTTTTTTATTCCAAACTTTAGCCATTACTGATTCAATTGGTAACATATGTCTTTGCATATATGAGTGAAAACCCATTACACCAAGTCCTACACTTCTTTCTCTCATAGCAGAATATTTTGCATCATCGAAAGAATCTGGCGCACGATTAATAAAGTCTGTTAAAACATTATCTAAAAATCTCATAATGTCTTCGATAAAACCTGGTTCATCTTTCCACTCATCATAATTTTCTAAATTTAATGATGACAGACAACAAACTGCAGTTCTGTCTTTTCCATACTTATCAATTCCAGTTGGTAAGGTAATCTCGCTACATAAATTAGAAGTCTTAACAGTTAAGCCGGCAAGCTTATGATGTTGTGGTATCATTCTATTAACAGTATCAATAAAAACAATATATGGCTCTCCAGTTTCAACTCTTGCAGTTAATAATCTAATCCATAAATTTCTCGCTTTAATTGTTGATTGAACTGTTCCATCGTAAGGACTTTTTAGTGCCCAATCATCATCTGTGTCGACTGCTCTCATGAATGCATCTGTTACAAGAACGCCATGATGTAAATTTAAAGCTCTTCTATTTGGATCTCCACCTGTTGGTCTTCTCATTTCGATAAATTCTTCTATTTCTGGATGGTCAATTGGTAAATAACAAGCAGCTGAACCTCTTCTTAAAGAACCTTGACTGATTGCAAGTGTTAAAGAATCCATCACTTTAATAAAAGGAATGATGCCAGATGTTTTTCCTACTCGACCAACTTTTTCTCCAATTGATCTTAAGTTTCCCCAGTAACTTCCAATACCACCGCCTTTAGCAGCTAGCCAAACATTTTCGCTCCAAAGATTTACAATACCGTCTAAAGAATCTGATGCTTCATTTAAAAAACATGAAATCGGCAACCCTCTTGATGTACCAGCATTAGATAAAACTGGGGTTGCTGGCATAAACCAAAGTTTAGAAATATAATTATACAATCTTTGAGCATGAAGATTATCGTCGGCATAAGTTGCAGCTACTCTTGCAAATAAATCTTGGTAAGATTCATTTTCGCTCAAGTATCTATCTGTTAAAGTTGCTTTACCAAAGTCAGTTAGGTTTGAGTCTTTTGATCTATCGATTTTAATTGTTATTCCTTTTTCATTTTGAAATAATTCTGTGTCATTAGATAAGCTAAATAAGTCAGGTCTCTTTAAATCAGCTTCAATTTTGCTTGATTTTTCAACAATTTTATCTTTATTTTCTTCCAAAGCAGTTTTAATTGCCAGAGCGATGTTTTCTTGCATTTTTTAGCCTTTTTGTTACGTTTTTATGTAAAAACAACTATATGTTGTGTATTAAAAAACTCAATATACTAATTGTATGTCCCAAACAAGAGAACATAATATGAACTTATAAAAAAATCAATAAGAAAATAAAGGCCTGTTAATTATTGCCTTTAAAAAGAAGTGCTAATTCATTAATGATTTCCTATGTCTGATTCTTCTGTCCACATTAATCACAATGGATTTAGAGAATATGATGCTAGATGGCTATATCCTGACGATATTAATTTAGCAGGAATTAAAAACTTGGGTCACGGATTGGGCTCTCAAATTATTTCAACAATAAAAAAACAGAATCCAACAGTTGTAGTTGGGCATGATTATAGATCCTATAGTGAAGAAATTAAAAATGCTTTATCCGAAGGTTTAATTTCCGCAGGGTGTTATGTTGAAGATTTGGGTTTATCGTTATCACCCATGGCTTATTTTGCTCAATTTGAATTAAATGCAGATGGAGTAGCAATGGTTACTGCCAGTCATAACGAAAATGGATGGACTGGAGTTAAAATGGGAATTGAAAAAGGTTTAACTCATGCACCAGAAGAAATGCAAGAATTAAAAGAAATTGTTTTAAATAAAAAATTTATAAATGGAAAAGGAAGCATTAAAAAAATAGAAAACTTTATTGATGTTTATAAAAAAAATTTAATTTCTAAAAACAAAATTGAAAAAAAAATTAAAGCAGTTGTTGCTTGTGGTAATGGAACTGCAGGAATATTTGCTCCTGATATTTTAAGAGGCATCGGTTGCGAAGTCATTGAAATGGATTGTAATTTAGATTTTACATTTCCTAAATATAACCCAAATCCAGAAGATCTTGAAATGCTTCACGCTATTTCAAAAACTGTAAAAGAAAATAAAGCTGATGTCGGTTTTGGTTTTGATGGTGATGGAGATCGTGTTGGGGTAATTGACAATAATGGAGAAGAGATTTTTTCTGATAAAATTGGTTTGCTAATTGCTAGAAACTTAGCTCCTCAATATCCTAATTCTAAATTTGTAATTGATGTAAAATCAACAGGATTATTTTCTAAAGATGAAATATTAAAAAAAAATAACTGCGAAACGATTTTATGGAAAACTGGTCATTCGCATATCAAAAGAAAAGTAAATAAAGAAAAAGCTTTAGCTGGTTTTGAAAAAAGTGGTCACTTCTTTTTTAATCAACCATTAGGTCTTGGTTATGATGATGGAATTAATTCTGCAATACAAGTTTGTCATCTATTAAATAATCAAAATAAAAAAATGAATGAAATTATTAATGAACTTCCTAAAACATATCAAACCCCTACGATGGCACCTTATTGTAAAGATGAAGAAAAATATGATGTTGTAAATAATTTGGTAAATATATTTAAAAAATATAAAGAAGATAAAGTTTTAATTGACGGTGAAGAAATAAAAGAAATCTTAACTGTTAATGGGGTTAGATTTTCTCTTAGTGATGGGTCATGGGGTTTGATAAGAGCTTCGTCTAATAAACCTTCTTTAGTAGTTGTAACAGAAAGTCCAACTTCAGATGAAAGAAAAAAAACAATTTTTGAATTCATCGATAAAAATTTACAGGAAACTGGAAAAATTGGAGAATACGATCAAAAAATTTAATTAAATAATTTTTTTAATTTAATTAAAACTTTTTCTAACTCTTTTTTTGAATAAGGTTTTGGTTTTGTTACCCAAACTGGTAGGGGCCATGTTGGATCTTTTTTATGTCTTGGAATAACATGAATATGTAATTGCGGTATAATATTACCGACCTTCTCGACGTTTAAATTGGCACATTTAAAATTATTTTTCATTTTTTTACTACAATATTGAATTTCATCTAATAACTTTATTTGATTTGATTTTGAGAGGTCTAAAATCTGCGATACACCTTGTTTTTTTGGTATTAGCATAATCCAAGGAAATTTTGAATTATTGTGCAATCTAACTTGGCATAATTTAAGATCAGTTACATAAAAACTAGTTTTTAAAAATTTGTTATTCAGTTTAAATTTCACGCAACAATTCCTGATTTTAAAAAACCCTCAATCTCTTCATCCTTGTAACCAAATTGTTTTAATATTTCATTTGTATGCTGACCAAAGTTAGGGGCCCCTCTACTAATGTCCCCATTGGTATCTGAAAATTTTATTGGCATGCCTACTGCTTTTGATTTTCCTGCCTTTTTATTATCAACTTCAATAATCATTTTTCTATCAATCGTATGTGGATCTTTATGCATGTCCGTTATCGAATTAATAGGCCCACACGGCAAACCTTTATCATCAAATATCCTAATCCATTCTGTAGAAGTTTTTTTTAAAAATTCTTCCTGTAAAATTGGCACAAGATCGTTTAAATTTTTCATTCTACTATTATTATCTTTAAAACGATCATCTTCTTGAAGGTCAACTCGATTAATTGAATTTAGTAAATTCATCCAATTATTCTGGTTGGATGCACCAATCGTTATCCAATTATCTTTTGTTTTAAAAGCTTGGTATGGAGCCGTTAGAGGATGTGCAGATCCTAAAGGTCCGGGTGATTTTCCAGTTGCACCAGCAATTGCAGACTGCCAATAAGTATGAACTATTCCGGCTTCATACAAAGATGTATCTACTCTTTGTCCTTTGCCAGTTTTATTTCTATTTACTAAAGCAGCAAGAACGCCAGTAGCACCTAAAATACCAGCTGTAATATCTGTCAAAGGTGCACCAACTTTCATTGGAGGTTTGTCAGAACTTTCTCCAGTGATACTCATCAAACCAGTCATTCCTTGAGCAACCAAATCAAAACCTCCTTTGTCTGCATAAGGACCACTTCTACCATAACCTGATATTTCACATAAAATTATTTTTGGATTTATTTTTTTTAACTCATCATAACCAATTCCCAATTTTTCTAATGTACCTTTTCTAAAATTCTCAATTACAACATCAGAATTTTTTACCATTCGTTTAAAAATTTCTATCCCCTGCTTTTCTTTTAAATTTAAAGCCAAACCTTTTTTATTTCTATTCATCATCATGAATGCAGCAGATTCTCCATTAATGTCTGGGGGCAAAAATTTTCTGGTATCATCGCCACCTGTAGTTTTTTCAATTTTAATTACTTCTGCTCCAAGATCTGCAAGCATCAAACCGCAAGTTGGTCCTGCCATAATTTGAGCGAGCTCTAAAACTCTTATCCCTTCAATTGGTCCTGACATTTACTTATTTTTAAATTTAGGTTTTGTTTTGGTTAAAAATGATTTGTAACCTATTTGGAAATCTTCTGTATCGTAACACTTATAACCTTTGTTATTTAGTGCTGATGTTACTTTTCCTTTTGAAATAATCTCTTTTGCAAATTCCTTATGCCATCTAGCGACTTTTGGCGCTCCATCACAAATTAATTCAGCTGCTTTATAAGCCTCTGTTTCCACAGAATGATCTGGCACTATACGATTAACTAAATTTTTTTCATACGCCTCTTTGGCATCCATAATTCTACCCTCTAAAAGAATTTCCATTGCAATTGAGTAATTAGTTACTTTTAATAAAGCTTCCAATTCTTTCGCTGCCATTGTTAAACCAAGCCTTTTTATAGGCACTCCAAACCTTGAGCTTTCTCCACAAATTCTGATATCGCAACAAGCTGCTATTTCCATGCCACCTCCAACGCAAATACCTTCTATCAATGCTATCGTTGGAATTGGACAATCTTGGATAGCTCTTAAAGTTCCATGTAAATATACACCGTAAGCTTTGGCTAATTTGCTGTTAGATCTTTCTTTTTCAAATTCACCAATATCATTTCCTGGTGAGAAAGATTTTCCACCCTCGCCTCTTATTACAATGCATCTCAAATCTTTATTTTTGCTTAATTTTTTAAAAACTGCGCCTAGCTCTTTCCACATCGGCTTAGTTAAAGCATTTAACTTTTCAGGACGATTAAGGGATACCTCTACAATATAATTATTTATCTTTTTTTGTTTTATCAAGTTCATTTATGATCTGTAAAAATACTCAACCAAAGTCATTGGGATAGCTGGTACATAAGTAACAAGAATTAAAAGTAATAATAATACTCCTATAAACATAATATTAGCTCTTGTTACCTCCCAAATATCAGCTTTTGCAACAGAACATGCAGTAACTAATACGCTGGCTACGGGCGGTGTTTGTTGTCCAATGGCTAAATTTAAAGTTACAATAATACCAAAATGCACAGGATCAATCCCAACAGCATTTACTAATGGCATAACAATTGGAACGGTTAAAATAATAGCAGCAGCTGAATGTAAAAATAATCCAATTATTAATAGGAAAAC
>Ga0181571_10001969_pt1 | contig 15053 bp, 5 predicted proteins | sample 101ome_17_FD_132440 | JGI IMG/M metagenome (GOLD analysis project Ga0181571, IMG submission 132440) | Coastal salt marsh microbial communities from the Groves Creek Marsh, Skidaway Island, Georgia - 101407AT metaG (megahit assembly) | ecosystem: Environmental > Aquatic > Marine > Intertidal zone... | reverse complement strand
GCGAGCGTGCGACATCCCCGATACGACCGGGGGGCCGAGGCGCCCGAGCGCCGGTGGAAACTCCGCCCAGCCGCCCCCCCACGCGGAGCAATGAGGGGGTGTCGGAGAGAGGGGCGTCATTTCATCGCGCGCGGCGAGTCTCTCTCGAATGCCGCCGAGACGCCGTCGATGCATCACATCCGTCAGCCTCTTACGCCGCGGCGCTCCCGTCTTCGGACTCCTCGTTTGGGGCTATCGTTTGTTACCGTGTATTAATTGTTTTTGTTGGGCTACGCGCTAATGGACGCGCGCGCGCGTGATACATCGCGCGCGCGTTCCCCCACCGCCTTAAGTAGTGGCGCCGCCGCCGCCGACCCCGCCGAAACCGGCGTCCCGGACTTCGCGCGCGTTCCCGCGCGAAAAGTCGTCCGGCCGATTCGCCCTCGTCGTCGGTCGCTCGCCTCACCTCACCCCCGTCTACGTGCGTAGATCTCTTCTCCCCCTCTCTGCTCTTCTTTGCACCGCGCTTCCCGTTCGAACCCACCACTCGTACGGTCCGACCCGCGCGGCGCCACCCTCTCTCTTCTCCGAACTGAAACGTGTTTTCGTTGCCATTTGTTTTTTGTTGCCCCGTCTGTGTAAACCTCGCGGCGGCGCCGAGTCGAATCGATCTCGCCGCTCGCCTTCGCCGCGCCGCCTCTTTTTCTTGCTTTTCACGCTCGCGCGCGGTCACGCCCGAACGCTCGGGGCGTACCTTCGGCCGTACGCGTGGGCGGGGCCCTCGTGCGCGTCGTCGTTGGCGCACCTGATCTTCTTCGCGCGCCGCGCGTGGTCGACGGCGTCGGAATCCTTCTCCTCGGGCGAGCCCGGGGGGGTGCGCTTCTTGGACGCGGCGTGCGCGGCGTGCGCGGCGACGCCGGGGCGGTTTCCCGCGGGCGTGCTCGGGCCGAGCGAGTTCGTGCGGCGGTACCGCGTCCCGCACGCGTTGCACAGCATGGGCTTCGAGGCGGGGCCGCGGCGCCACTGCGGCGAGTCTGTGAGGAGAGGAGGGAGAGGAGGGAGGAGGATGGAGGAAGAAATCGTTCAGAGCGGGGAGGGAAAATCTCTGGTGCGAGCGAGGCGCGACGAACGGACGCTCGACGCGCGCCTGCACTCGAGCGTTCGATGGCGGAAAAAAAGCGAAACGATCGACGGAGGGGTCCGAACGTCGCGGGGTGGGCTCCGGACGGGCGGCTCGCGGGCGCTCGCGAGGGCGGGCGGGGGCCGCCGCGGGGGCGTCCGGGTCGTCGATCGGCGCGTCGCGCGCGACCGCGGATCGATCGGGGCCGGGTCGCGAGGCGGTGGGACGAGCCGGGAGCGCGCGCGAGAGGAGGCGTCGGGTTCGCGCTCTTAGCGGGGAGAAAAAAAAAGAGCCGCGGCGTCGACGATGATGATGGGACGCACCGACGGCTCCGCAGTGGTCGCACGGGCCACCGGGCTTCTGGTACGCCTGGGCCTGCTGCGCGTGCGTGAGCGGGACGACGCTGTAGTCGCTTCCCGCGGCGCTCTCGCTGTACTCGCCCGCGTCGCCGCGGGAGAGCGTCTCGAGCGCGTCGTCGTCCGAGGTGTCGGGTTCGGAGAGGATGCGTTCCTCGAGCTCGCGGAGCTCCTCATCCGACGCGACGTGTCCCGCGCTCCCGTAGTCGTGGAGCCTCACGAGCGTGTACCACTGCTGCGAGGAGCAGTGCGAGTCGCCGTGAGGGTCGTACTCCTTGACGACCGGCTTGCGAAGCTCGCGAGCCGAGGCCTCGGTCGCGTCCTGCTGGTTCGGCGCCCGCGCGGCGAGTCCCGCCATCTTGCAAAGTTTCTCGGAGCTTTGAAGGACCCCGCGTGCGGTCCGCGATGTGTCGGTGCGACAGGCGCCCAACGACTCTTCCCACGCTCGCGACGAACGACCGATGCTCGGTCCCGGACGTGCACCTCCCGTGCGTGCTCGGATCGGATGAGGCGCCTGACCGACGCCCTTCGCGTCGCTCACTGTGCCGCGCTTGCGACCCGGGCCGGGCGCGAGGGGGAGCAGCGGACGGCAGGGAAAAAAGCAAGACCTGTGGCTCTGCTTTTTCACGCCGGAGGTGCCATGCTGGAGGGGGCGGGCTGATATTTTCCCGCCCGCCGGCCGCCCGAGGGTTTGGGGACTCAAGGGAGAAAGCAGTCAAAAAAAAAGAAGACCTTCGAAGGAATACTATTCTGCACACTGGATTTTCATACGTCGAGACGCCGACAGAATCCCATCAAATCACATTCACGAGACTGAATAGTCACACCGTATAAAACCCGATTTTCGAACCGTCGGATCCGACCCCGATGTCCGTTTTTCGCCTCGCGCTCGACGTTCGCCTTCAAAGACAAAACAACATCGCTCCGCAGTCTCGGCTCGATTTCCCAATCACTCGCCGAGGGTTAGGTCTGGTGGGCAGCAGTCGGCGTCGTCGCGCTCGGAGCGTCGGTCGCGCGCTTCTCGGTCACGCGCCCGCGGCGTCGCGCGGCGATCGCCCGGACCCGGCGCGGGCGGCGGTTCGTCGCCGCGCGATGGAGGCCCTCGCTTCGCCCACCGCGGAGGATGCGGTGGGCGGGGTGCCTCCTCCTCCCGTCGCGGGTGCTGACTCGTTCGTCGGCGGGCCCGTCGCGGGTTCGTCGCCCGGCGCGCCCGATCCGGCGCCCGGCGCGCCCGCGCCCGCGCCCTCCCTCGCGCCGGCGCCGGGCGCGGCGGTCGGCGACGCCGGGTTGGTCCAGCCGACGCTCTTCTCGTACGTCGCGAACGACCTGGTGTGGGCGCGCGCCGGGAGCAAAGGCTCGGAGCCCTTCTGGCCCGGGCGGATGATCGACGTGACGGAGGCGCCCGAGGGCGTGCGGCGCGAGTGCGTCCCGAACAGCGTCTGCGTGCAATTCTACGGCCCGAGCGCGAGCAAGACGCGCGACCGGGACTACTGCTGGGCCCTCGAGCACCAGCTCGCGCCGTTCGCGGAGAACCTCGGACTGCTCGAGCGCCAGACGATTCCCAAGCGCCTCCGGCCGACGGCGTTCCGAGAGGCCATGGCCGAGGTCAAGGCCCTCTTCCTGGCGCACGGCAGGAACGTCTCGGACTTACACCCGACGATCGTCTACGAGAACGACCGCGCGGACGGCGGGGAGGGCGGCGAAGACGGCGCCGACGACCGAGGCCCGGGCCCCGCGTCGTGCTGCTCGAGCTGCGGCGTGCCGCTCGAGAAAGCCTCGGGCTCCAGGACACAGTCGGCGGGACCCGGCGCGGGGGAAACGTCCCGCAGGTGTCGCCTGTGCGCGAAGCTGCACAAGGAGGGCCAGTTCTGCCCGGTGTGCGACGTGGTCTGGCAGTGGGCGAACTGCCCCGCGATGGTCGGGTGCGACTCGTGCGATTTCTGGGTGCACGCGTCGTGCGACCCGAAGGCGCAGGCGGTGATGGACGCGGAGGCCGAGGAGGGGGCCCCCGAGGCGGAGTACAGCTGCCCGCGCTGCGTCGCCAAGACCGAAGCGGCGGAGGCGAAGCGCCGGGAGAAGGAGCGAAAGGGCGAGCAGAAGCGCCTCAGGGCGGAGGCGGAGCGGGCGAAGAAGAAGGAGGAGAAGGACGCGCTCCGGCGCGCGAAGAAGGAACGGAAAGCCGCCGAGGCCGCCGCCGAGAAGGCCGCGGCGGCGGCGGAGGGAGCTCCCGACGGGATCGGGATCGGGATTCCGCTCATCCCGCCCCCGCCTGGCGCGCGCGGGGTCGCGGCGGAGATGGCGGCGGGGATGTTCGGCGGCGGGGGCGGGCTCGGAGACCTCGGGAGACCTTCGGCCGGTTTCGGCAGCGGCGGCGGCGGCGGGGCGGGGTCCGACGTCGCCCCTCCGCCGGAGAAGAAGCGCGGGCCCGGGCGTCCGAAGGGCAGCGGCAAGAACCAGCGCCTGATGCTGGCTCGGGGCGATCTGGGCGCCGGCGCCGCGGGCGGGGGTTCGCCCCCGCTGTTACACCGCGCGAAGGCTCCCGGCGGGATCCCGCGGCGTCCGAAATCGGCGTGGCAGATTTTCGGTTCGGACTTTTTCAAAAAGTACAAGGAGGAGAACCGGGACGCCCCCGGCGGGATCGACTTCGCGGAGGTGTACAAGATCCAGGGCCAGGCGTGGCGGGACCTTCCCGACCTCGAGCGCGGCAAGTACGAGGAGCTCGCGAGGCAGGAGGCGGATAAGTTCCGGCGGATGATTCAGTCGTTACAAGCCTCCGGCGCTTTGCCGACGTCGGCGGCGGCGAAGAAGAAGCTCGAGAAGCACCGCGCGAAGATGAAGGCGCTTCGGAAGGCGGCTCGGGGCGGGGACGACGCCGACGGGGACGAAGAAGACGCCTCGGACGCGTCGGAGGATGTCCCCGTGGACGTGGGCTCCGGCGTGACGCGTCGCGCGGACGGGCGGCTGATCGGCCCGGACGGGAAGCCTCTGAGCGCGACCGAGGCGGCGGCGTTCGAGTCCGGGTACCAGCCTCGCGTCGACCGCCGCGCGTCGCACTGGTCGCAGCACTTCAAGCCCGAGGACATCCTGAAGCGCCCGGACTCGGTCGGGGTCACCTGCAACGGCGTCAAGGCGGATTTCCTGGTGAAGCTGTTCAAGATGCGGTGTCAGTGCACGGAGTGCCAGGGGCAGACGAAGCCGATGTCCGCGACGGAATTCGAGAAGCACGCGGGGATGGGCCAGGCGAAGAAGTGGAAGGCGTCCATCCGCATGGTCGAGCCCGCGCGCATGCCCATCGGGCGGTGGCTCGACGGCGGCGAGCGAAGGCGCAAGCAGAAGGAGGAGGAGTCCGGGAGGAAGGGCAAGAAGGGCGGCGGCGGCGGTAGAGGAGGAGGCGGGGGTAAGAGGGGCGCGCGGGACGAGGACCCGCGGCGTCGTTTGGGGTACCAGTTGGTCCGCGTGAAGTGGAGCGTGGACCGGTGCGCGGTGTGCGACGACGACCGCGACTTCGACTTTGACCAGCTCGTGACGTGCGAGGGGTGCGGCATCTCCGTCCACCAGAGCTGCTACGGCATCCCCGAGATCCCCGACGACGCGGTGGGGTACCTGTGCGCCGCGTGCGAGCACACGGGCGGGGTCGTCTCCGAGACGCCCCTGTGCCAGCTGTGCCCCGTCGAGGGCGGCGCGCTGAAGCCGACGACGACGCCCGGGAAGTGGTGCCACAGCGCGTGCTGCCAGTGGATCCCCGAGACGACGGTGCTGGACACCGACGTCATGGAGCCCATCGACCAGATCGAGTCCATCCAGCGCGAGCGGTGGGAGCTCCTGTGCACCGTGTGCAAGCAGCGGATGGGCGCGAAGATCCAGTGCGCGCACCCGGGGTGCTACCTCGCGTACCACCCTCTCTGCGCGCGCGCGTCGGGCCTGTTCATGTCGCAGGCGCTGGAGGAGGAGGAGGAGGAGGAAAACCCCGACGCGCCCCTGGTGATGGTGTCGTACTGCCACCGCCACTGCCGCGTCGACACCGAGCGCGCCGCGCTGTGGGTCGGGGAGGAGGGCCTGAGCATCGGCAAGGAGGGCGCGCTGGTGGCGTCCAAGCCGGACCACACGAAGAAGCTCACGAAGGGCGTCCGGCGGAGGATGGAGGAGGCGGCGCTGTGGGCGGCGCGCGAAGCCGCGGAGAAGAAACGAACCGCCGACGACCTCGCCGACGAACCCGAGGACGAGCACGGCGCGGCGCGGTGCCGGAGGTACGTCCCCCAGGGCCACCCGCGAACGGAGGCCGGGGAGGAAATCATCGTCGCCGACGTGAATCAAACCCCGGGCAAGGGAGGCGCCGGTCTGATGCGACACCTGCGGCACGGCCTCGGGACCGGCCCGGGGGGGCCCGGGGGGCGGCGGCGGCGGCGCCGCGAGCGCGAGGCGTGGGTCCAGTGCGAACGGTGCGCGAAGTGGCGCCGCGTCCCGCAGAGCGTCGCGGAGTCCTTCTCGCGCGCGGACGCAGGGCAGTGGACGTGCTCCGTCTCGGCGCACCCAAGGATCAACGCGTGCGACGTCGAGCAGGAGCTCCCGGACGACGACATCGACGCGAGGATCGCCATGGGCGACGGGTGTCCGTTTTACGACGACGACGATTTGGATCCCCCGGAGATGATCGAGGACGAGCCGGAGGAGGAGAATCGACCGGAGCGTCCCCCGGGTGACGACGGAGAGCGACGAGCGGAGGAACCCGCCGGAGAGGCGAACGCGGCGGAGGACTCCGAGGAGGCGAACGCGGCGGACTCTTCTTCTTCGGACGATTCGCAGACTTCGGGGTCGGATTCCGACTCGGAGGAGGCGTCGGAGGAGGAGGCGTCGGAGGACGCGCGCGGCGCCGCGTCCGAGCCCGCCGCCGGCGAACGAGAACACCTCCCGGCGGAGGACCCCTCGTCCTCGTCCCGGGGCGGCGCGGAGGCGCGCGTGTCGGGCCGCGCGCGCTCGCCCTCGGACGCCGCCGGGGAGGACCTCAGGCCGGCGAAGCGCGTCAAGGCCGAAGACGAGGGGGAGGAGGACGCGCGAGGCGACGGGGAGGCGCCGACTCAGGAGACTCGGGAGGCTCAGCCGGACGTCGAGATGGAGGACGCGCGCGAGGGCTCGGGCTCGGGCTCGGGCTCGGGCTCGGGCTCGGGCTCGGGCTCGGGCTCGGGCTCGGGCTCGGGCTCGGGTCCCTCGTCGTCCGACCCGCCGCCGCCGCCCCCCCCCTCGGCCCCGGCCCCGGATCCGGATCCGGATGCGGACGCGGCCCCCGCCTCCGCGGCGCCCAAGCCCCCGCTGTCGACGCTTCCCCCCGTGAAGGTGCTGTGCAAGAACATCGTCGGCACGTTCCGCCCCGCGGATAACATGGTCCTGTGCCACTGCACGCGGTGTAAGCGCGAGATCGAGTCCTCGGGGCGGCCCGAGCCCGCGTCGGCGCTGTTCGAGCCGAACCGGTGGGAGGCGCACGCGGGCATGGCGCAGGCGAAGAAGTGGAAGACGAGCGTGCGGGTGGTCGACCCGGAGTACCAGCGGAAGACGACCGACGACGACCACGACTCCGACGACTCGGAGGCGGAGGAGGTGGAGACGGCGCTGGGGGATTGGCTCGAGGACCACGACATCGTGCTCGAGGTGATCCCGACGATCAAGGGTAAGCCGCAGAAGCCCCGCGACCCGAACCGCCCGCCCCCCGCGCCCCGCCCCAAGCGTAACGCGGGAAAGACGGCGCTCGCGGGCCTCGCCATCGACCTCGACGTGGACATGAACAAAGCCGGGGACGACGTGGAGCGCCGGGCGGCGGCGCTGGTGGGGCGGCGGGTGCGAATCAACCCGAACGCGGGCCCGGGGGGCGCGCAGCTCGTCCTCGGCGGGGCGAAGAACAAACCCCCCGCGTGGGTCTCCGGCGTCGTCGCCGAGTCGAAGGTGAGCCGGGGCGGGTGCAGACACCTCGTCGCGTTCGACGACGGCTCGGAAACTTCGGATTGGTTCACGCTCAACAGGTGCGAGACGGAGTGGGAGGAGAGCGAGGGCGGCGCGCCGGACCTGTCGTTCCTGCCCACCGCCGCGCCCATCCCGAGCTCGAGGCGGGGGATGTCGGGCATGGCGAGCATGCTCGCGAGGTCCTCCGCCGCGCCCGCGGTGAAGGGACGGCACGCGCGAAAAAAAGAAAAAGAAAAAGACGTCGGCGCGGCGGAGGCGGAAAACGACGACGCGAAGGAGGACGGCGCGAAGGAGGACGACGCCGCGAAGGACTCCGAACGCGCGAACGAGACGAAGATCAAATACCGCCGCGTCGCCGAGCGCGAGGCGTGGCTTCGGTGCGCGGACCCCTCGTGTCGTAAATGGCGGCGCGTCCCCGAGTGCGTCGTCGCCGAGCTCGAGGACGAGCGCCAGGCCGCGGACGCGGAGGCCGCGGCGGCCGCCGCGGACGCGACCGCCGCGGGCGGCGACGCGGCGGCGGCGGCGGCGGCGGCGGCGGCGGTGGATTCGCCCGAGCCGTGGACGTGCGCGCGCTCGGGCGACCCGGCGCGGTCGACGTGCGACGCGCCGCAGGAGTTCGAGGACGCCGCGGTCACGCGCCGCGTCGCCGTCTGCGCGGAGGGGTTGGGCCCGTTTTCGATGTACCGCGACGGGGCGGTTCGCGGCGACGGGGAGGGCGGGCCGGGCTCGCCGTCGGACGAGGAGGGCGAGGACCCGCCCGAGGCGGACGCGACGCGCGACGTCCCGGACAACGGCCTCGACGGGGTCATCCCCGACGACCTCCCCGACCTCGTCACGGTCATCTGCAAGCAGACCGCCGGGGAGTACCACGCGCGGACGGGCATGATTCGGTGTCTGTGCGACCGGTGCGTGGCGGCGGCGCGGGAGGGGCGGGAGGAGGAGTGCCTCCAGGAGCCGAACCGCTGGGAGATTCACTGCGGCATGGGCCAGGCGAAGAAGTGGAAGGCGAGCGTGAGGGTCATCCTCGAGGGGCACAAGACGATGCCCGTGGGGAAGTGGCTGGAGACGTTCGGCGTCGCCGTCTCGAGCCGCAAGGCGCCCAGGCAGGCGAGGGTGTGGGGCCCGAAGCGCGCCAAGCTGAACAAGATGAAGAAGAAGGGGTTGCTCGACGAGGAGGAGACCATCTACCGGCGCCTCGAGCCGATGAAGAACGCGAGCGCGAGGGGCGGGGCGTTCACCCGCGGGCCGCCGCCGAGAAGCGGGAAGCGGCGCTTCGTCGAGCTGATTCCGTACGTCGTCCGCGGCGGAAGGCGAGGGTTCGTGACCCGCGGCGGGAACAACCGCGGCGGGTTCGCGACGGGGGGCGCGGGGGCGGAGGGCGGGCCGATCGACCCGGAGCGGCCCGAGCTGCAGTGCGCCGTCGCCGAGGGCGCCGCGTTCGCCGCCGGATTAGAATGCAGGACGTTCGCGCCGGAGGAGTGGGAGGCGGACCGCGCGGAGAAACTGGCGGCGAAGACGACCGGGGCGGTGGCGACGGCGGCGATGGCGGAGGCGCGGGAGAAGATCGTGGACGAGGGCAAGGGCGTGCGGGAGCGCATCGCGGAGTCGCAGAGGCTCCTGAAGACGCGCGTGACGTTCGGCAAGAGCAACATCCACGGATGGGGCCTCATCGCCAAGGACAAGATCGCCGCGGGGACGATGGTCATCCCGTTCCGGGGGGAGTCCATGCGCCCGAGCGTCGCGAACATGCGCGAGAAGGCGTACGAGGCGAGCGGCGACGACTGCTACCTGCTCATGGCGGACCCGAAGACCGTCATCGACACCACGAGGAAGGGGAACGTCGCCAGGTTCACCAACCACAGCTGCAACCCGAACATGTACACCAAGATCGTCTCCGCCGACGCCGAGAACCACATCATCTTCTTCACCAGGGTCGACGTCGAGGCGGGAGAGGAGCTCACGTACAACTACAGGTTCGACGCCGAGAGCGGGAAGGTGCCGTGCTACTGCGGCGCGCACAACTGCAGGGGGTTCCTGTGCTGATGATCGTAGGGCGTCGTAGCGCGTATTAAAGAGGTTTGTTTCTTCCTTCTTCACCGATGATTCTTAAAAATGATACCGTACGAAGGATCCGACCGGCGCGGACGTCGTCTCCGAACGGGACGACGCGCACTCTACGTATCACCGCTCTCGGACCCCCGGTCACGTGCCCATGCCGTCCTGGCCCATGCTCTCCGTGGTGTTGAGGCTCATGGAGTCCTTGACGTAGTCCGCCATGAGCTTATCGTTTTCCTTGGTGAGCTCCTCGACGGCGAGCGCGTGCATGTCCTCGTAGTCGAACTGCCCGCCGGCGTACGCCTTCCTCACCTCCAACAGCCTCAGCGCGGTCAGACGCATGTTGTTATCGTCGTGACGCATGAGGTCCTCGAGCCACTTGTTCCCGTCCCGCAGGGGGTTCTGGGCGAGGTAGTCCTGAAGGCCGCGGTACGTCTCCGTCATCGCCCCGCCCTCGTTGTCGTACCCTTGCTCCTGCGCCAACACCACGCGCACGGCGACCATGGTGAAGAGGTTCTTCAGGGCCGCCGCGGCCTTGTACTCGGGGCTCATCCCGCCGAACGCGTCCGTGGGGACGTGCATGCGTCCGTTGTCGTCCGTCCCGCCGCCCATGCGGCCCTTCCCGGCGTCGTCCCCGGGCATGCCCGCGGCGCGGGTGACCGGCGCGGGCGATCGACGAGAACACGCGCGGCGTCCTCGAGAGACGCGCCGGGTGACATCGCGGGTGGAGACGAGCGAGGCGCGCGCGCCGGCGCAGAGGCTCGAGGCGAGCGCGTGCATCGCGATTCCGGGATCGATGAGACCGCGCGCGGATCCGCGATTCCGGGCGGTGCGCGCGAGGCGAAAGCGCGCGGGTGAGTGAGGAGCGCGCGGGGGGGGGCGGAGGGGGCACGCAAAAGCCGCGCGAATCGCCCCGCGCCTATCCGAAAAGGCGCCGCGTGGACGGCACGACACCGGCGCCGACGACTCGTCGTTTCTGGTTCGAAGCGGGAGCGGGCGACGAAATTGTCAGATTTTCTCCCCGGGGAGGGGCCCGGCAAGAAGTTCTCTCTTTTTCGTTTCCCCGCCAAACCATCGCGTCATTCTCGGCGGCGGCGGCGGCGATGTCGGTGTACGAGAAGACGTTCACGCTGAAGGATGAGGACCACACGATCGGCAACGCGGTGCGATACATGCTGAACAAGAACCCGCAGGTGTCCCTGGCCGGGTACAGCGTCCCGCACCCGATGGAGACGAGCGTGAACGTGCGCGTGCAGACGACCGGGGAGGTGACGGCGACGGCGGCGATGCGCGACGCCCTCCTCGACATCGTCTCCGTGTGCGACCACGTCCACGACACGTTCGACGCCGCCGTGGAGGATTTCAAGGCGAAGAACCCGGCGCCCATGGACGTCGCCCAGGGGAAGAAGAAGAAATAGAACCGACGGCGGGGCTAGTTAGGGGGTGGGCGGGGGGGGGGAGAGGGAGTCGCGATTCTTTTTCAGTCGCGGGACGTGTCAAAATATATTTGTTTTTCGTTCTCTTCGTTCAAGAAGCGCCCATCCTTCGTTCTCGCGGCGCTCCGCGTTCTATGATAGTTTGTTCGCGTGCCTCCTCTTCTCCTCCCCTCCCCGTCTCTTTCACATCCGCGCGTCAGATGTTTCGTTCAGATTTGGAACAAGATCAAGCTCAGCGCCATGATGGCCATCCCCCCGAAGAGGCAGTTGGAGACGTACTCGTCCTTCGGGTCGTACTTGTGCGCCGTCGGCAAGAGCTCCTTCACCGAGATGTACACCATCATCCCCCCGACGACCCCGAACAGCGCCCCGTACGCGACGTCGCTCATGGCGTTCCCGTACAAGACCAGGTACCCGACCAAGCCCCCGATCGGTTCGCTCACGCCCGAGACGAACGACCACCAGAACCCCTTCCACTTGGACCCCGTCGCGTAGTACACGGGCATGGCGACGCACACGCCCTCGGGGATGTTGTGCACCGCCACCGCCACCGCCAACGCGAGCCCCAGCTTGGCGTCCGCGAGAGCCGCCACGAACGTCGCGAGGCCCTCGGGGAAGTTGTGAAGCCCGATGGCCAGCGCGGTCATCGCGCCCATGTTCTTGAGGTGCTCCTTCGACGGCGTGTCCAACTGATGCGCGACGCCGTGCTTCACCACGGAGGTGAGCAACTCGATCTCGTAATCGCCGTTGACGGAGTCGCGCGACGCGGAGGAGGGGTTAGGCTGGCGGCGGACCGTCCCGCCGCTCGACACCGAGCCCGGAGGGCTGCTGTCGTTGGACGCGCGCCCGCCGGACTCCGCCTCCTCGACGTCGATCGCGGCGTGGTCCGCGTCGCCGTCGCGGTTCATTTCCATCTCGCGCGCGTCGGATTCGAAACGCGAAGATCCCTCCGCCTTCTCCATCTCCTTGGACCCCTCCCCCTCCCCCACCGTCGCCGCCGCTAAGGCGTCGCTCCAGAGCTTGCGCTCGCCGGTGAGAAGATCCTCCGGGTTGGTGTCGCACACGCACACGGCGCGGTCGTCTCCTCCGTTTCTCTTGACGTAGTGGCCAATCTGATGCACGAGCGCGTCCAGACCGATGGTGAGGACGACGCCGCAGAAGAAGCACAGGGTGGCGTACTTGCTGCCGTGGTCCGGGTACTCGGTCGCGAACGACTCCACGGACTTGATCGCGAAGATCTCCACGAACGACACGTACAGCATCACCCCGGCGGAGACGCCCAGGGCGCCCGCCAGGGCCTTGGTGTTGGCGTAGTGCGTGCAAAACACGAACGCGCTGCCGACGGTCGTGCTCAGGCCGGCGGCGATGACCAGGCCGAAGGCCAGGCCGACGTTACCCTCGGCGACGGGCTGGACGCGACGATCGCGGGGGAAGGGGGCAGGGTCAGCGGGTTTAGTTCGGGCGGGGTTCGAGGCGCCGAGGGGGGTAAAGGGCGCGCGGGGGGAGTCCGCGGGTTTTATCGCCGGGCGAGAGGCGGGAGGCGAGCGATCGTGCGGCGACGAGAGGCCGCGGACGAGGCGCGCCCCACGAGGTGGGCGCTCGGATTCGGCGAGGGGACGCACCATGGCGATGCGTCTCTGGCGTCCGGAGCGCGCGCGCGAACGGCCGCGACGACGGGCGCGTGCGTCGGCGCCGGGCGCTGTGCCCTCGAGCGCCGCGGCCCGCGTCGCGAAGCCGCGCGGCGTGTTACTTTCCCAGACGACGTCGTCGGAAAGGATATCGCGGAGCGCCGTGATTCGTCGGATATTTTCGAGCGGGTCGCCGGGGGTGGCAGTGTTAAAAAAATACACAAACAGGAAAGACAGTCTTAAAAAACTGCAAACTCCGCAGACGGGCCGGGGATGCTCGGGGTGCCGAAGCAACTTTCGCGAGCGTTTTCCATCTCGCGTTTTCCAAATCTCGCGCGTTTTCCAGTCTCGTCTCCCGTCTCTTCGCCGCCCCGTCTCGTCCCCCGCTAACCCCCCTCCCCGTCGCGCCCCCTCCCCTCCTCCGCGCTCGCCCTCCTCTCCACCTCCGCCTCGCCCACGCGGTTCCCCCACTCGACGACGCGCGGGACCCCGTTCACCCACGGGTCGTTCAGGAGCACGGAGTGCCATCCGATCTGAAACGAGAGCCCGAGCCCGCTCACCCACGCGCACGCCCCGAGCTCCGGGTCGTTCGAGGGACACCGACGCAGCCGTTCGGACACTTCGGGTCCGCGTTCGGACGCGTTCGGGTGCCCTCCTCGCTCGCGCCCTCCCCTCGCCTCCTCCTCCTCCTCGTGCTCGTCTTTCCACTCGACGAGCCTGGGGAGGTCGGCGACGCGCTTCCTCGCGGCGATCACCTCCAGCGTCATCAGGAACACGTTGCTCGTCGCGTCTCCGACGACGAAATCGCCGAACCTCGCGGCGAGCCAGAGCTCGGCGACGAACTCGCGCTCGCGGTTCGCCGCTCGTCTCCGCGCCGCCTCGCCCTCGCTCCGGGGTCCCTCCGCGAGCGCGTCCCCGAACACGGGCGCGAGCTGTTCGTCGTCCGAGACGAGCGACGCGCCGTACGCCAGCGCGGGTTTTTTCCCGCAGACGGTGATTTCGCCCCTCGCGTGTTTCCTTCGCATCGCCTGGACGACGTGCCTCGCGTCCGTCATCAGGAGGATGTTCTCGAAACACGTTCCGGTCAGACCGGCGACGCGCCGAAGAGAGCTCACGAAGACGTCCAGGTCGCGGTAGCCGCCGTTGAGGACGTAAAACGGATCCTCGCCGCGCTTATCGCTCCGGCGCACCTGGAGCACCGCCGTGGGCCCGCCGAGCGCCAGCCGGTGCAAATTGTGGAACCCGGGAGGCGGCGTACGTACGGTACGATTACCTCCGTCTTCACCCTCCCCCTCCTTCGACGAGGAGGGTGGTATCGCCGCCTCCTCCTCCTCCTCCTCGTTCACCGCCGCCTCCTTCACCGCCGTCCTCCCCGCGGCGTCTTCGACGACGAACGCCGCGACGTCCCGCGTCGGGCGGGAGACCATCCACGAGGTCAGCATCGCGTGCGCGGCGAAGTGCGGCTGGCACGCGCTCGGCCAGTCGTTACACCCGAACCCGCCGGGCACCCGCGGCGGATTCGCGGGGACGCCGAACGGCGAACCATCGTTCGTCGTTTTCGACGACGCGTCATCGTCGGTCGTCGCGACCCCGCCGCGGTCGCGTCGGCGTTCTAACTCATACTCGTATCCGGGGAGGGGTAACACCGCCTCCGCCGAAGACGCGAGCCGGTCGAGCGTCGCGCGCCCGATCCGATCCCACGCCGACGCCGTCGTCCCGCGCTCGAGCGCCGCGAGGTCCGCCGCCGTCGGCGCGAAGCGCAAGGAGGACCGAGCAGAGGCGGCGACCCTCGGAGGAGGAGGCCCGTCTCCGGCTTCGTCGCCCGCGTCTCCGGCTTCGTCGCCCGCGTCTCCGGCTTCTTCCTCCGCGTCGTCGTCGTCGTCGTCGTCGTCGCCCGCGTCGTTTAGGTCCCGCTCGGTCCCGCTTAGGTCCCGCTCGGGCTCGAGGAAGAACCCGTCCCTGGCCGCCGCCCACAGCGCCTCGGGCATCTGCGCGTCGTCGCCGTCCCTCGCGCACCCCTCCGGCCGGACGCACGCGCCCCTCGCCCCCCACGCGTGATCGCACCGACCGTTCGAGCACGCGACGACGCTCCCGCCGCCCTCCTCCCCCGACGAGAGGTCGGCGGTTTTTTCGGCGACGCCCTTGACGCCCTCTCCGCCTCCTGTGAGTGCCTCCGCGAGCGCCTTCGCGGCGTCGCGCCACTCCGCGCTCGCCGCCTTGGCGTCCCAATCGTCCAAAACCGATCGCTTCGCGCCCTGCTCCTCCAGGATGTCCCTCACGCGATCGAACCACACCGCCGCCACCGTGTCCGGGTCTCGGAGCGGGCGGCGCTTGAGGTACGTCGCGCGCAACTCCGCCTCGCGCGCGTCCTCCTCGCCCCCTCCGTTCTTCTTCCTCGCGTCGGCGGCGGGCCATATTTTGTACACCAGCGCCTTGGTCTCGAGGAGGGGGTGGAGCTTCTCGTGCGGCGCGCCGGAGGCGAGGAGGACGTCAGACAGCGTCGCGAGCGCTCGCGCGAGGCGCCTTC
>Ga0181571_10001966_pt1 | contig 15058 bp, 16 predicted proteins | sample 101ome_17_FD_132440 | JGI IMG/M metagenome (GOLD analysis project Ga0181571, IMG submission 132440) | Coastal salt marsh microbial communities from the Groves Creek Marsh, Skidaway Island, Georgia - 101407AT metaG (megahit assembly) | ecosystem: Environmental > Aquatic > Marine > Intertidal... | reverse complement strand
TGGTCATATCTGATGTCAATAATTAGTGAGAAATGGCGCGCTCGGGAAGATTCGAACTCCCGACCCCTAGATTCGTAGTCTAGTGCTCTATCCAGCTGAGCTACGAGCGCAGTGCCAGCCCTTTGCAGGGCTTTATGGTGAAACCAGGATGACAAACATACATGGTCGAACCACTTCAGTGGACCGGACAATAAAAGAGTGCTTGGAAATTGTCTAGTAAAATCTTCTGCCTATATGGTTTGATTTCTGGCTTGAGCAGACAGATAAAAAGCTGTCAAAACAGTTTTGGTCTTGGCTCTGGCTATGCTAAAAACAGCATCATGGTCTGAAATCTTCTGGTTATCATGTAAATTCTGAGTAATATTTGCAAAAAAAGGGGCAGGATAGTATGGCATTTGATGAGAATAAGAGTTTTCCTGTGTCATGGGAAGAATTGCACAGAAATTCAAAGGCATTAGCATGGCGACTAGTTGAGCTAGGCCCATTCAAAGGTGTTATTGCGGTAACAAGAGGGGGGCTGGTGCCAGCAGCTATTGTGGCTAGAGAGCTAGAGCTTAGGCTAATCGATACAGCCTGTCTTGCAAGCTATCACGGTCAGGAAAAAGGCGAAGTGAAAGTGTTGAAAGCGCCTGATAATGCTGGCGATGGCGAAGGCTGGCTGATTGTTGATGATCTGGTTGATACTGGCGAGACAGGTAAAATGCTTCGTCAGATGCTACCAAAGGCGCATTTTGCAACTGTATATGCAAAGCCGAAAGGCCGTCCGGTTGTAGATAGCTATATTACCGAAGTGTCTCAGGACACCTGGATTTATTTTCCATGGGATCTTGAACCTCGCCCATCAATTCCGATCGCAGATATTCGTACCTCTTAACAGCTGCTCTTGTGGGTTTGCGATATCAACTTTGGCGATGTGCTAGTGATAGGATGAATGGTGACGTGGTAGTTGCAATCTGAATTCGGTACCGGCAGAGGTGCTTCTGGATAAAAAGAATTTTCCCCCTAAGGCGATAGCTAGATCAAGACAGATTGCCAGCCCAAGCCCTGAGCCAGCGCGGCTAGATGCAGCAAAGGGTGCAAATAATTCTGATTTGCGTGCGTCTGGAATACCTGGCCCATCATCTGAAAAATCTATGATCTGAAGATGGCCTGCTGTCCAGATATCAATCTGCAGGGTTGTTGCCTGCGCTAGACTGGCATTTCGTGCCAGATTACCCAGAATCCGTGTTAAAAATAGCCTGTCCATAAACAGGCTGTCTGGCCCTTGATAGTCAATCTTGATAGGATAGCTATCTTGCGCATGTGAGATAATTTCTTGCATCGTGAGCATCTGATAGTCAGGCGGCGGCAATTCGGCGAGATAATCAAGCATGTTCTGGCACATTTCTGCTGCCATTTTTGTGGATTGCACAATCAAAGGACCTGCTTTGGCGATTTCAGGGTCAGTACTATCTTCAAGCTGGTCTGCCAGAAGCGTGGCGACGGTCAGGCTGTTACGGACATCATGATTTATTTTTGCCACTGCCTGTCCAATATCTGCCAGCCTTTGTTGCTGGCGCAAGGATTTTCGCATTGTCACAAACACAGTTTCAATCTGATGGTGCAAGGCTGAGATTTCACGCATCTGATGGCGGGGTATCGGCGCAGAGATAAGCTCGGGGTCATCCATCATTTGACCAAGATGGGTGGCTATTTGCTGAAGCGATGTAAAAATAATCCGGTGCAGTATCAACTGAATTAAACATGCGCCTGAAATGCCGGATAATGAGGCAATGGCAATAATATCAGGCCATGATAGATGCAGGCCCATGATGGTGCTAAGTGTAAAACTGCACAGCCCGACTATCAGGGTGATACCAACAATAAGACCAGACCAAAGCTGAAACCGAGACATATCATACTACCCAGATACTGAATGCTACTATCTTGTCAAAACCCCCATTCATTCTAGCCAAGCCTGCCAGAAAAGCAAAAGCAGAGCTCGGAATTTCAAAAAATGGATAAATCTGCCTGCTTTTTTTGCTAATTATGATTGACATCAGAGCACTAAATGCTTAGAAGATTCGTTCTTAACACGAAACTGCCTTATTATTTATGAAAGGGGCACATTATGAAGCGCACCTATCAGCCTAGTGTTCTGGTTCGTAAACGTCGCCATGGGTTCAGAGCGCGTATGGCCACTGTTGGTGGTCGTCGTGTATTACAGGCTCGTCGGGCAAAAGGCCGTGCGCGTCTATCTGCCTAGTTGCTAGCGGCCGAGATGAACGATGATGCCCCGTAAGCGCGTTGGCATCTTAATCAGGGCTCTTTTTTCTGCACTACCAATTTTCCAAGCTAGCTATAATACGCTGTTTTTATTTAAATTAAAATGTCGGCGTGTGATTTTGTTACCGATCTGATATGGTGTAAAAACACAGGCCTATCACCAGATAGGCTGGCACATGCCTGTTTATATTGTGCGGTGCTGAATGTTATTTCACAGATATGAGGGGCAGGGTGAATAATGCTTAGCTCAATCAGTACCCCCCCAAAATACCCAATTGGCACAAAAGGCCGGCAAAAGCTTTTTGCCCCAACCACCTTTGTGATAATGCGTAAACGAAGTGATTTTCTGGCAGTACAACGAGGCGGGTTAAAACGTGTCAGTGAGGGCGTTGTATTTCAGGCATGTCATCATCGCTCTGAGCATTTACCAGCAGATACAGATGCAAAATACACCTCTGAACATTTTGTACGGATTGGATTTACCGCCTCGCGCAAGGTAGGTAATGCAGTAATGCGCAATCGTGCAAAAAGACGGATGCGGGCATGGGCACAGCACTATCTGGCTGATTATAGTGTAGATGGCACAGATATTGTCATGATAGCACGTGCGCGCTTGTTAAGCCTCAGCTGGTCCATGTTTGTGTCTTCGTGTAATAAAGCCGCAGAACAGTTGCAGCGCCAGCTTATCAAGCAACAACATGGCCACAAGCCAAACTGAATAAAAGCAGAGCTTATGAAATCCATTATCCGTCTTATGCTGGTTGGCTTAATTTATTTTTACAGGCTGTTTATCTCGCCCTTGTTGGGGACAAATTGCCGGTTTCAGCCAAGCTGTTCTGCCTATGCCATCGAAGCAATTGAACGTCATGGTGCGGTTAGAGGAAGCTGGTTAACAATCAGAAGAATTGGCAAATGCCATCCATGGGGAAAATCTGGTTATGATCCTGTGCCTTAAAGTTGAAATAAGAAGCGAAAACTGTTAATCCAAAGACCACAGAATCCCGACAGCTTCGGGCTAGTAGTTCATGATAGGGAAAAATATGTCTCCTGAAACGCGTAACCTGATTGCGGCTATGTCATTGTCCCTAGCCATTTTGATTGGCTGGCAGCTTTATTTTGTCGAGCCAGAACTAGAAGCCCAGCGTGCTGCCTATAATGAGCAGGCTGCCCAGCAACAAGATATCCCCCAGCCATCTGCTCAGCAGACAGGCCAGCTTGCCAACGACCCAGCATCGCCTGCTATTTCTGATGAGGGCAGACGGATAACTATTTCCACCGCCAATGTGTCTGGTTCGCTATCTACAATGGGCGCACGCATTGATGATATATTGCTTACTTCTTATGCAGAAACTCAGGATGAGGGCGCAGATAATATCCATTTGATGCTGCCATTTACCTCGCCAAACCCCTATATAGCAGAATTTGGATGGGTAGGCGCAGCTTCCCAACAGTTATATCTGCCAGATGCCAATACCGTCTGGCAGGCAAATTCAGATATTCTTAGCCCTGAATCACCCGTGATATTGCGCTGGGATAATGGTCAGGGGCTAGCTTTTAGCCGCCTTATCAGTATCAATGATGACTATCTGATCACCATTAAGGACAGCGTGGCATCAACAGCTGACACAGCCGTCCAGCTAAGTGCTTATGGGTTGTTGAGGCGCACCGGCACTCCTAAAACTGACGGGCTCTATATTCTTCATGAAGGGCCTCTTGGTGTGTTTGATGAAACGCTGAATGAAGAAGATTATAGTGATTTGGTGGATGCAGGTAATCGTGGTCTTGCGTTTAATCCTGAAACAGCTGGTGGCTGGATTGGGATCACAGATAAATACTGGCTGGCCGCGCTGATGCCTGAGCAGAACCAGAAGGTAAGTTTTGCGATGCGTGCGCTACAAGGCGAAAAACAGCGCTATCAGACAGATTTTCTGAGCCAGCAACAGACCCTTCAGCCAGGTGCAGAAATCAGCTGGACGACCTATCTATTTGCAGGGGCAAAGCGGGTTGCGCTTCTGGACAGATATTCAGAAGAGCTAGCCATTCCGAACTTTGATCTCGCGATTGATTTTGGCTGGTTCTATTTTCTTACAAAGCCGTTTTTCTATGGGTTGTCCGGATTGTATGATATGATCGGGAATTTTGGGCTGTCGATTATTGTATTTACAATCTTTGTCAGGCTGGCGCTATTCCCGCTTGCAAATAAATCCTATAAATCAATGGGAAAAATGCGCGAGCTTGCGCCGCGTATCCAGAAAATGCGTGAAGATTTTGGTGAAGACAAACCACGTCTTCAGCGCGAAATGATGGCGCTTTACAAGGCAGAAAATGTAAATCCGGCGGCTGGCTGTTTGCCAATCATCTTGCAGATTCCTGTCTTTTTTGCCCTTTATAAGGTGCTATATGTGTCGATAGAAATGCGCCATGCACCATTTTATGGCTGGATTAAGGATTTATCGGCGGTAGACCCAACATCGATTTTCAATCTGTTTGGTCTGTTCCCTTATTCGGTGGATTTTCTGCCACAATTCCTGTCTATCGGCATCTGGCCAATATTGATGGGCATTTCAATGGCTGTACAGATGCGGCTTAATCCGCCGCCACCAGACCCTGTACAGGCAAAGATTTTTCAGTGGATGCCGGTATTTTTCACCTTTCTGCTTGCCGGTTTTCCGGCAGGGCTGGTGATTTACTGGACCTGGAATAATACGCTGTCAATCCTGCAACAATGGTGGATTACGCGTAATATCAAAAAAACTATGGCCAGTTGATGGATGAGACGCTGGCAAATCCTGCTGCAGCCGAGATAGAGGCTGGACGGCTGTTATTTGCAGGTCAATGTGAATTTATTGCGGCCGCAAATAATCTGGATTCTTTGCCGCCTCTATCCCTGCCAGAGGTTGCATTTGCAGGCAGGTCAAATGTAGGTAAATCATCCTTGATAAATGCGTTGACTGGCCGCAATAGTCTGGCGCGTACATCGCAGACACCGGGACGGACACGCCAGCTTATTTTTTTCTCGCTGTCGAACCGTTTGCAACTGGTAGATTTGCCAGGCTATGGCTATGCCAAAGCCCCCAAGACGGACATTGATGCCTGGACCAGACTTACCAAACAGTTTCTGGCCGGTCGGCAAAGTCTGCAACGGCTAATGTTGTTAATTGATAGCCGCAGAGGGATTAATGAAGCAGATAAACAGATGATGAAGCTGATGGATGATCAGGCTGTTTCATGGGCAGTTGTGCTGACCAAGATAGACAAGCTTAGCGCCTCCCAGCAAAAAGAAGTCATAGCCAAAACATCAGACCAGATTAAAACACATGTAGCGGCATTCCCGCATATCTGGACAACCTCTTCGGCAGAAAAAATAGGCATCGAAGCGTTGCGCGCGCATCTTGCAAGTCTTGCAAACTAGCAACAGCCTTGTGAATATGCTAGGCACAGATAACGAAAACACATTATCATACGTTTGGTAGCAACAGGCTCTGGATAGTATCAGATGGAAGAAAAACAGAATTTATCTCCTGAAAACCTCATTGAAAAGGCAGGCATTCTAATCGAAGCTCTTCCTTTTATGCGGCGCTATGCAGGAAAATCTATTGTGGTTAAATTTGGCGGTCATGCGATGGGCAAACAGGCCTATCTTGACAGTTTTGCCGCAGATATGATGCTGTTGCGCCAGATAGGTGCGCAGCCGGTGATTGTGCATGGCGGGGGGCCGCAAATTGGCTCGATGCTTGAGCGTCTTCAGATCGAATCACAATTTGTGAATGGGCTTAGGGTAACAGATGAGGCCACAATTTCAGTGGTAGAAATGGTGCTATCTGGTGCGATTAATAAATCGCTTGTTGCGTCAATCATCGCTGCTGGCGGAAATGCGGTGGGGCTATCTGGCAAAGATGGCAGTTTGATAAAAGCAACAAAAATAGCCTCAGGCAATGATGAAAAAGCTGTTGATCTGGGATTTGTCGGGACACCTTCAATGGTAGACCCTACTGTTTTATATGCGCTGATTCAGGCTGGTATGATTCCGGTGATCGCACCTATCGGGCTTGGAGATGGCGGAATGACCTATAACATCAATGCTGATACGGCGGCAGGTGCAATCGCAGGGGCGATAGGGGCAAGCAGATTATTAATGCTGACAGATGTAAGTGGTGTGCGGGATAAAGATGGGCAGCATATCTCAAAATTGAGCCTGTCAAAGGCACGTGCGCTTATCAAAGATGGTACGGTAAGTGGTGGCATGATCCCGAAAGTTGAAACCTGTATTGAGGCTGTTGAAAAAGGAGCAGAGGCCGCCGTGATTATGGATGGGCGTTCTGCCCATGCTGCGCTGGTCGAGCTGTTTACCGAAGAAGGTATTGGCACATTGATCACATCTGACTAGGACAGGCAGAATAGATTTTTTTCACAAACCCTATGGCGGTTACATGATTTTGCGCCAAGTTAGCTATAACAGCCCATTGACGCGCTAGCCAAAAGAGCAGGAAATGACACAGGATACAGAGTTTGCAACATTGCTGAAAAATAAGCATATTTCACAGGCGCATTTTCCGCATGTTACTGACTGGGTGTTTGATCTGGACAATACTATCTATCCGGCGGCCTCTAGTTTGTTCCCACGTGTTGCCGAGCGCATGACCCTGTTTATCAGCGAAGAGCTTGGCCTGAATACAGAAGATGCGGCGGCATTGAAAACACGTCTGTTCAGAACCTATGGCACCACCATGCACGGGCTGATGAAAGAATATAAAATGACGCCTGATGCATTTTTAGCCTATGTGCATGAAATAGATTTATCAGATGTTACACCAGATGCTGAGCTGGATAGATTGCTTGCCCAGCTTGATGGGAGAAAACATATTTACACCAACGGCACGGTCCGCCATGCTGAGCGGATACTAGATGCGTTTGGTATTCGCCATCATTTTGACTATATTTTTGATATTGTCGCCTCAGATCATATTCCCAAACCAGACCCTGCGCCCTATGATCGCTTTATCGAACTAAGCGGGATCAATCCCAAACAGGCCGTGATGATAGAAGATATGGCACGTAATCTTGAGCCAGCGGCAGGAAAAGGGATGGGCACTATCTGGCTTGTAAGTGATCATGACTGGGCGCATAAAGGGGCGTCAGAAGATTATGTCCATTTTATAGCCGAAGATGTAAAGCAATGTTTAACCGCATTATGTAATGCAGGCTGATACTGGCCTCGATAGATTAAGGAGACACATTATGTCACATGCGCAACTAGAACAGGTTATTGATACCGCCTTTGATAATCGTGACCAGATCAATGCCGACACCAAAGGCGAGATAAGAGAGGCTGTCAATGAAGCGCTTCAGCTTCTAGATAGCGGCAAGGCACGTGTTGCAGAACCAAAAGGCAATCATCAATGGCAGGTAAATCAGTGGCTGAAAAAAGCTGTGCTATTATCTTTCAGGCTGAATGATATGGTGGTGATGCCTGGTGGGGCAGAACATCCCGAAGCAGGCCCATCTGTGTGGTGGGACAAGGTGCCGCTAAAATTCAGCAACTGGAACGCTGATGATTTTTCTCGCGCCGGTTTCAGGGCAGTGCCTGGCTGTGTTGTTCGCCAGTCTGCCTTTATTGCGCCATCTGTGGTGCTGATGCCTAGCTTTGTTAATCTGGGCGCCTATGTTGATACTGGCACAATGGTTGATACGTGGGCGACTGTGGGCTCATGTGCACAAATCGGCAAGAATGTGCATCTGTCAGGCGGGGCAGGGATTGGCGGAGTGCTTGAGCCGCTTCAGGCCGGCCCTGTGATTATCGAAGATGACTGTTTTATTGGCGCGCGTTCAGAAGTAGTTGAAGGGGTTGTCGTGGAACAGGGTGCGGTGCTGTCGATGGGGGTATTTATTGGTGCCTCTACCAAAATTGTCGACCGTGTGACAGGCGAGGTGCATATTGGCCGCGTGCCTGCCTATTCAGTGGTCGTGCCAGGCACATTGCCGGGCAAGCCGCTAGCAGATGGCAGTGCCGGTCCTAATCTGGCCTGTGCGGTGATCATCAAACGTGTGGATGAAAAGACACGGTCAAAGACTTCTGTAAATGACCTGCTAAGAGATTAGGCCTGCTAACAGATTAGGATTTATCAAAGCCAATGACAGCACATGACACAGATTATTCCTATGCTGTTGAGCTGGCACGCCAGCTTATCCGTTGCCCATCTGTCACACCGGCAGAAGGCGGTGCGCTTGACCTGCTTGAGGGTGAGCTGACAAAGATGGGCTTTGGCTGTACACGGCTTGTGTTTGGCGAGGGCGAGGCGGCAATTGATAATCTGTTTGCGCGGCTAGGCACAGAAACACCACATATCGCGTTTGCAGGCCACACAGATGTTGTGCCTGCGGGCGATCTGGGGGCATGGCAGTTTGATCCTTTCGGTGGGGATGTGCATGATGGCAAGCTGTATGGTAGAGGTGCGGCTGATATGAAAGGCGGCATTGCCGCATTTGTTGGTGCATTAAAGGCATTTCTGGCAGATAACACGCCGTCAGGGTCCATCAGTCTGATCATTACAGGCGATGAAGAAGCAGATGCCATCAATGGCACGGTGAAAATGGTTGAATGGATGCAGGCGAACGGGCATCAGCCTGACTTCTGTATTGTTGGCGAGCCAACCAACCCCTCAGCACTTGGCGATATGATCAAGCATGGCAGGCGCGGCTCATTGACAGGCAGGCTGAGCGTTACTGGCAGTCAGGGACATGTTGCCTATCCTCATCTTGCCCATAGTCCGGTACCGGCATTATTTGAGATGCTGGCCATTGTTAATGCAACCGAGCTAGATGCTGGCACGGAAGATTTCGGGCCAAGTACAGCACAGATTGTTGATCTGGTGATCGAAAATCCGGCATCTAATGTGATCCCCGAACGTGCAGCAGGCCAGTTTAATATCCGCTTTAATACCACCCATTCGGTAGATAGTCTGAAGGCTTTGCTGACGGCGCATTTTGACCAGATAGCTGCGCGTGATAATCTACGCTATGATGTATCATTTGTCTCTAATGCGTCGCCTTTTGTGACGCCATCAGGCGCGCTGACTAAAATGATGGCTGAGGTCATTCGTGCCCATACTGGCAAGATACCTGATTTATCTACCACTGGCGGCACCTCTGATGCGCGCTTTATTTGCCATTTATGTGATGTGGCAGAGTTTGGGCTGGTTGGCCAGACCATGCATAAGATTGATGAACATGTCGAAATTGACGATATAGACAGGCTGGCATCTATCTATTGTGATATGCTGGTGGCGGCAAAGGTTTAGATATGGAAGAAAAGCTGCAAAAATTGCCGTCTATCGCAGATAACATTGTGTCTGCATTTGATGTCATCATGAACAGGGCAGATATGAATCACAGATTTGTATTTAATGCTCAGGCATTCTGGCAGGCATTGCTTACCGGCTGGATTATGGGAATTGTAGTGATTGTCCTGCCTAGCTTCCAGCTTGGATTTTATTTTCTTGCCATCACTGCTTTATCTTCTCTTATTTCGGTGCTGTTATATGCGCTAGTGATCTGGCATATTTTGCAATATTCACAACGCTCAGACAGGTTTGAGCGGTTTCTTGTGCCCTATTTCTGGGTTGGCAATTTGCAAATTGTGCTATTTGGATTGATACTGATTATCGGCCAGATGATTTCGCCTATGGTGGCACAGATTGCAACCTTGCCAATTATCATATGGATTCTGGTCTGGCTATATCGGATTGCGCGCCGCCAGCTGGCGATAGGCGGCATCGCTGCGATAGGAATTGTGATGGCTAGATATGCTGTAGAGGCCGGTCTGGCATTGATGGTAGCACAGGGTATCTCACCTGTTTCAGGTTCTTGAAAATCTGATAGCAGACCATCTAAAAAACAACAGGTAAAACAGAAATTGGCAGGCTGATGAAACGATATGTAATTATTGCTGCGGCGTTTATCATAGGGCTGGTGGTGATGTCGCTTCTGACACGGCTATTGAAAGATAAAGGGGCCGAGCATCCGTTATTTCAGTATCGGGCAATTGTATCTGCGGCAGTGGGGCTGGTCTGTTTTGTGGGACTGTCTTTATTGCTGGAATATAATGCGGCCGATATTGACACACGCTATCAGCCAGCCTTTGTGAAAGATGGCCAGATAAATTCAGGCCAGTTTTCAAAATAGATAGGGCGTGTATGGCTAACCATCCTGCTGCAATCGATCATTTGTTACGCCATCCATATGTTGATAAATTATTTGCGTTTGGGCACGCTAATGATCTGGATATCCGCCTGGTAGGCGGGGCGGTTCGTGATGCGCTGGCAGGCTGGACAGATGGGCTGAAAAAAGAAGCTGACCTTGATTTTGCGGTGAATATTCCGATTGAACGCTTTATCCCGCTTGCCGAAGATGCAGGATATCACATTATCCCGACAGGCTTGTCTCATGGCACAGTCACTGTAATTGATGGCGGGAATAAAGCTGAAATTACCCAGCTAAGATATGATCTGGATACAGATGGCCGGCATGCAGATACCTGTTTTACAGATGACTGGGCGGCTGATGCGCATCGGCGCGATTTTACGATTAATGCAATTTATCTAGATGGTGCAGGCCAGCTGTTTGATCCCTGTGGCGGGATAGCTGATCTGGCCGCCAGACAATTGCGCTTTATCGGAGAGGCAAAAGCGCGTCTTGAAGAAGATTATCTGCGGTTGTTGCGGGCTATCCGGTTTTTATCAGAATATCCGGAGCTGGAAATGTCATCAACTGAACTGATGGTGATCAAAGCTGAGGCAGAAAATCTTGCCCGCCTGTCTGCTGAACGAAACACAGCTGAAACAAGCCGTATTTTTGCAGGGCAGGGCGTAGATAGGGCCGTGCGGCTGATCCATAGGCTTGGCATCGACAGGCAGATTCTAGGCGCGCCTATCTGTGCCAAATTTACAGATAGTGATAGAAGCCCGCTGTCAGATAGCCAGATGGCAAGCTGGTTTAGAAAATCTGAGCTGGCCGACCAGCTTGTGCTGGTTGCCTCAGATAGCAAGGCGCTTGAGATAATGCTTACTTGCCGACTGAAGCTAAGCAGGCATCAGCAAAAAAAGCTGCTTGCCAATAGCAGGCTTTTATCTAGCAGAGACGAGCTTGCAACTGCCAGCCAGTCTCTTAGCGGGGATGACTGGCAGAAAAGCTGTTTCAGATTGGGAAATCTTGCATCATTTGCCTATTTGCATGGGTGTTTTTCAGACGCTGTCAGATGGCAGGAAAACAGGATGCGGCAAATTGTCCATTTTGTCCCGCCCACCTGTCCCATTTCAGGTCAAGACGTTATAGTAAGATATGATGTAACAGGCCGCGAGGTCGGAGTAATTCTGGATGCGCTTACCACGCGTTGGATTGATAGTGATTTTACCTTGTCAAAATCAGAATTACTGTCCTGAAAATCTCGTATGCTTGTGTTACTGCACAAATCTGCCGGAGCGTAAAGCTGTAGATAGATGACACAGACACAAAAGACCAATATTGCACCAGATGCCAGCCTGATGGCACAGGATAGGCTGTCTTCTCAAAAACAGCAGGCAGCCGCATGGTTTGAGACTTTGCGTGATGATATTTGCGCACGCTTTGAGGAAATAGAGGCACAGGCAGAAATTACAGACCCGCATGGCTGTCATTCTGACGGCCAGCTATCTAGCCCGTTAAATGCTGGCCAGTTTGAGCGCAAAAGCTGGCAACGCGAAGGTGGCGGCGGCGGCGAAATCAGCGTGATGCATGGCAGGGTGTTTGAAAAGGTCGGGGTAAATATTTCTGTCGTACATGGCCAATTTTCAGCCGAATTCAAAAATTCTATTCCAGGTGCAGAAGATACTGGCGAGTTCTGGGCAGGGGGTATATCGCTAGTATCACATCCGCAGAACCCGTTTGTTCCTGCCGCCCATATGAATACGCGCTTTATTGTCACTTCAAAAAGCTGGTTTGGAGGCGGTGGTGATTTAACGCCTGTCATGCCTGCAAAAGCTGAAACTGAGCTGTTTCATTCTCAGTTTAAAGCATGTTGTGATGCCCATGATGAACACTATTATCCAAAGTTTAAATCCTGGTGTGATGACTATTTTTATTTGCCCCATCGTGATGAGGCGCGCGGTGTAGGCGGCATTTTTTATGATTATCTCGATAGTGGGGATTTTGAGGCAGATTTATCCTTTACCCAAGATGTCGGCACCTGTTTTGCTGATAGCTATTGCCAGATTGTCCGCCAGAATATGAATAGTCGCTGGACCTCTGAAGACAGGCAAAAACAGCTCGTCAAACGTGGCCGGTATGTCGAATTTAATCTGCTATATGACAGAGGAACATTATTTGGGCTGAAGACAGGGGGCAATATTGAGGCTATCTTGATGAGCCTGCCACCTGAAGTAAAATGGCCCTAGTGAGGGATGTTAGGCAGACCAGAGGATGAAAATAGGTGCCAGAGATTATATTTTTGATCTAAAATGTAAAAAATTTGCTTTTAGGGGTGGGAAAACCATCTCTGCTTTGATAGGAAAAGCGTGTTATTATGAAGCAATGGTCATAAAAAGGGTATAATAGCGCGTTCAAATTTGTTGATATCAGGATTAGAACATTATTTAGGACAATAAGTCGGCAAGAGGGGAATATGGCAAAGTCAAAATCTAAAAAAGGTGAGCTAGCATCAGAGGGTAAATCACGTCGTGATTTTATTGTGGTCGCTAGCTATGCAATGGGGGCTGTCGGGGCGGGTGCTTTTGCCTGGCCACTTATCGACCAGATGAATCCGGCAGCTGATACATTGGCGCTGGCCAGCATTGAAGTTGATATTTCAAAAATTGCTGAAGGGCAGTCAATCACATTGAAATGGCGTGGCAAGCCTGTATTTATCCGCCACCGTACGGCTGAGGAAATCAGACAGGCCAATGATGTGGATATTGATGGATTGCGTGATCCCGAAGGTGATGATGCGCGTGCCCAGAAGGCAGAATATCTTGTTGTTCTAGGTGTATGTACGCATCTTGGATGTGTGCCGCTTGGCCAGAAAATTGGTGAGGTAAGGGGCGAGTATGATGGCTGGTTCTGCCCATGTCATGGTTCACACTATGACGCATCTGGCCGTATTCGTAAGGGGCCTGCGCCTTCAAATCTGGAAGTGCCGCCTTATGCCTTTTTATCAGATAATGTCATTCGCATTGGCTGATAAAGACAGTATAACGATTAACGCCTCCTACAGATAACCCGACGGGAAAAGGGATTTAGTAATGGAAAGCAAAGAGTTTAAGAACCCTGTTGTAAGCTGGATTGACCATAGATTGCCTATTTTCAGCTTTCTGGATCATGAAGCTAATGAATATCCAACGCCGAAAAATCTGAATTATTTCTGGAATTTCGGCTCACTGGCAGGCATTGCGCTGGTGATTATGATTGTAACAGGCATTGCACTGGCGATGAGCTATACAGCGCATACCGATTATGCCTTTGATTCAGTCGAGCGGATTATGCGCGATGTGAATCATGGCTGGCTTATTCGATATATCCATATGAATGGCGCAAGCTTCTTCTTTATTGTGGTGTTTATCCATATATTCAGAGGGCTATATTATGGGTCATATAAAGCACCTCGCGAATTGCTGTGGATGCTTGGTGTGCTTATTTTATTGCTGATGATGGCAACTGCGTTTATGGGATATGTTCTGCCTTGGGGTCAGATGTCATTCTGGGGCGCGACCGTGATTACCAACCTGTTTTCCGCCATCCCGCTTGTCGGCGAGAATATCGTGACCTGGCTATGGGGCGGATTTTCTGTTGATAACCCGACATTGAACAGATTTTTTGCACTGCATTATCTGTTACCATTTGTGATTGTCGGGGTAGTTGTATTGCATCTGGTTGCCCTGCATCGGTTTGGGTCAAACAATCCTTTGGGGATTGATACCAGAGGGCCGCAGGACACATTGCCGTTCCATCCTTATTATACCATCAAGGATTTCTTCGGATTATCTGTCTTCCTGACCTTTTTTGCCGCAGCGGTATTTTTCGTGCCAAACATGATGGGGCATCCGGATAACTATATTCCTGCCAATGCGTTGCAGACACCTGCGCATATTGTACCTGAATGGTACTTCTTGCCATTCTATGCCATCTTGCGTGCAGTGCCTGACAAGTTAGGCGGTGTACTGGCTATGTTTGGCGCAATCGCGGTGCTATTTGTGCTGCCATGGCTAGACAGATCACCAATTCGTTCGGCACGTTTCCGTCCGATGTTCAAGATTTTCTTTTGGCTATTATTTATTGATTGTCTTGTACTGGGATATATTGGCGCGATGCCGGCAGAAGGTGTATATGTGCTAATTGGGCGTTTGGCTACAATCTGGTATTTTGTTCACTTCCTGATCATTCTGCCTGTATTGTCTGTGGTCGAAACTCCACGACCATTGCCACAATCCATTTCAAAACCGATTTTTAATGCAGTAGGCGGGGGGCTTGCAGGTGCAATGTCTGCACCAAAGGAGAAAGTAGAATGAGACGGTTTCTTGTTAGCCTGATTGGCATTTTTATGAGCCTTCCTGTATTGGCCGCTGGTGGTGGTGATACGGTGTTGAAACAGGGCGACTGGTCATTTTCAGGACCGTTTGGCCATTTCGACAAAGCATCAATGCAGCGCGGTTTTCAGGTTTATCGTGAAGTCTGTTCAGGCTGTCATTCATTGAAATATATGGCATTTCGCAATCTGGCAGATCTTGGATATTCAGAGGCTGAAATTAAAGCAATTGCCGCTGAATAT
>Ga0181571_10001961_pt1 | contig 15074 bp, 8 predicted proteins | sample 101ome_17_FD_132440 | JGI IMG/M metagenome (GOLD analysis project Ga0181571, IMG submission 132440) | Coastal salt marsh microbial communities from the Groves Creek Marsh, Skidaway Island, Georgia - 101407AT metaG (megahit assembly) | ecosystem: Environmental > Aquatic > Marine > Intertidal zone... | reverse complement strand
CTCAACCTCCCTCGCCACGACTCGCTTCATCGCGGGGTGATCCTTGCTGACGAGCTCCAGCAACAGGTGCGCGGCGTTGGATGCCGTCCTCCTGTGCGGATCTCCCAGCTTGTTCACGAGGATGTTGAGCAGGCCGCGTTCCTGCTCGGGCCTGCACTTGAGCATGTCGTACGCAGCCTTGACGGATTTTTCCTTGAGCACTTCCAGCGGGTCTCTGCTCAGCGCATCGAGCGCGTTGACGAACCTCGTGTACGCGCGCTTGATCATGTCCTCGATGTACCAGTACAGAAGCCTCTTACGCTCGAGGGGTCCGGCTCCCGATTTTTCGAGCGGCTGCTCGGAGAAGTATTTCAACTTTCGGTTCGGCGGTAAGAGCGCGTCTCGGAAAAGTTCCTGCAGCGCAGCGACAGCCTGCACCGCACCTCGCTTACCGCCCTTGACCCTGGCCTTCTCCAGCAGCGCGAGCAGGGACTCGAGCGACTTCATGTTTGCCACGGGGTCCTCCTGAGCTAGCACGGTGGCGGCGGCGATCTTATCCGCGGCGGTACCGCTGGTGCGCACGAGCTTCAGCCATTTGGAATCTGCAGATCCCGACCTGCTCGCCTGTTTCTCGTGCGTCGCGACGCGCTCCTCCAGCGCCTTCCTCGCCACCTCTTCCTTGGCGTCCATCTCACGCTGAGGCAGCTCCTTCGCCGACTTCGCGATCGACGTGGGGAGCGCCAGAGCAGCCGAGGCTTCGAACCAGATGTTGCTCAGGCGCTCCCCTTCGCCGCCGCCGCCGCCGCCGCCCTCCTTGTCCTTGTCGGGTCGCGGACCCGCGCCGGGGTTCCACGCTCGACCGCGCCGGGGAGGCAGGTCGCCGGGCTTGAGGTTCTTCTTCGCCCCCCCGTCATCTTTCTTTTTCTTCTTCTTCCCGCCCGCGCCGCCGAGCACGCCCGCGCCCGCCATCTCGTGCTGTGCGAGGCACCAGTTTGATGATGATGCGCCTGCCTGGCGAGAGGTTTCCGTGCTTTCCCGAGGCAAAAATTGCAACCGACCATCCCATTCAAATGACTCAGGCCGAAACTCAAGAAATTGGGCGGACACCCAGAGAAACCGCCCAAACAGAGGGAGACGTCATCTTCCCGGATTTGTCACACCTCACAGCGCGTGAACGATGAGCCTCCGCCGGAAGATCATCGGCGCGGCGGCGCGGTGGGCTGGCTCGTCCGCCGCCCCGCAATGGGCCCGTCAGGCTGCCTGCGGGTTCCACTCCACCGGCGCGGCGTCCGCCGCCGCAGGAGCGCCCGGTGCGTCCCCGCGCGGATTGTTGCTTTCTTCCCCTAACGTCACGCCCCGATCGAAGCGTCGCCGCCGGGTGTCGTCGTCCGTCGGGGAGTTCCGCGGCGCGGTTGGCTTCCAAGCTCCGATGAGGCGTTCTGTGCGTGTGTTTTCCGCGGGACCGCATGGTTCCCACGCCGCGGACCCGCCGGATCGCGCGCTCCAGATCCCGCCAACCACCTCTCGCCGAAAATATCTGCCCCGACGGCTGACCTAAAAATTCTCCATCCCTGCGACAGGCAAAAGCGCTTACACCATTATCGACCACGAGTACGATGCCGTCGTCGTTGGTGCGGGTGGCGCGGGTCTTCGAGCTGCCATCGGCTTGTCCGAGCACGGTCTCAAGACGGCGTGCATCACCAAGCTCTTCCCCACGCGCTCGCACACGGTTGCCGCGCAGGGTGGCATCAACGCAGCTCTCGGCAACATGACGGAGGATGACTGGAGGTGGCATGCGTACGACACCATCAAGGGCTCGGACTGGCTCGGAGACCAGGACGCCATCCAATACATGTGTCGTGAGGCGCCCAAGGCTGTGATCGAGCTCGAGAACTACGGCTTGCCGTTCAGTCGCACCGACGACGGCAAGATCTACCAGCGCGCTTTTGGCGGCCAGTCACTGGACTACGGCAAGGGTGGCCAGGCATACAGGTGTGCGTGCGCCGCGGACAGGACGGGGCACGCGATGCTTCACACCCTGTACGGACAGGCCCTGAAGCACGACACCCAATTCTTCGTGGAGTACTTTGCGCTCGATCTCATCATGCACGAGGGCGAGTGCGTTGGCGTGGTCGCGATGTGCATGGAGGACGGCACCATCCACAGGTTCAGGTCGCACAAGACGGTCCTGGCCACGGGTGGCTACGGGCGCGCGTACTTCTCCGCGACGTCCGCGCACACGTGCACGGGAGACGGTAACGCGATGGTGACTCGCGCGGGTCTCCCCATGCAAGATCTCGAGTTTGTCCAGTTCCACCCCACCGGCATCTACGGCGCTGGGTGCCTCATCACCGAGGGTTCGCGAGGTGAGGGAGGTATCCTGAGGAACAGCGAGGGTGAGCGCTTCATGGAGCGTTACGCGCCTTCCGCCAAGGATCTTGCCTCTCGCGACGTCGTGTCTCGCTCCATGACCATCGAGATTCGCGAGGGACGAGGCGTCGGGCCGGAGAAGGACCACATCTACCTCCACCTCAACCACCTCCCCCCGGAGCTCCTCGCCGAGCGTCTGCCTGGCATCTCCGAGACTGCCGCGATCTTCGCCGGGGTTGACGTCACCAAGGAGCCCATCCCGGTCATTCCCACGGTGCACTACAACATGGGTGGCATCCCCACCAACTACAAGGGCGAGGTACTGACCCTGGGCCCCGACGGCAAGGACACGGTTGTCCCGGGCCTGCTCGCCGCCGGTGAGTGCGCGAGCTCCTCCGTTCACGGCGCAAACCGCTTGGGCGCCAACTCCCTTCTCGACATCGTCGTGTTCGGCCGCGCCTGCGCGAACACCATCGCTGAGACCCTCAAGCCTGGCACGCCCCACAAGAAAATCCCCTCCGACGCGGGCGAGAACGCTGTGGCGCACCTGGACAAGGTTCGATGGAGCAACGGCCAGCACTCCACAGCGGATGTCAGGAAGACGATGCAGAGGGTGATGCAGGACGACGCCGCCGTGTTCCGCACGCAGGAGACCCTAGGCGAGGGTGTGAAGAAGATCGATGAGGTCGCCGCCCGTCTGGATGACCTCAAGGTGACGGACAAGAGCATGGTGTGGAACACCGACCTCATCGAGGCGCTCGAGCTCCACAACCTGATGCCCAACGCGCAAATCACCATGCACTCTGCGGAGCAGCGCAAGGAGAGCCGCGGCGCTCACGCTCGCGAGGACTTCCCAGACCGCGACGATGCCAACTGGATGAAACACACCCTTGGTTGGGTCGATGACAAGCGCAAGGTGAACATCGACTATCGTGCGGTCATTCAGACCCCGCTTGACGACGAGATGGAGCACGTGCCCCCCAAGGCGAGGGTGTACTAACTAGCAGCCAAAGAAATTTTTCACAAAATCGTTTTATTCTCACGCGGTATGATATCATCCATGCTAAGGGATTTTAATCCATCCAATCTACGTCGGCGTTGTCTGGGTCTTCCGAACTGCTTCCAGGACACCCTTCGTCTCTGAGGTATCTGCGGATCCTACCCAGTCCCCGCGTGTACTTGACGCACGGGAAAGTCTCTTCCTCCCACGAAGCGCCGTTCTGTCGCGCCCATATCAGCAACTCCAAGTGACCCGACTTGGCAAGCTCAGTGGTGGTTCCATCCGCCCAATCAACCTCTCGCTCCCTGAGCCATTGCATCGCCTCGAGCATGCCGCCAACCGCAGCGTCCCATATGTTATCCGACGTCAGAGGCACGTGCGCAACATCGTATGCCCATCGCAGGCATTCGAATCCACTTTTATGTCGCCCCCACCCGGCGGTGATGTTGACTTCATCGCTGAAGTCCGCAGGCCTCGCGCCAACAGCGAACAACCAACGCAACACCTCGATCTGCCCGCACACGCCCGCCATCCTCCACACCTCTGCGATCCCATCGAAGAAGTCGGGGTTCTGCTCCCAGAGGTATTTCAGCACCTCGAGTCGCCCATTCTCCACCGCGCGCTTGACGCATCGAGTCGCGTTGACGGAACATCCGCCGATTTGATACGCCCAGCGCAAAACTTCGACATGACCAGCCTTCGACGCTTCCTCGGTGGTCCACGCGTTCCAAGGGCACACTGACCCTTTCCCATGCACACTCTCGTCTCTGAGCCACCTCAGAACCTGGAGGTGACCACCCCGCGCCGCAAGCGAACACGCGAGAGGACTCCATTCGCACCCACGCTCTCTCGCCCACATGAGGACTTCGAGGTGCCCGTGCTCAGCAGCACTCTCGATGGTCCAGCATAACCAGGGGCATCCCTTTTCCCTCGCCCATTTTAGCACGTCCAGGTGTCCGCCTTCCGCTGCTGCCGCCGTTGTGAGCGCATCCCAAGGCAAGCCCTGCTCCACTGCCCACTTCAGAACGTCAAGCTGACCATGCAGAGCGACGGTAGCACAGACTGTGGTGTCCATCGGGCAGCCGTGGTCTCGCGCCCACGCCAATCGCTCCACTGATCCGACAAAATCCTTCAGCTGCAGCCGCCCGCTGGTGGACGGGTCCAATCCCGCATCCTTGACGAGGTCGCGACCGCTTCGGCAGGTTTCGAGTAACGATGCTCGGTCCGCGAGATCCAGCCGGCCGAGCACCTCCTGCTTCAGGAACGCGGTGCCGAATTCGAACAGCGCTGGAGTGCTGTCCTCTCCGGGTACGCCCATCGTCGAGGGGAAAGCTTTCAACCTTCCCCCCTCTCCAACGGTAAGACGACGGCGCGCTGCCTTGTGAGGTTTGACTTTTCAAAGCTGCAAAAAAGCAGGTGGGCACCTCTGGCACACCTCGTCAGAATCAGTTCAAACTGAACGGCGCCGGGCGAACATGGGGGCGGTCGGGAAGAAGCGCTCGGCGGAGCGCGTGGAGGAGGCCACGGAGAGCTTCCGTAAGGTCCTGGATAGTCTCACGAACGAGGCGTCGGCGAGGGGAAAGCGGCTCAGTCATTGGGCTCGACAACCGAGGCCGAGGCCGATATACGAGATCTGCGACCTCTTCGCCGAGCGCGATGTTACGCCGAAGAAGAAGCCTCAGGCGCACGTGAGGCCGCCGCCCATGCCCCCGTCGCTCTTCTACGCGTCCAAGAGTTCTGCATACGCGGATGGGTCCGGAGACCCGCACCCATTCATCTCCAGATGGCAGGAGAGAGCCGCGAGGAGGAAGGTTGAGAGGATCGTGGCCAAGGCGCGACGAAGCACGGGAGGTGCGGTGCGTGAGCACGAGGAGCACAGCGAGCCGTACAGAGAGTTCCCGCGGCAGCAGATGGCGTTCGAGTGGGGAGATGCGTGGGAGGAGAAGAACCGCGCGGTGACGAGGCGACTCGCCGAGGGAGAAGATGGCGACAAGGACGAGGACGACCACCGCACCACCGCGATGAGATTCTTCTCGGCGGAGGATCACGCGACTGGGAGACGCAAATTCATCGCGTCGACGTACGAAGAGTTCTGGCGCAGGTACAGCGCCCCGGAGCTGTTCGGCAAGAGACATCACTACGAGCTCATACGCGAGGCGAGACCGTGCCATCTCTACTTCGACCTGGAGTACGCGACGAGCGCCAACGCGGACGTCGACGGAACAGCCGCGACGGACGCGCTCGTCGAACTCGTCCTCGAAGACCTGGCCACGCGCGAGGGGGTCGTGGGCGCGGATAATAAGCCGCTTAAACCTGACCAGTGCGTGATGGAGCTACAGTCGACGAGTGCGACCAAGTTCTCTCGTCATCTCGTGTTCAGGACGCCGGGTGTCGCGTTCGCCAACGCGGCGCACGCGGGTCACTTCGTTCGTAGGCTCTTCGACAGGATACTGAAGGACAGGGAAACCGACCCGCGATGCGAGGCGTGCTTCGTGCGCAAAGAGGACGATGACCACCTTGGAAACGGCGCTGGCGAGCGCGACATCCCGTTCGTGGATCTCGGTGTTTACACGCGCAACCGAGCGTTTCGGCTGTACTTGTCGTCGAAGAGCGGGAAGAACGTTCGGCTGCTGCCCACGCACCGCCTTTGGCGCCCACCGGGCGTCACTGTTCCGGCGACGATGGCTGACGAAACCATGTTCTACTCATCTCTGGTGTGTAACGTGGAGCGAGGAGCCAGACTTATATCATACGAGGGCGTCGGGCAGCAGAGCTCCTACATCGGTGGCAGGCAGCTGCAGGGCTATGGCGTGATAACAGCAGAGCAAGCCGATGTTAACCGCGGCAATTGTCCTCGTGGTATAACAGATGGTGTAATGCCCTGCCCTGAGACGGCCGCGTTCGTATGCCGTGATTTCGACGAATGGTCACCCGCGGGCTGCTCTGGCGCTGAGGTTCGAACGTGGTGCGCTTTTCCCGATCACGGGGTTGTGGTGATGAACATGCAGAAGAACAGGTTCTGCGAGAACGTTGAACGACCGCACAAAAGCAACAACGTCATGTTTGTGGTGGACTTCCGCGAGGGGGCATATTACCAGCGATGCCACGATCCGGAGTGTCGCGGTCATAGAGGATGTCTCCGACCTCTTCCCTCGGAGTTGGCTCGCGAGGCTGTCGCGCTCGCATCGTTTATCACGGAGGAACCGAAGGCTGAATGGACGCCGCCAAGCTTTGATGATAATGATGACGATGAGGAGTTCTTTTGGTCTGTCGCAGCGGAGGAGGACGGGCTGGGCAAGAACGACATCGCGTGGAAACCGCCTGAATTTAAGGACGATGAAGCCGACGCGATGTTCTGGGCTGAGGCAGCGGCGTTGGCCAGTTAGCATAGCACACCGGCTTGGATGTTCAAGCACTAGGTAGTCATCACATACGGAGCTCCAAGGCGATTTTCCTGGGATAAAATGGTCCTGGATCTTGGACGCGACAAAGCGCTGACTCGGCAACCTCCACGTCTCGCATTCACAGAGCGTCGAGCACGCTGTCGGGCATGAGGCGCCGCGATGAGGACGTCTCGAGGGTCCTCGGCGCCCTAAAGTTGGGTCGTGAATACCTGTCCTCGCTCACCGTGGCGAAGTACCTGGACGACCGCGTGACGGGACCGAGGGTCACCCAGACCCTCGCCAAGAGGGCTCCCGTTGTTTTCGTAGACCCCGGCGACACGTTGGGCTCGATACTAGACACTCTCGCCTCTCATCGCATCACTTCCGCCCCAGTCATCGACCGCACGAATGGAGCCTTCTCGGGCTTCGTCGACGTCCACGAGATACTCGCCATCTTCGTCCGCGCTTGCAGGAAGTGGTTGGTCCGAGGAAGCGGGTACGGTTCGGAGCTCGACAGGCCTCCCGTGACCACGAGCACGTCGGAGACCGTCGGCATCAACCCTGGAAGGCTCAGAAACGAGGGATACGGCGACATGAAGGAGGCTAACCTGGTGTCAAACCTTCAGTCCACCCTCGGCGCGGGACTCTTCTCCCAGACCCTCAGGGCTGCCAGAGCGGAAAACCCGGTGCACGAACGCGGCGACGGCGAGGCCATCTACCGCGGGTACAAGAACGCGTCCCTCCTCGCCCTGATCAGCGGCGCGTTCTTTCACCCGCTGACGAAGCGCCCACTCTCGCCGACGCACCCGCTCGCGTGCAACCACAGGGTGGGCGTGTACGACTGGGACCCCGCGTTTGATGACGGTTCCAAGATCACCGACCCGAGCGAGTTTGACATCGTGTCCCAGTCTGATCTCATCCGCTTCATCCACGAGCGCAGGGACGACGTCAAGATATCGCCGTTCTTAGAGCTCAGCGTGCGAGAGTGCGGCCTGCTCCGATCGAGGCGCCAGACCGCTCGAGCGTGGAACCAGCGAGAGGGGAACGGAAGCGGCGGTGACGGATCCGAGTCTCCCAACGCTCGAACGGCGCACTCTCACGCCGTTCCGCCCGACCCGGGCATCCCCCTCCCAGCCCCGTACCACTACCGCGGCGTCCTTTGCGTATCCGCTTCTGGAACCACCGCGCTCGAGGCGTTCGCGCTCATGGACGCCGAGAGAGTGTCCGCGCTGGGCATCTGTGACGACGAGTTCAAGATTGTCGCCAACGTCTCCATCAGCGACCTTCGAGGGATAACGCCGGCGAATATTCATCGGCTCTCGCTCAACGTCGATGAGTTCCTGAGACAGCAGAGGGGCAGGTTTTCCTTCGGTCGCGCGATGGCCGATAACCCCGGGCTCGATGAAATGAACGAGGTGGTGTGCTGCGGGATCCACGCAACGATCAGAGACGTGGTGGCGAGCATGGTTTCGGCCCGGATCCATCACGTTTACATCGTCAGCAGTGACGGGCACCCTCTCTCCGTCGTGACGCCGAGTGACGTGCTGCGACTCCTATCAGAAGAGCTCATCGAGGGATGATGTACGATACGTTTTCGAACGAAGGCATGAACGCGCACTCTCTCATTCGTTTTTAAACCCCCTTGAACTCACCCAGTCCTCGTATTCCTCCGTCGTAACCCCCAGCTCCTCGCGAATGAACTCGACCATTCGGGAGCCTCGAGATAGATCCTTCGGATCGAGCCTGGCGCACATGGCAAAGAACTCGTCGCGATCGAACATCCTCCCGCTCTTAACCACGTCCCTCACGGCCACGCCGACGACCAGTTCCGCCCTGTTGGGCTCCCTTCGAGCTCGATTGAACCCCTTGTTGTCGGCGCCCGCGGGACCGAATCCGCCGGGGACCGCCTCGCCGATGCCCCCGCGCCGGCGCCACCGGGCTTGGACAAGAAATAGGCCGCGCTCTCCGACGTGCCGACGGTCTTCAGTATCCTGGCGTACCACGGGTGCGTGTCGAGCGCCTCGATGGAGTCCTTCAGCCTCCGCCTCTCGCACTCCAGTCGCCACTCAACGGGATCCAGTCGCTTCGCGCGGGAATCGCCGTTCAGGAACACCTCTTCCAGGGCCCGCACCTTCCGCGCGTACGTGCGCTCCCTCTCGGCGCTCAGTCTTTGGACGTGATCCGTCAGGTGCTCGTCGAGCCGACGTTTGATCGCGTCAAAGTCACCGGCGTCCGCCCCGGCGCGTGATCTATTATTGGAGTCGTTATTGGAAACCTCGACCCGAACCGTCCTGCTGCCTTCCCGACCGTCGTCCCTTCGCGTGCGCACCATCTCCACGAAAGAGGCGCCGCCCTTGCACAACTTCACGCGTTCGTTGGATGCCCTCACCTCGGCTCGAAGCGCGGCGATACCGGGCAGGTTTGGCGTGGAGTGCTCGACAGCCTTGGTCTTCTCCCCGTTCTCGATCTGGGCCTCATCGGCAGCGATGTTGACCGTGGGCGCGATGGGCTCTTCGCGCCGCTTTCCCAAACCCAGGAGCGCTGCGAACCGTTCGTGACACTCGAAATCAAACTCTCCGTGCAGTCGATACGTCTCGTGCACTCCGCATTGCGCCATGCGCGCGTGTCTTTTTGGCAACCACGAAACGCTTCGCCGAAAGCGGCCGGCGGTTTTTCCCAGACTGGATCGATTTTTTCCCGTTTTGGCTGGCGCCAGTTTCACAGCCGTCAACCAATCACAGCTCACCGTCCGTTGGGCAGGGGACGCACTGAAGGGGCGCGCCGGGCGAGGGGCCCCATGCGCCGAGGATACGTCGAGAGGGACTCCATGACGGCTTCTGAGAAGGAAGTCCGGCAGGATGACGAAACCCGGGAGATGATCAGCAGCATGGAGATGGAGGACGCGAGCAAGCGCGGGGGCAGCCTGGAGTGGCTCGCAGTCTCCTCGGTCATGACTGTGAGCATATTCGCGGGGCTGCTCGGGTACGACATCGGGGTCATGTCCGGCGCGCTGATGCCCATGTCCCGAGATTTGAGCTTTACAAGCTCGCAGGAGGAGATTGCGGTGGGATGCCTCAACTTCGTGTCCGCCGCGGGAGCCATATCGGGCGGCACGATGTACAACAAGCTGGGCGCGGTCAAGTGCGTGAAGATCGCGGTGGTGCTCTACGCGGTCGGCATGCTCGTCATCGCCGCGTCGCACTCGTTCGCCATGGTTTTCTTGGGGCGCCTGATAGTCGGCCTAGGTGTCGGCCTCGGGTTCGCCATCTGCCCACAGTACATCGCGGAAATCTCGCCGCCCGCGTGGAGAGGCGTCCTCGTGTCCTGCTTCGAGATCTCAATCAACCTCGGCCTGTGTGGCGGTTACCTGGCCAACCTCGTGTTCGTCAACCTGAGCGACTCTCCCAGGTGGCGCGGGCTGATGCTCCTGCCCCTCGTCCCCACCGCGCTCATATACATCCTCAACATTCCCAAGCTGCCCGAGTCCCCGAGGTGGCTGCTGAGGACACCCGGGAACGAGGCGCTCGCGAGGGACGTGCTCGTGAGGACGTGCGGCGAGGCAGCCGCCGGGCCGGCGCTGGCGGACATCAAGGAGATCATCGCGCAACAGAACGCGGAAGAGGAGAGCCAGGGCGACAGGGGTAAGAAAGGTTGGTCTCAACTGTTCGAAGAGCCCGTCGCGAGGAGGGCGCTGCTCATCGGCGCGGGCACGGCTTTCTTCCAGCAGGCGAACGGGTCCGAGGCTGCCGTGTACTACGTGCCGCAGGTGCTCAAGGCGGCGGGGGTGGAGAGCGAGCGCGACCAGCTCGGCGCCGCCGCCGTCGTCGGCATGTGCAAGACGGTGTTCATCACGGTCGGTCAGTTCTCCGTGGACAGGTACGGGCGCAGGGTGATGCTCCTGTCCTCCATCGCCGCCGTGACCGCGTCGCTCTGGCTGCTGGCGTACTGCCTCGGAGCCGCGCAGGCTGGCGGCTCGGCGGCGGGGATCACGCTGTTCGCACTCTGTTTCTTCATGGCGAGCTTCTCTCTCGGCATGGGCCCGGTGACTTGGGTGGTGGCGAGCGAGATCTTTCCCCTCAGGGTTCGCTCCAGGGGTGTTGCGTTCTCCATGGCTGCGAACAGGATCACCAGCGGGACGGTTGCGATGACGTTCTTGTCCCTGTCGCGCTGGCTCGGCGTCGGGGGTGCGTTTTCTCTCTTCGCGTGCGTGTCAGCCTCTCACTTCGTGTTCACGTACGCGCTGCTGCCGGAGACCAGGGGTAAGACGCTGGAGGAGATCGAGGCCGTGCTCGCCGCCGGGTCGTCGAGGTACCAGAGATTCGTCGACGACGAGGAGGTGGCGTCGTCGCCAACCTACGAGGCAAACAGGTCGGGCGTGCCCATCCGAGCCTCGTGAGGGTTTGATTCTGTCAAGTAAAAGTTCGTGCGCGGGGGGACGAGTCGAGAGACCCCGAAATTATGTACACTGCGAGTGATGTGTCATACAAATACATTGTAAGTGGTTGTTTTCCTTCATCCTTCGTTCTTCTCGTGGAGGTCGTGAAGCCATCGGCCGCGGCGCGGCGGTTCTCCTCGCCGAAAAGAATTTGCAATCAATCACCCCCGGCGGGGGTTTTTTTCCGCGGGCGGCTCGGTCGTCACACGTCCATGTCCGGCCCCTCTTCATCGCTCGATATGTAATCGTCCGCCCCCATGTCGTCGTCGTCGTCACTCTCCGCGTCCTCCCCGCTGCTCCCCGGCGCGTTCGGTCCCCTCTTCTGCACCAGATCCTCCGGCCTGGCGTACTGACCCACCAGCTCGCGCACCTTCTTTGCGTACGCGTCGGGTTCGCGGAGCATGAGCGCCGCCGCGTCGCCGTTGAGCGGGTCCGTGGGGTTCGGGTAGAGCAGGAGCTGCGGGAGGAAGATCTCGAAGATGTTTACCAGGTCGAACATCGGCGACCAGGTCTGGTTGATGACGTCCAGACACACGCTCCCCGCGCGCTCGTCGACGTTTGGGTGGTACATCCGGTTCACAAAGCCGATGCTCGGGGACTTGTACGGGTACCCCTCGGGCAGCTCGACGTGAACCTTCCACACGCCTCCCTCGTACGGCGAGTCCGGCGGGCCGTGGAAGTTGACGTGAAACTCCTGCATCGAGTCGTTCACCAGCTCCACCTCGTGGTCGCTCATCATCCTGCGGAGGAGTGGGTTCGACGGAACACGCGAGCGAGGTCAGTGCCTTGGCGGGTTTCGGACTCTCGACGCGCGTATTGGCTGGCGTCGCGTCGAGTCAGCAGAGGGAAAATCCTGGGACGGGGTGGGGCGCGTCCCGCGGGTTCCGGGGGGTCAACGCGTCTACTCACAGCTTAGTGACGTCCATCTCGCGTCGCTTGAAGGGTGAGCCCGACCCTGACATCGACATCGTGCCCCGAAACCCTCAGAGTACCGCCCCCGCGCCCGTCGGAGGCCTGCGTGCCCCGGGATGGAAAAACTCAAACGTGTTCCCTCTGCCCGGATACGCGCTTATATCGCAGGCAGATGTTCGCTGTCGGTTATCCGCGGCGGGTTTGAAGCACGCGACGAACTCGAGCGTGAGAAGGCTGGAAAGTCGGAGGTACGAAGGAGCCGAGAGTGACTCGCACCGCCTTCCTCGCGAGAGTGCGGCGTCCGCGTGAACCCGGACGCGCCTCTTCCCACAGTGACGGACGGAAGCACACCAGCAGGCCCACAGGCCAAAATTCGCGCGAAATCTCCAGCCAGATTCGAACGTGAAAATCAGGTTGCGCGTCCAGATTCGCCTCGCCGGGCCTCCCACGACGAGCCGATTTATTTTGAATCTCGGCCAACAGACGACCCAGCGCACGAGCCGAAGGGCCCGTGCCGAGGGAGTATCGGCGGGAGTGGACGAGATGCCCGCCAACTCGGTTGCACCGATACCGCGCCACACCGCGCCGAGCCCGCCGTTCGAGCGCGAGGAGCGCCCGCGGGACACACCCCCAAAGCCCTCATCAATGCGTCCGGACGCCGTCGTCGTCCCCTCGCGCGCGAGGTCACGGGTGATGGAATCCCCGTCGAACCCCAAACCCAAGGTGGTGGCGCTCAAGGGTAAGCCGTCGCTTGTGCGAGGCATCGTATTCGACGACGGAGCGGTGAAGTGCACGTTCAGCGACCTATCCAGCATCGTGCTCGACCCCACCGGCCAGTACTTCACCGCGCACGATGCGTCGGGGGAGACGGCGCGGCAGCTGAGCGAGTTCGCGATCTCGCGTTTCGCCCCACGTCTGAGGGCATCTCTCGAGTTTCGCAACACGCACGTGGAGGTTCCTTACTGTCCGCCGTGCGTCACCAAGCCCGCGGCGTCCGAGGTACCGCCACGGTCTTTCAGGGTTGGGAGGAAGATACCGCACGCGCGTTGGAGCGTGAGCGCCGAGGAGGCCGAGGCTGGGGGTTACCTGACCAGACTCGACGGCGGCGGTGCGGCTCTGGAGTCCATCGACGGCATCGCTCGGGTGGTGCTCTCCGCCCACGGGCTCATGGCGCACGTCACCTTCCCGGTGATGTTCGCGACACGCGATTCAGACGACGGCGCAAAAAAGTGCGACTACATCTGGCAGACGCAAACCTTCTGCGCCGACACCGCGCCGACGCGGTGGTCCTACCCCATCGACCTCCTCGTGTTGAACGCGCGCGAGGACGAGGAGGCGAACGCGGGTTTAGAGGATGAGACGGCGAAGCCCGAAAGTGTGCTTGAAAAAATGCGAACTAGGGCGAGGGTGCGGGCGATGACGGGTTGGGGCGCCGCGATTGGACCCGTGACCGTTCTCCCGGAAACCCCCGCGTCGGCTGGCGACGACGAGCCGACTTCGACCAGTCGCGTCTGGTTAAACGAGGGCGACGAGCGTTGGTGGGCCGAACCAGACACGGACGGGTTCCCCTCGGCGACTGGCCGCGCGCCCGTCGTCGAGCTGGCGGAAGGGACGGTGATGTGGGCGGTGAAGGCGTCTCGCTCGAGGGCCGACGCCGTGCCTTGGCCCACGACGCAGCGGATGGAGGCGCTGGCCAACATGGAGGACGGCTCCGCGCTGGTCACCACCAAGGGCGGATCTTGCGTGTTGTACGTCGCCGACGAGCGCGGCGGCCGGGCGAATGCGGCGATGTACCTTTCGGAAGCCGTCCCCGCGACGGTTGCGGGCGCGGGCGGGTACCGCGGCGGGGTGTTCCGCGCGACCGGGCTGCCGGTTCCCGAGGGCATCGACGCGGCCGAGGGGATTGACGAGTACGGAAGGTTCGCGCCCACGTTGGCGGTCGGAAAGGTACCGATCGGGAAGGTCACCCCGAGGCTCGTCGCGTTTCGGACGGCTGCGGATGTCGAGGACGTGCCCAAGTCCGTCGACGGCATATGGGCCCCGCATTCGATGGAGGTGGTGGAGGAATTAAGAGCCGATGGCGACGGCTGGTATACCGCGTACGCCGACGGCAGAGTTCGTGTCGTGTTCAACGATCGAACACAGCTAAATCTGAGCAAGGACAGGTCCATGGTGCGGATGCTGACGCCCGACGTGGAGAAGGTTGAGGTTCGCGTGGACGATCCTGGGGAGTGGAGCAAACACGTCATCGCCGCTTTGGAGTTTGCAGACTGGGCCTATCTCACCCCGCAGGAGAGGGACGCCGCGGCAGAGGCCAAAATCGCCATGTTCAACAGAATCCAAGCCGAGATTGACCGGAACCGTCGAATGGTCTCGATCATCTCGGGCAAACCCGGGAAGGACGTTTACAACGATGAAGAGCTGAACGAGCTCGCCTTCAAGGCCGCGAAGTCGGGGATGGCGACCGAGTTTAACACGAGCGTCGCGAGGTTGGCCGCGGCTCGTGCGGTTCTGAAGGGATCGGTGGGCTTCAACGGCGAACCGATCGAAATGCCCGACTCGGTTCGATTGAGCCTCTCCGAGGACGCGTCGGTGGCTGTGGAGCCGGAGCCGCTCGCTGAACTGGTTGCGTCGGTTGCGACCAAGGTTCCACTCTCACCGTTTGCCGACTCGGTTGCGACCAAGGCTCCACCCTCGCCGCCTATGTCTGTCGAGGAGATGCTCGCGCGCACGTCGCGGTGGCTGGAGGAGGTGAAACACGTGAGTATCGTGGATGAGAAGGAGAAGCGGTCTCCGTCTTCCGTGTTGGACAGCGTTGCCGACTATCCCGACATGACGGACGAGGATTGGTCGGAACGGACCCGGAAGCGCCTCGAGCTGGTCAAAAACTCCATCGAGATGAACAACAAGTGGTTAAGACAGTCGCTGGAGCTTCGTGAGTCGTGGCGTAAGTCCGAATCCGGAGATGGAGATGAGACTCCGCCCGCGACTGCCG
>Ga0181571_10001956_pt1 | contig 15099 bp, 7 predicted proteins | sample 101ome_17_FD_132440 | JGI IMG/M metagenome (GOLD analysis project Ga0181571, IMG submission 132440) | Coastal salt marsh microbial communities from the Groves Creek Marsh, Skidaway Island, Georgia - 101407AT metaG (megahit assembly) | ecosystem: Environmental > Aquatic > Marine > Intertidal zone... | reverse complement strand
GTTTCGTGCCACTTGCTGATGATCTGTTCCATGTACGAGTAGGAGACGAAAAACGCGACGATGCCGTCGGGAACGCACGAGCAGAGGTCGATCAGGACCCTACCGTAGTTCTGTATCACCCCCGGGTCGTCGCGCATGTCGAACTTGGTGCTCACCATCTGCTGGTCCGCGCCTCTGGTTATCACCATCGGGCACAGGCACTCGCGCGTCAGCGTCATGTCGAGCGCCGCGCTGCACACCGGCTTGAAACCCAGCAACTGCGGGTACAGGTTGATCGGGGACAGCGTCCCGGAGGTTATGAACACGCTGTTGAACTTATCGAACACGGGCGCGATGGCGTACGAGGCGTCCAGGCACGTCAGCTGGAACACCGGGTCCGGTATGTTCGGATACCTCTCGTCGTAGGGCTCCAGGATCAACGCAAACCCCTTCTCGTACGTCCCCACAAGCGTGGCGAAATCGCAGATGAGCGATATGGCGCTGAAGTCGTCGGTGTCCACAACCTCCAGCGTCTTCAGCAGCGACGTGATGCGATCGTAGCAGAACTTGAGCGTCTTGCCGTCGATCGCCGCCGTCTGCTGAAGGTGCGCCAAAAACGCAATCGGCGTCTCTTGCTCCACGGAGCCGCCCCGCATCCGCTGCTTGAGGTACTCGACGAAGCGTCTCAGGAACGCGATGAAGTGCTCCGCGCGTCGTATGTTACCCGGCACCGCCTCACGCAGGATGTCCTCGGATATCACGGGATTCGCGATGAGCTGGTCGCTCCGAGCCCTGTCGAGCACGCCCTGCTGCGCCAAGCCGTTCACCAGCCGAGTGTACTCCTCCCGAAGCCTCCGCTCGTCGTGCGCCTTGACGTGCTCGATGCGCTGCGTCAGCTGCGCGATGTTTCGGCTCGCGCCGTCCAGCGTCTGCTGCCTCAAGTTCACGCTCAGCGCCTCGATGCACACGTTGTCGATGTTATGCGCCTCGTCGAATACCACGACGCACTCCCTCTCCAACTCCCGCGACACCATGTTGGCAACCTTGGGATCCAGCAGGTACTGGTAGTTGTACACCACGACGTTGGCGAAGGAGATCATGTGCCGCGCGAGAAAGTACGGGCACCAGCCCTTCTTACGCCCGAAGTCCCTCAGGTCCGCCAGGGTGTAGACTCCCGGCGGGAGAATCGCGTTGGGTCCCTCCTTTTCGTAATCTTCAAAGAACTCGCAGAGCTCCGGGGCGTTCTCGGGCGCCTCCTCCTCGTTCGCCAGCGCCGCCATGTGCTTATCCCTCACCCACGACGCCGTGAGCCGGCGGCACCGCGCGTCGACGCTCTCCCTGCTGCCCTCATCGGCCACCTTGGGGTGGATGCACATGTTTTTCCTGGACGACAGGCCGAGCGCCATGATCTGCGAAGCCTTGCCGACGTGCTTCTCGCGGTACGCCTGCAGGTTCCGCAGCTCCGCGAGCACCTTCTCCATCTCCGGCACGGTGCGGGTGCAGTAGATGAGCTTGCCGCACTCCGGGTTCTGGAGCTGGTAGGAGGTGATGAGCGAGAGGCACGTGATGGTCTTGCCGGTGCCCGTGGGCATCTCGAGGCACCCGTGGCCCTTCGCGTCGAGCGCGCGCTTCAGCTCGAGCATGTATCGGTACTGCTCGGGGTACAGGTACTCGTAAGGGAAGTAGACCGTCAGGCCCTCGAGGTTGAAGATCATGGCGGCCTATCCCACTCCCTTCGATACGGTGACCCTCTCCCGCGCTTCTCCGTGCGCAATTCCTCGGTGACGTCGCGATTCCCCGGCGTGTGGTGGGTGCCGAGACGGGTCGCGGTCGGCGCCTCCTCCTCGCCCGCTCCCGGCGCTTCGGTCGACGCCGAGCCGAGACCGCGGACGATGAAACGCGAGTGGACGTCCTCTCGCGCGGGATCCCGTCCAGCCCCGGGATCACAGCCTACCCGCGCGCCGCGCCTCTCACGATGGGGCGCCCTATCATAAATAACCCCGTGCCCGAGAAGCCCTCGGCTCGGCCGTGGCGTTTTCCGCGGGGTAACACTATCGGGATTGTCGGAAGCCCGAGGGACACTTGACACGCACGACGGCGGCCCGCGTAGTAGTCGACATGGCGTCCACGTTCGCCGTCGGATTCGCCGCGAGCCCGGCGCTGAGGCCCCGCGCCCGTCCGACGACCTACCGCGCGACATTCCGCGCGGTCCCGCCGACGACGACCCGCGCGCAGCCCGTCATTGGGATGATCGTCCGAAACCCATCCGCCTCCCGACCGCGACTCGGTGGCCTACCCGCGGGCCGCGACGTCTCGTGCGCCGCGGCGCCCGTCGGGTACGGGTACGGGTACGGGTACGGGTACGGGTACGGGTACGGATACGCGTACGGCGAGGGACCGGATCCGACCCTGGGGGGCAAGGGATCGGGCACGACGAGGGCATCCGCGTCGGACTCCCAGGCGGCATCCGCCCAATCCACCCCGGAGGAGCCGGCCGCCGCCGCCGCCGCCGCCGTACACACTCCCGCCCCCGCCGCGCCCGCCCAAGAAGGAGCGACTCCCAAGAAGGAGATGGACGCGTTCCCGATGACCGGTGTCGCGCAGGCGGTCCCGGCGCCCCCCGCCAAGAAGAAGCGCCCGAGCAGGCCGTTCATCCCCGCGCTCGATTCGACCCGATTCTTCCTCATCTCCTACATCGCCGTCGGGCACTTCATCGCGTGCTGCACCAAGAACCCGCTCGCGCTCGCGCTGCTGTCCCAGGTCAACGTCGTCGTCGGCGCCTTCTTCGTCCTCTCCGGCTACGTCGTCGCGTACACGTGCACGGAGCTGGGCAAATACGAGGCGTCGGCGAGGATCAAACCGGCGCCGCAGTTCGTGATGTCGCGGATCATGGGATACTACCCGCTGTACCTCCTGGCGCAAATCGCGTTCGCGCCGGTGTTTCTGTTCGCGGACCTGACGTACAACGGCCCAATCGCCGCGGCGTGGCACGGATTGCTGACCACGACGCTGTCGCAGGCGTGGTTCCCGGCGCACGCCGAGCTCTGGAACGCGCCCACGTGGTTTCTATCGGCGCTCACCTTTGCCACGGTGTGCCTCCCCTTTGCGCTTCCCGCGATCGCGAGTTGGCGCAGGAGGGGACTCAAACGGGCGATGTGGATCCTCACCGCGGTGTCCGTGCTCGCGAAAGTGGCGTACTCGTACGACACGAACGGGTGGTTCTTCATGGAGGGCACGATGTCGCCTCGGTCGCACCCGAGCTGGCTGTTCTGGAACTCGATCCGATTCTCGCCCTTCGCGGCGCTCGTGGAGATTCTCATCGGGTGCGTCGCCGCGAGGCTCGTGATGGTCAAGGAGTGCAAGGCGGAGGACGACCCCGACGGCGTCGGCGCGAGCGACGCCGCCAAGCTGGTGCTGGGCGGGTCGAACGGCTCCGTCGCGCAGTCGCCGGCGATCCCGGCGCTGGGGATGGCGGCTGTAATCGTCGCGAGGGCTCTCGGGTGGCTGCGTCTGAACGACGCCCTGACCCGCGGGTTGATCTTCATCCCGCTGTTCACCGCGTTCGTCATGCGCGTGCACAGGCAGACGGTGTACGCGGATCTTCCCAACGCGAACCGGCCGGGATACAACTCCTTCTCGAAGGCGCTGGGCGCCAAGTGGCTTACGTATCTCGGCGCCGTCTCCTTCCCGATTTACATCCTGCACGGCCCCATCGGCCAGATCTTCTACAAGCGCGTGGTGGCGCAGAAACTGTGGGGTAAGGTGTTCACCGCCGATCCGTGGTTCTTCCCGGTGTACCTGGCCATCGTGCTGGCGTCCGCGGCGCTGACGCACGAGCTGTTCATGAAGAACAAGGACGTCCAGGGGTGGTTCCAGGCCAAGGGGCGGGAGCTCGCGGCGCTGTTCTGATCTCGAGCGCGGCGCGATGGCTTCGTCCACGCTTAGCAGCGACTTGTAAATTGTCTTCCGAGACGGTTCGTCCTGTTCTCGTCACCGGACGTTCGCGCGACGCCTCGCCCGGATGCTCGGTCCTACTGGGGATGCTCGGTCCTACTAGCTAGCAAGGGCGCGCCGGGTCGAATCGTTTAATTTTCCAGTCGATCGATGAGGGGAGTTTCGTCGAGCGTCTCTTCTCTTCTAAAAGCACTAAACTGATGTCTAATAGGAGACTACCCGAGCGTGGCAAATGGCACCAGCGGCGGCCGACACCTTCGCGCGCCGGCCGCCCCCCGACCCGCCTCCCTCCGTCGTCCGATGCTCGTTCGGCGAAGACGTCGAGCCGTCCCGAGGCGACGCCTCCGGGATCCACCCGCTCTTTACGCCTCCTCGTCCTCCTGGTCGGCGATGTTGAAGTAGCGGAGCTCGTACACGCTGCGGTCCTTGTTGGACGCGATGACGCGGAGCCAGTCGCGGACGTTGTGCTTCTTCAGGAACTTCTTGGTGAGGTACTTGAGGTAGCGCTTGGACATGGGAGCGTCGGAGGTGACGGTCACCTTGGTCTTGTCCGCGGCGACGGAGACGACGTCGCCGAGGGCGCCAGCCTTGCCGCCGACCTTGATGCGCTCGGCGAGGAAGGTCTCGAAGGAGGAGATGTCCATGATCTTGTCCTCAACCTGTCGTCGGGGGGCGATGGGCGGGGCGTTTCGTCAGCGGACGGTTCGAGAGGGCGCGAGGTCCAAATCTTTTAGGGTACTCGGATGGGTGGCGCGCGGCGCGCGGGCCGCGACCGGGTCGACGGGCGCGACCGGACGGAATGCGGTCGCGTCGTCGAGTTCACATCGCGCTCACGACTGATGCTCGAGCCGGAGACGGGGCGGCGAGGCGACGGGCGCCGTTCAATCGCCCGGTTTCCGGCCCGGTCGCCCGGCCATCGTCGCCGGCGTTTTTCGGAGGATCGATTTAGCCGGCACGGGAGATGTCTTCGGTAAACGCACCGGCTTGGAGCAGTCGACGACGAAGACGTTGGCCTTCTTGGCCTTGGTGGGGGGAGCCATTGTGTGGGTGTTTGTGAAAGACTCGGTGAACTGGCACCTTGAGTCAAGTGCTAGCAAGAGGGCTCCGGAGTGGCGGACCTCCGCGCTTTAGTAAAAACCGAGCTCATCAAACCCTAGACGGAAAAAACTGCAGCAAACTGCGTGAAATCCGAAGATCTGACTGAAACACTGTGCTCAATTACGGAAAATGGAAATTACGACGGTTCCATCCTGCAACGTTTCCTGTGCATCAATCTCGTGTTTGCCGTTTGCTGGAAATCCGTTGCAGCCAGGCGGGAATATTTGTGCAGACGAGAAGAGGATATCGGCACCGAGGCGCGCCCCGCTCAAGCCACAGAGACCGGCGCGAACCGGCCTCTTTTCATAACCATACCAGCCTACGCCAACGAGGTGGCGAACGAGCGGTTAGACCTGCCTCCCGTTCCGTCCCCGCCCGGCAGCATGCTCGTCAACGTCATGTCCGTCGTGGACCAGGTGACATCGACGGTGCCGCTGCCCGTCATGCTCATGATGAACGCCCTGCGCGCCGGGGAGCTCCCCGACGGCGTCGCCTTGCTCCAGATCATGCCGTGCAGCGAGCACGGGGTCGAACCCGCGGGGCAACGCATCTTCTCCCTGTGGCAGGGCCCCGACGTCGACGCCGTCGCCGCCGCCGTGGAGGGTCTCGTCGGCGACGACTGCACCAGCACGTGCTTCCCAGTGATGGAGGATCACATGTACGGGGTCGGGCGCGAGAGCGTCGAGGAGAAGACCGCGAGGCTGGCGCGCAAGGCGGGCGCCAACATCCTCGCGTTCGACAAGCGCGTCGGCATCTCGGCCACCGTCACCGCCGCCGCGGCGGCCACCGTCACGAAGGTCAAGTCCCTGTCCGCGCCCAAGCAGCCCAAGGATGGCGACGGCGCCGAGCCCGACCCAAACGCCGCCCCGGACAAGACCTCGCTCAAGTACGTCCAAGAGAACGTCTCCAAGGAGTTCAACCAGGTCAACGAGAAGCTGCTCAAGCCCGCGGCGGAGGCCACGACGAAGGCGGCGACGGACACGTGGAACACGGTGTCCACCGCCGTGAACGGCTTATTCGCGAGGAAAGACGAAGGCGCTGGCGCAAACGCGGCCCCGGTGCCGCCGCCGTCGGCGGTGATGGGCGCGTCCGCGGTCGACGACGTGGCGGTGGAGACGAAGACGATCGAGGAGGTGGTGGCGGTGACGGCACCAGGCGGGGACGGGGACGGGGACGAAAAGTCGGCACCCGGGGACGGGGTCGGGGAGATCGAGCGGGAACCGCCGGCTTCGCCCGTGCCCACGTCGGAGAAACCCGCGGCTTGATTGACTTTCGGGGACGTTCGATCGCGATGAGAGTTGTGAGTGTTGTTACGCCGACGCCCTCGCCGCGCGGGGCGCCGCGTGATTTGATATGTACATCGACAATGATTTCTGTCGTCCGTGGGGACCGCGGCGGCTATTTTCTGGCCGCGGCACCCGGGGATGGATGGATCCCCCTCGGAGGATTCCCCCAACCCCGTATCTTTGCGAATTCTCCCCGGGCTCGGCTCCCGCGATCGATCCATCGTCTCACCGGCTCGCGCTGGGCGAGCGCTGATCGTCCGTGGAGCACTCCGAACCGCTCCCTTTCTTCTTCCCACCCTTCTTCCCGCCCTCCCGTGCCTCCCTTCGCCCCTTCCACGCCTCGTCCCCGTCCCCGGCGCGGCGGCTCTCCCGTCGGCACCATTTTCGCCACATCTCCGCGTACCTCGCCTCGACGCCCCGCATGAACGAACGCGCGTCGCACAACCCGCCGCGTCGCGCCATCCGCGCCCTCAACCCGCTCCGCACCCGCGCGAGGTGCGCGTGGTCCCCCGCGAGCCTCACCGCGCGACGCACGTAGTCGTCCTCGTCGGCGGCGACGAATTCTTCCAACCCGCCGACGGCGGCGAGCAGCGAAGCGCCCACGTTTTGCGCGTGGCATTTGCCCCTCGCGGTGAGCACCGGGACCCCCATCCACAGCGATTCGCACGTGGTGGTGGTTCCCGCGTACGGGAAGGTGTCCAGCGCGATGTCCACCGTGCCGTACACGGACAGGTGCTGCCCGGTGCCCCCGGTGAGAGGGAAGAGGTCCACGCGCCATGACTCGACGCCCTCCGCGGCCATCGCGGCGAGGAAGCGCTGCTGAATCGTCTGGCACGCGAACGGCTTGGCCTTGAGCAGGAGGCGGGAGTTGGGCGTCTCGCGCATGATCCGCGCCCATCGGCTGCGCACGTCCGGGGTGACCTTCGCGAGGGTGTTGAAGCACCCGAAGGTGACGTAACCGGCGGAGAGGCACGGCGCCGGCGCAACCTCCGGCGCCTCCACGCTCGGCGTGTAACTGAGGAAGCACCCCGGGAGCCTCACGAGCGTCTCCGTGAACGTCTGCGTCGTATCGATCGGATCGCACACGGCGTCCGTGATGCGGTAGTCGATCTCGGCCAGGCCGGTGGAGTTCGGGTAGCCTATCCACGTCACCTGCACCGGCGCCGGTCTCAGCGCCATCGCCCCGAGCCTGTTGTTCGCGGTGTGGCCGGTGAGTTCCACCAAGACGTCCACGCCGTCCGCGTGAATCGCCTCGGCGAGCTGGCGCTCCGTCAGGTGTTGCACGTCGCGCCACGTCCCGTCGATGGCGGCCACCCGCTGTTTCAGCGTCTGCGTCATCGCATCCGCCCGAGGAGTCGCGCTGTACACGATCACCCTGACGCGAGACGGATCGTGCGCCGACAGCGGCGCGTGGGCAAAGTACGACACCGAGTGCGTGTACATGTCCGGTGACACGTACCCCACGACGAGCCGCCTGCGTTTGCCACCCTCGGACTCGGAGGACTTGGAAGACTTGGAGGACTTGGAAGACTTGGAAGACTTGGAGGATCTCGCGTTGGCTCGACACATGTCGTCCGTCTCGTCATCGCTGCTCGGGTTCGACCCGCTCTTTCGGGGGTTCGACTCGGAGTCGTCGTCGTCGGAGTCGACGAGCCCGAGGCCAGCCGCCGCTCCCGCGGATCCCGACCGAGTCGCGCGCGTCCCTCCGCCGCGAACTCGGCCGCGAACTTCAAATTCGTCGCCAACTTCAAATTCGTCGCCGCCGGCTGTGTCCGTGTCCGTTCCCTCGCCCGCGCCCCAGTCGTCGTCGCGGAGCCTCCTGGGCGCGAGCGGGGGGTTCCCGTCGCTCCCGCGCGTGTGCGCCGCGAACCGCGCGCCCCACGAGGCGTGCGCCTCGCACACCTCGCGTCGCTCCCCCGACAGCACGTAGTTGAGGCCGAGGAGGTAGTTCTGCTCGGCGTTTCTGTGGTCGGGCGAGTGCCTCGCGCACTCGTTGTAAGCCTCGAGCGCCTCGGGGATGTCGCCGGTGTCCCTCAGCAGCACCCCGAGGTTGTTGTGCGCCACCGCGTAGGTGGGCGCGGCGGCGACGGCCCTCTGGAGCGCCTCGAGCGCCATCCTCGCCTGGCCCTGCATCGTGTACACCACGCCGAGGTTGTTCAACGGCTGCGCAAACGCGGGGTTGATGGCAACCGCGCGTCGGTAGCACTCCACCGCCCGCTCGACGTTGTTCCGCTCGCGGTGCAACACCCCGAGGTTGTTCCACGCCTCGGCGCAGTGCGGTCGCAGCCGAAGCGTGGATTCGTACGCGATGGTGGCGCGGTCGAGCTCCCCAATCTCAGCCTGCGCCACCCCGAGGTTGTACATCGCCTCGGCGCTGTTGGGGTCGAGCGTGAGCGCCCTCTCGTACGTGCGCACGGCGAGCGCGACGTCCCCGCTCGCCTTGATCGCCGTGGCCCTGTCCCCGAGCGCGATGGATAGGTTTCCCCGCCCGAGCGCGTGGTTCGGGTTCACGGCGAGGCACCGTTCGTACGCCTCGATCGCGCCCGTCACGTCGCCCCTGTACTTTTTTATGACGCCCACGTTGCAGTGCGCCTCGGCGTGGTTCGGGTTGACCTCTATCGCCCGCGCGTAGCACTCCAGCGCCTCGTCGTGCCTTCCCAGCTCGGACATCACCACGCCGAGGTTGTAAAACGCGGGGGAGTACCGCGGGTCCGTGGCGGCGGCTTCCCTGTAGTGCGCCACGGCTTGCGCGGGTGACCCGAGCACCTTGACCCGAGTGCCCAAATCGGTGAGCGTCGCGGCTAGCCTTTCGCGCGTGGGCGCGTCGTTTGAATCGCTTAAAAGCGACCGTCTGAACGCGTCCGCCGCCTCCGCGAGCATCCCGTACGTCTGAAACAGCGACCCGAGCGCCTTATTGGCCAACGCGTGGTTCGGTTCGCGCCTGATGACGGCGTCGTACGCGTTGTAAGCGTCGTGTAAAGCGCCCAAGGCTTGGAAGCACAAACCCCGCTTCGCGACGGCGTCGAGGTTATGTACCGGGCCGGGAGAGAGGGCGAGCGCGGCGTCAATCGCCGCGAGCGCCTCCTCGGCGCGGCCGCCCGTCTGGAGCATCTCGGCGACGCGCACGAGCCTGGCGGCTTCCGCGGCGGCTTCCGGCGTCGGCGGAGTTAGCGGCGGCGTTAGCGTCGGCGGCTGCGTCGTCGCCAGCTGTGTCGACTCCGCGCCGCGTGGGGGGGCGGGCGACGCGTCACCGCCGGGGTCCCGCTGCTGGTGGTGGTGTTGGACGTGGTCCGCGTGGTGGTCCGCGCGGTGGTGCAGCCGCGAGCGCTGATGCTTGGCGAGGTGGTACTCGCTGAGATCTTTGCTCGTTCGCTCGTGCTCCTCGTCTGGGGTCGGGCCCGACGTGTGCACGCAGCTCGCGGTCGGGTTGGCGAGACCCGCGGGTAATCCCACGGAGAGGGTCTCCAGCGCGTACACGTCACGCCGCGTCACCGACGCCGGGGGCGAGGGCGACACGCCTCCGCGGGACGATCGCGTGCGCGGCGAGCGGGATCCGTGGGTGTCGCCCTTCGCGGCGCGGTCGCGCGAGGACGCGTCGCGCGCGCGGTCGCCGCCGCGACGCGCCGGTCTCCCGCGAACCCCGGAGCGGTCCTCGGCGGGCGATGTCCACGCGGCGTTCGACACTCGCGCGTGATCGTCGCCCTCGTCGCGCGTCGCCCCGGCAACATGCGGATCCTCATTGGACGGCGGTGCCACCCCCGCGACGGCGCGACCGCGCTCGGATCGCGCCGCGCCGCCGCCGCCGTCGGTCGACCGCGGCTCGCCCCCTCCGCGAGCCGTCATCGCGCGTCCGTCGCCTTCGCCGAGCCTCCCGGACGTCTCAACGCGGAGCTCGGACCGGTGTCCCCGACTCGCGCGTCCGCCTGAGTGGATGATGAGTCCACGTCCGGCTTTTTGATGCGTGATGGGTCGCACGTGCGGCCGCGCGGGGTTGTGATTGGCCGGCTCGGTTTCGGGCAGTTGAGACGGTCTGTTCTCGGTTTAAAGTTTCCGCACACCGAGTGAACGCCGTTTCACGGTCTGTTTTTCCGGGTTCACTCGCCGAGGAGGCAAACAACCCGGAAAGTAGGGTCTCCGGTCCGTCGGGTTCCGGGCGAGATTTCTCGGGTGAGAGGGACGACGATATGTTGTACCGCGATATGCGACGATAGAGGCCGAGATTGCGGTCCCCGACGCGTCCGGGGCACAGCTCGAGGCGCGCACGGAGCGGGTGCGGCGAGTCGACGCGCCGTCAGTTTCTACCCCCCGCGCATTCGCGTCTCACCAAGTGCGCGCGAGCCCGACACCGCGCGCCCATGACGAGAACGGTGGGGCTCCCGGAGGAGGAAATTGGGCAAGCGGCGACGCCTCCTCAGGCGACCTCGACGAAATCCCGCCCGCACGGACTGAACGGCGCCGGCGGCCGCAAGCGCGCCGCGCCGGAGCAGGACCCCCTCGACGAGACGCACGCGGACCCCCGCGCGGTCTACGCCGCCGTCGCCCCGACCCCGACCCCGATCACCCCGACCCCCACCAAGAAGCGGCGCAACAGCAAGCCCTTCCGCATCGAGATCGGCCCGCCCAAGGAGGGCGAGGAGCGCGATGAGGTGAACAAGCCCAACGGCAGGTACAACAAGAACGGCGTGTGTTTTCACAAGGCGTCGGGCAAGTGGCGCGCCATCGTCTACGTGGGCAAGCGGCAGGTCAGCCTCGGGTACTTCACCACCCAGGAGGACGCGGAGCGAACCATCGACAACGCGCGCCTTCACGGCTTGCCGAAGGGTTTCACCGGCCTCAGGGCGATGCAGCAGCCCAAGCAGTCGGAGCACGCGGGGGTGAACTGGGACAAGCACACGAAGAAGTGGCTCGCGAGGGTGTACGAACCGAGCAGGAACGGTGTCAAGGGGAAGGAGTACAAGGTTGGGTACTTTCGCGAGGAACACCTCGCGGTGCAAGCCATCGAGGAGAAGCGGGCGGAGCTCGGGCTGCCGCCGCCGAGGTCCTCGAAGAAGAAGGAAAGGGGAGGGTTCGTACACCGGGCGCCGGGGCTGTCGCCGGGAGGACACGGGGACATCTCGGACATCGTGGACATGGGGTCGCCCCCGGGACCTGCGGCGAGCGTGGCGTCGTCCGCGCCCAGACGCGCCCTGATAGATCCGCTCGCGCGGTGATTTCAATCATCGTCGACGCGAACCTTTCCTTTCCTTTTTCGGAACGAAGACGGGGCCAAAGGCTGGGCCGCGGTCGTCCGGGACGAGACGACGCGGCTTCGAATCGACGGTGGGGAGCTCGCCACGAACGAACGGACGAGATGTGCATTATTTCTAGACGCCACGCGACGAGAAGCTCGCGACGAGAAGCTCGCGACGAGACGCGTCTCCGTGTAAAAAATCTGAAAATGAACGTCGCCGAGGTCGCAAAAAAATGGCGTTCATTCGTCACAGCTCCGTTTTCTTCGGCGGAACCGCGAAGCTCTCGCCCCGCACGACCCCGCCCGCCCCCGCCGATGTGTCCGTCTCTTCCTCCGCGCTCTTCACCGCCCTGCACCGAACGTGCGACGTCTCCTTCTCCCGTACCTGAAATTCGCTTCGCTTGCACAGCTCCGGCGTCTGCACGACGAACACGTACGAGCACGTGCTCGGCTCCTCTATGCTGGCTATGACGTTCACCCCGTTCGGCGCGCACGTGAATCGAACCTCCGTCCTTCGCTTCAGCGTCGTGAGGTCGCACGGCGTGCCCTCGGTGAATACGTGCGGGTGGTACAGCTGTGTACCGGCGACGTCGCCGCCAGCTGCGCGATCCTTCTCCGCCTCTTTCGTCAGTCCCGGGTGGTACACCCCGAGGTTGTACTCGTTCATCACCTTCTTGTCCTCCTGGTGGTACTGCCGGATCTTCTTCATGTGGCAGAACTCGTACGTCCACCATCCCTCGATCCTGTAGAAGCACCGCCCCTCCAGCGGCTTGAGCACGTCCTCGACGGTGGCCTCCGCATCGCCATCCGTCGCGGACGCGTTCGTCGCGTCGGCAGCGGCGCCCGTCTCGTCGTCGGTGGCGCCCGTCCCGCGGGGTTTCGGAAGCGCGCAGAAGTACCGTCGGCCGTCGTGCGCGGTCATCATCACCGCGGACGGGTCGTCCCCGCTCAGCGCCGCGAGATCCGCGGGGGATAACGGGACCGCGGCTGATTCGGATCCGAGCGCCACGACGAAGGCGTCGTCGAGCTCGTCGGAGAAGGAGAACTCCTTGGCGACGATGGGCTCGGGTTTGGGGGTGCCCGCGTGTGCGCCGCGCGCGACGCACGACAGCGCAAACGCCAACGCCAGCCACCGCGTCGCACCCGCGCGCGACATCCTCGCGGCCCCGGCCATCTCGACGGAGGGGCGGTGAACAATGAAACGAGCGCGACGTCTGGAAGTGGTGAAAGGTGAACCACTTTAAACACGGCGTCGAGAATCCGTCAGTCCACGCGACGCCTTAGACGTCACCGACTTAAACGTCTCACCTTTATTAAACGACCCGGATACATCTACGCGTACTCATGGCGGTCTGTCTAATACGGCACCACGTCCCCCTCCGTCTCCTCCAGGTACCGTCTCAGCTTGGCGCACTGCTCCAGCACGCTCCGCCTCGAGCTTCCGCCCTCCGTGTCCCTGCTCTCCGCGCTCTTGTCGTAACTCCAGATGTCGACGACGTCCGCCTCGAACTTGTCGCACAGCGGGAGCAGGTCCTCGAGGGTCAGGTCCGACAGCGCGCACTTCTTGTCCTCCGCGAGCTTGACCGCGGCGCCGCTGATGTGGTGCGTCTCGCGAAATGGGACGCCGCGGCGGACGAGGTACTCGGCGAGGTCGGTGGCGAGCATGTCGGCGCTCAGGCCCCGCTTCATCGCCTCCGGGTCGATGCTGAGCGTCGCGAGGCACCCGGCCGCGATCTGCAGGCAATCGGACATGGTGTCCACGGTGTCGAACAAACCCTCCCACGCCTCCTGGAAGTCCTTGTTGTACGTCGTCGGCGTTCCCTTCATCACGGCGAGGAAGCCGGTGAGCGTCCCGAGGATGCGGCCGGACTTACCCCGGAGGAGCTCCAGGGCGTCGGGGTTCTTCTTCTGGGGCATCAGGGACGATCCGGTGGAGTACGCGTCGGAGAGCTTCACCATGCCGAACTGCCCGCTGCTGTAGATGATCAGGTCCTCGGACCAGCGGGACAGGTGGATCATCGTGGCCGTCGCCCAGAACATCGTCTCGGCGACGTAATCTCGGTCGGACACGGCGTCCATGCTGTTGGGGCACACCCGCTCGAAGGCGAGATCCGCCGCGAGCGCCTGCCTGTCCACCCCGAAGGGATTACCCGCGAGTGCGCCGGATCCCAACGGCAGGGTGTTGACCCGGGGCATCAGGTCCGCGATGCGCATGTCGTCGCGCTGCCACGCCGCGGCGTGCGACAGGAGCCAGTGCGACCATCGCACCGTCTGCGCGGACTGCAGGTGGGTGAAGCCCGGCATGACGACGTCCACCTCGCGCTCCGCGCGCTCCACCGCGACGGCGATGAGCTGCCTGAGGTATCCGCGCAGGAGCACGAGCTGGTCTCGGAGCCACATGCGGGTGTCGGTGGCCACCTGGTCGTTGCGCGATCGACCGGTGTGGAGCTTGCCGGCGACTGGGCCGATGAGCTCGCCGAGCCTTCGCTCGTTCGCGGTGTGGATGTCCTCGTCGCCGGACTTGACGACGAAAGCGTCCGCGGCCCACTCTTCGGCAACCTTGCCGAGCCCCTCGACGAGCTGGTCGCGCTCTGCGTCGGTGATGATGCCCGTCTTCGCGAGCGCCCTGGCGTAGCCCTTGCTGCCGCGGATGTCCTCCTGCGCCATCCTGCGGTCGAAGGAGAGGGACTCGTTGAACTTCTCCATGAGCGGGTCGATATCCTCCGAGAATCGCCCGCCCCAGAGCTTCTTCTTCTCGCCCGTCGCCTCGGGAGCCGCGGACGCCATGGCGACGACGGCGCGACCCGCGATGAGGTTCTTCGCTCCGGGCGGCGACGGACGCTTGGCGACGCGCTTGAACGCGGTGGGCGCGAAGACGACGGACGCGACGGGGAGGGCCACGGACATCGTTACGTGGAGTGCGAGAAGGGCGTGCGGCGTGCGTCTGCGGGGAAGCGGGGCGTGCGGGGCCGCTCTTCCTGTCGCGCGCGTCGCTTGCGGGTGTGAGGCTGGCGACGAACGCAATCGCAGCCGCTTCAGGGCGTAGGGCTTGGCCGAGCGGAGCGGGTTGATGGGCCCACGCATCTGCCCATCGGGGGGCGGATTATTTTTTGGGACTTTTTCCCGACCTTTGCGCAGTCTGCTGGGGCAGGCGGGAAAAAGGAAGGGGGCCCACGACTATTTACCCTGCTGGCTGTGGAAAGTAATATTCCAGCTAACTACAAAACCAAGAGAGGAGGCAGACCGTTGGGCTGTGGGGATTTTTTTTTGGGAAGGAAGATTCTTTTCTCGTGAGGGTGCCTTCAAAAAGCTGGAGACTCGTGTCTTTTTTTACCCGCGAAGCGCCGCCCCTTGCGAGTCCCGCGGCTTTCAAGTCGAGCGCAGCGCCCGGGGGCAACTCCAGCGCGTACACAAGTTCCGGCGCAGAGAACCACAACCCGAGGCTCGGATCCCGCGCGCGATCCGAACTTTCGCTTCGCCATGCCCAAGCAGGCGATAAAGGATGAGGCCATCAAGGACGCGGTGGTTGGCTCGCAGTACCTCGCGGGGACG
>Ga0181571_10001954_pt1 | contig 15109 bp, 13 predicted proteins | sample 101ome_17_FD_132440 | JGI IMG/M metagenome (GOLD analysis project Ga0181571, IMG submission 132440) | Coastal salt marsh microbial communities from the Groves Creek Marsh, Skidaway Island, Georgia - 101407AT metaG (megahit assembly) | ecosystem: Environmental > Aquatic > Marine > Intertidal... | reverse complement strand
CATTGCATCGTCTGGGGGAAAGGGCCTCCCTCAGGGTCTAGTGCGACTCATGTCGCCGTACCAGGCTCATTACCACGAGGTGAGATGCCTGGGCAAAGGGGGTTTCGGCAGCGTGGTCAGTGCGGTTGGTCGCCTGGACAATCGCGCGGTGGCGGTGAAGAAAGTTCACTTCAAGTCAGCGGTGCCGCCCTGGGCCAAGAACGACGCGCTCGAGGGCCTGCACGAGGAGTTGCTGCGGGAGGCGAGGGCTTTGGCGCTCATGGACAACCCGAACGTCGTCAAGTACCACACAGCGTGGATCGAGCCGAGGTGGTCGAAGCTTGCGGCGGTTGGCGCCACGACGAATAGGAAAGGTCATCGCGTGGGTGCGGGTGCGACCAAGGCCTCGCTCTCCCCGGGAGCACTCGCCAGGCGGGACTCGTTCATAGTTGCCGATGACGGAGGGTCCGACTCGGATTACTCGGACGAATTCTCGGAAGAGACCTCGGACTATTCGGAGTCTGGGTCGATCACCGGCGGCTCGGCGCGTCTTCTTGCCGGAGGTGGTAAGGATGAGAAGACCGGGATTGGCTACTCCGAAGTGTGGACGCCGGCGGCTGCGGCGGGAACGTTGCGGTGGCCGTATACCCTGCACATCGCCATGGAGCTGTGTCCCAGCTCCACCCTTAGGGATTGGATCAGAGTTCGACCTCGAGGAGAGGTTCAGGTTGGCACCGCGTCTCACATCTTTCGCTGCGTCACCGAGGCGCTCAGGTACGCTCATGCGCACGGAATTATTCACAGGGACGTGAAACCTGCAAACGTGTTGGTCCATCGCGGCACGAGCGAACTGGAGCCCACGGTGAAACTCATGGATTTCGGACTGGCCGTGTTTTATGACTTCAGCGCGGAGAAGAAGTCATCGGAAAGAAAGAAGAAGGATGGCGCAACGGTGGTCCAGGTTTCTTTGGACGGTGAAGACGGCGCAAAGCGAGTGCCCGTTGACAACGTGTTCTCTGTTGGTGTCGGTACAGCCAGCTACTGCGCCCCTGAGCAGAGGCGGGGCACTGGTTTGTACACATCAGCCGTCGACATGTACAGTCTCGGGGTGGTGCTTGTGGAGATGTTCACGGCGCTCGGGCAGGAGGCTACGGAATCGGAGCGGCTTCACCTCATCGCTGATGCCAAGGGACTGAACATGCCAGAGGAGATGGTGGTGAAATTTCCAAAGCACGCGAAGCTTGCTGAACGGCTACTGGCGGTCGATCCAAAGGAGAGACCGACCGCGGACGAGATTCTCAGGTTGTGGCCGAGGGTGAATTTGCGTAAAGGTGAGCTTCCAACAACGCAAGTGCACTTCAGATCACAGGGCCACGACAGAACCCAAATGGGCGCAGCTGTCGCTGCCGCGGCTGCTGCGGGTGCTGCGGCGGCCCTTTCTTCCTCCCGCGCTGAAGTGAGCTCGGCGGCGGAGTCTGCTGCGGTGTCAGCGGCACTTGATAGATTGTCGATCAAACGGTCGATGTCGCTTCCTGAGGCTGAGCTCGCTTCCATCGCTGATGCTGTCGACGCGGCGACGGACGCGGTCGTGGGATCAGGCTCGCCGAAAAGGTCGCCACACCGGCACAAACGTGCTCCATCTTCTCTGTTGTCGTCGCCTGTTCTGGAGTCGGATGAGCTTGTCGAGGAGTCCGTCGGCGCCGTGACGAGTGACGAATCGACCTCCATCGATCTGGAGAGGGCCACGAGGGGAGACATGGCAGCGGAAATTCGTCGGCTTCAGGAGCGACTGGCGCAGCTGGAGGGCGCGACAAGATGATTTCTGAGCATGAATCTCGTAGAGGTAGCTAATTTCATCACATGGAAGCGAGGAGTCTTTTGAGCTCCTTGGCGAACGCGAGCGGGTCTTCCTCCATCTCTTTCGTTGCCGGATCCTTGTACTTTGCTATCAGTTTGAGGATCGGGCTTTCCTTCTTGACTTTTGGCAGGTCCACTCTCCTGACCCGTTCCACAGAGTCGTCGAGGAATGAAATTTTCTTTGCCGTGTCCAAACCCACCCGATACTTCCGCGAAAGCACGCTAGAAGGAGGCGCGTGCTCGACATGCTCCGCAGAGTCGCCGAGGAGGTGATTGGATGACTCGTCGCTGGCGGAAGATGACGCGCGAGGTGTCGTGGTCAGTAGACCCCAGTGTGGTTGCCTCACTTTTGTCTTTGACCTTTGCCGAGAGGTCACCCCTGATGACCCCCATCGTCGCCCCCGCACCTTCCCACCGGACGCGTGCCCCATCAAAGGGATACCTCGCGGACCTAAAATAATCGGTGTGTCGACCGATGAGGACGCATCTGCTGCATCCGAGGCTGACATGCTCCTGAAGGTGTCATCCTCAGTTTCACTCACATCGGCGTCACTTCCACCTTCGCGACGCCGAGCCAGCTGCGGCAGGAAGGACGGTACAACCTCCACCACGGGGGGCGTCTCCGGCTCAACGGGTACAGAATTTTCCTGGAGCTCCTCATCATCCTTCACGTCCAGCTCCGCGAGTCTCAGACGAAGACCCGAGAGGTCCTCTGTGGTGACCTCTTCATCGTCGTCGCCGCTGCCGCCGCCAATCCTTGACCTTGTCTTGACGGCACGGCGATTTGCTCGAGGCGGCGGTGCGTCGGGCATGGCCTCGGCGCCGAACATGACCCGAGCGATGTGTGGCGGCGTGATTACGTCGCCCTCGATGTCCTCCGGGGCGGCTCGGTCACCGACGCAAATGGGCGAAGGACCCGTGATTGGTGATATCCCCGCAAAGGACACGGCGTCAGCGTCGTCTCCGGCGGCATCCTCCTCGTCGGTCATCCACGGGTTCAGTCCCGGGGACGGCGGCTCTCCCTCCTGTTCATCATCATCCGCGTCCGCACTCTTGCAGAACAGCTCGTAGAGGCCATTCTTGACGGACTCGAACGACGAGTTATGCACAGAAAGGGGGGAGCACGGCGGGTCCAATTTCTTGGACGCCGACTGTGCGCCGAGGGGCGACGGCTCCAACGAGAACGGTCCGGGGCTGCCTCCCTCGCCCTCTATGATTGACATCGGCGTGGACAGGACGGGATCTCTGCCCCCGCTCTCGGCTTTCTCGTCGAAGTACCTCTGGCACTCCCGCTCATCCGCCTCGTCCGGGCCCTGACGCGTCTGAAGCTCGAGGCGAAATCGGCTCGAAGGGGTGAGGATGTCCACCGGGAAGGTGTTGGCGAGCACCTCCACCGCTGATTCCGCGAGGTCTCTCGCCCGAACCTCCTCTACATCCAGCGCCGCGAGGGCGAGGCGGCGCCCGCGGACCGTGGGCCAGGTCTCGGGCGAGGAGAATCGACCGGGCGGCTTCTTCTCCGTCCGGCACGGGTTCTCATTCTCCTTGTCGGCGTCGAATTCTTCGCCGAGTTCGTCCTCCAACGGGAGCGCGTCGCGGACGTCCGGGAAGTTTATCCTGTCCGCCCGGACATCTCTATCGAAGGGACACGGCTCAACGTCCGGCGCATCCTCCGTGAGCACCATCGGTGCGCTCGCGCGTCCGAAAGTGGGGGACGGGAACGGTACCTGTCACTTCAACGTTCAAATATTGCCGACCGTCCGCTCTTCGCAGCTTCGACCTGACAGTTCGAGATCGGACCGAGAACGGGTTGTTAGCCCCAAATTTGCCGCCTCTCAGATCGCGGCGCGCCCCGCACGTCGACGAGATGCTCACACTCTCGGAGAGCGGAATCGAGCCTCGCGAGGGTGCTGCTCCCTCCACATCTCTCGACCCTGGATTCAAGCCCGTTCCCGGCGATGCCCTGCTGGTCATCGACGTCCAGAACGATTTTATCCCGGGCGGGGCACTGGAGGTTGCCGGGGGACACGAGGTGGTGCCCGTGTGCAACGCCCTGATGGACAGATTCGACGTCGTGGTGTTCTCGCAGGACTGGCACTGCCCTGGGCATCTCTCCTTCGCGTCATCGCACGAGGGTAAGAGCCCGTACGATTCGACCCAGATGCCCTACGGCGACCAGACCCTGTGGCCAGACCACTGCCTCCAGGGCACGTCGGGTTCTTCGTTCCACGCCGACCTGTCCATCCCGGACCGCGTCCGCGTCGTGCGCAAGGGTTTCAGGAAGCATATCGACTCGTACAGCGCATTCTTCGAGAACGATCAGACCACCCCGACGGGGCTCGAAGCGTACCTCAAGGACATCGGGGTCAGGAGGGTGTTTGTGTGCGGGCTGGCGTACGACTTTTGCGTCAGGTTCACCGCGGTGGATGCCAAGGTCAAGTGCGGGTTCGACGAGGTGGTGGTCGTGAAGGACGCGACGAGGAGCGTGGGCCTGCCCGGGACCGTGGAGGCTGCGGATGAGGGGATGAAAGAGGCTGGGGTGAAGGTAGCGGACTCCGGTAGCCTGGTAGCGGCGTTGGTCGGACTGTAATCTGACAAGACAAAAATGTTTGTGCTCTCGCTTCCCGCTTCCCGTCGCCGAAACAATCTTCAGAACACGTCGCACAGACCCTGGCACCCACGACCCACCCTCGTTGGTGGTACCTGGTTACTCAAGCTGGAATACAAAACAAAACGGGGTCTCACGACAAAGACCCGAATGGGAGGGACTGCAGGCCAGCGCCGCGCCGAAAAGGCCGAACGCGAGAACGCCAAGGCTGCGGCGGCGGCATCCTCGAAAAAGAAAGCTGAGGACGACGCCTACTGGGCCGCGGCGGGCGATGGCGCGAAATCGAAGGCGGCGGCCCGTAGGGATGCGGCTGATGCTGCCGCGGACGAGGCCGCCGCCAAGCGCGCGGAGGCGAAGCGACTGGCCAAGCTCGAGGAGGAAGAGATGGCTAACATGGGTAAGCCCAAGAACGCGGCACCCAAGAAGATGACCAGGGCTGAGCTCGAGGCCTACAAGAACATGTCCGCGAAGGATAGGCTCAAGATGAAGTTTGCTGCTCAAAAGGCAGCGGCGAGGACGGTAGACGAGGATGAGTACAGCGCGATGGTGGACGTCAAGAACGACAACAAGACGGACAAGATTGACGCCAGCGGTATCGACGCGGCTGTTGATGCCATGGGTGCGCTGGGCGTCGGAGGCGCCGCCCCCGTCCTCACCACAAACCACAAAGCCGCATTCAAGGCTTTCGAGGAGAGGGAGCTTCCCAGGCTCAAGGAGGAACGCCCGGGGCTGAAGATGTCACAGTACAACGAGGCCCTGAGCAAGATGTGGAAGAAGGACCCGACCAACCCGGCGAACTTCGCGCCACCGGGAAAGTAAAATGAATGTGCGAGGGGCGGCGACTAAGATAGCGTAGTCTAGCCTTAATAGGTGCAACCCCGGAGACGCGAAGAATTACCTATACCTTTACTTCTTGTCGCCGCCTCCCAACCCCGCGAATGGGTTCGGGATCGAATCCTTAGCCTTGTCCGCCAGTCCCCTGAAAACCCCGATACCCTTGTTCACCGGAGACTGCGCAGCCGCCGCGTTGTACAGGGCGGATTCGAGGTCCTCCTGCTCCGGCCTTCGCTGCATCGCGCCAACCTGCCGGTACGCCCCCTCGTCATCCTTGACCAGGATCCTCCACGGCGATCCCTCAGGCGCTCCCCCGCGCACGCACTTGAACACGGCTCCCTCTTGCGTCGCCCCCATGAGCCCCTGGATGGCCAGAGGCAGGTACGAGTACACCACGGAGAACGAGTTGGCGAAGACCTCATCCGCCGTCGTCTTCCCCGCGTCGTCGCCGCGGGAGTTCCTGAACGTGACGCCCCCGTCCCCCGCGTGTTCCCACTCCACGTTGACGGCGACGACCGGCCTCGCCCCCGAGAGCTCGGCGATCCTCCTCGCGGCGCCGATCTGGTCCTCCGGGACGCCGACGAGCGCGACGGCTCCGTCGCCCCGAGCCAAATCGCAGCCATCCGACGTGAGCGCCTGATCGATGGAGACGTGCTCAACCTTACCGTCGGACTTGGACGAGGCGTAGGCCGCCGCATCGGGGTTCCCGTACACCGCCGTGCCCACGATACCCCCGCCGCAAGCTCCGTTCACCATTGCGGCGACGGCGACGGACGTATCCGCCGCGAGGGGCAGCTCGACCGCGACGCGTAACTGCGCCAGTGCCTTGCCAGAGGACTTCCGCACCTTCTTCCCAGCCTTCTTGGCCCGCTTGGCGCACACCGAAGCGATGGCCTCCCTCGCCTGATCGAAAGAGTCCTCGCGGCTGACGGGCGGTACGAGGTCCATCTCGCCAGCCCCGGGCGGGGTCGCGCCGGGAAGTAGGGAGTCACGCCCGCGGAGGGGTTTGCCAAAAGTTGCCCGGTTCGATCGGACTGGACGAGACGAAACCACGCGGGGGCCGGGGGCGACCGCGGGGCTGGGCCTCACGAATGATGACATGATCTTCGCGTTATTCAGGACGCGACGCGCCGAGACCGCGGGTCGCGAAGGACGTTCGAGCTGCTTTGCCCCGATCTGCGCGACGCAATCGGATAACGTATCACTCGTCTGAGTTTTCTGACAAGCAGACGAGCAAGAGGGGCGACCTTGTCGGTTGGGGTACTTTCAACCGTGTAACCGTAACCACGTAACGCTACCCAGCCATCTGAGCGTTCGGTGCCCTTCCCTACGCCAACCACACGTCCAACGACGCGTGCCCACTCTCACCGAGGCACGCGGTGGGCACGAACGACCTGAGCTGCCCGCCGCCAGCCGCGTACACCCTCACGCTGGGACCGTCCTCGTACTCCCAACCCCGAGAGTCCGGCACCGCGCCGACGTCCACGTGAACCGCCGAGAACGACTCACCGGTGCCCCGACGCACCTCGCGACGGTACCGCCACACCTCCCCGCCGGTACGCACGTCCCATAGGGCGACGCCCTCGACGTCACGCCCGGACCTCGGGTGACCCTTCTTTGGGGGTTCGCTCTCGCCGCAGTCGGCGCCGACAAACGACTCCCTCGCGTCGACGCCGCACCGGCGCACGGTGTTGAAGAAGTTGCGTGGGGACCCCTCGCGGAAGGTGGCCACGGGGCTTCGTAGACTTCGTACGTCCCATCGAGTCAGTCCGCCGTCTGCGGTGGACACGATAACCTGCCCCGGGCAAGTTCGCATCGCGTGCATGTGGGTCACGTAGGAGGACGCCGTACCAAACGGCTGCCGCATCGGGCCGGTTTCCCGGATATCAAACAGGGTCATCCCTCCGTTTCGCATGCCCAGGATGAAAGTCTCGGCCCGGATACCCACAGTACCCGACGATTCATTCCACCAGTCCACTTCCGCGGCCACGGCGACGATGTCGGATCGGCCCTTTACACTCCAATCACTCGACGGGGACTCCCCGCGGGAAAAGTGTGTCTCGTCGAACATCACCTTCGCTCCCGCATCCGTCGCCGCAATCACCCGTCCCGTGTACGGGGAGACTGCAAAGTCAAACATGGTAGCACCATCCATCCGTGGCATCAGCGACATAGCACTATCGTCAATATCGTCAATATCGTCAATATCGGTCTCCCTCGTTCTGTAGCTGTGCAAGCTGAACTCAGCCTCGTGCATGAATCCAAAAAGAAAAACCGTGGGCCTCCTCTGGTCGTCTTCACCGATCTCGGCTCGACGCTGATGCCATACCCTGGCGAGATAATCCGGTGCCACCGCGGCATTCACGGTTGGATTCTGCACACCGCCGTGTGATCGAAAATATCCGGTTGCGACGCTGTGCATCCGCAGCGTCGTGTCCGACGCGTTCCATCCCCGGTGGCGGTCGTTCCCGCGACTTCGCGTCACCGACACTAACCTCGCCCTGTCCCCGGGCGGTTGAACGCAAGTCCTCCCGACCATCACAAACTGCTCCGATCCCTTGTGAATCGGTGGATGTTGGCCGTCGACGGCGTCGGTGTCCCCTTCGACGCCCTCGTCCACGCGAACGAATGAGGTGACCGCGTGGAACCCGACGCAGGATCGAACATCAACCGTCCCGAGCAAAGTCAGGCTCCGGGCGTGGCACCGAAGCGATTCCGCGATATCGTCACCGGGAGCGCCTCGCCTCGCGGCACGATCTCCGGGCGCGCGTCCCGCCGGCAGACCGCGTTCCCTCGAGCGCACCACCGCCCGCGTGCCCCCTCCGCCGCGGTGGGGGCGGACCCTGGGCGAGGTGGGGCCGCCGCCGCCGCGGTCCCCGACCGAGGGGGCATCAGCGCCCGACCGAGGACGCGGTTCACCGCCCCGTCCCTGCTTGGACTTTGTCTTCTTGCGGAGTTTCAAGCGGTCCTCGCCCCGACGCTTGCGATCGCCCGTGGTCCCGTGGTCGCCCCCTCGAGACGGACCCACTCCACGCGACGAATGCGCGTCGGCACCGCCGCCGCCTCTCCCTGAGGAGCCAGCCTCCCCGCCGCGGTTCCGCTCGCGACCGCCCCGGGCGCCGCGACGATCGCCTTGCCTACCGCCCGCATGTCTATTTTCCGGCGCGTGAGACCCGAGGTGAGGCCTGAGAGGTGCATGGGGACGGGAAGGGCGAGTGAGGCGATGTTGACTTTTCTTGGAGCGCCGGGTTGGTGCAGCCCGGGGAGGAAGAGACGGGGGGCATCGGGGCGGGCCAGGTTCGGGGGTAGGGATCAGATGACTCACTGGTGCAGACTACGTGCTACTGGTTCCGACTGCAGAGCGAAGTATCTCTGTCGCTCCTCGTCCCAGTAGAAGCCGGGGAGGTCGCGCATCGTGACCTGACCGTCCCATTCAGAGATCCCACGAGCAAAATAACAAAAAGGTCAGGGTTCAGTGGGCGGAGCGCGCCGCTCGAGAGGTTGCGAACCATGATCGAGGAGCTCCTCTCCGCCGCGAGACAAGGAGATGGCGATGCCATACGCAACCTTCTCGTCACGACGGTCGGTCGCCCTGACTGTCGCGTGCCCCTCCCTTCCCCGCCACGCCGCTTCCCAAATCCAGATCTCGCGCCCTCGCCTTTCCCGCCCTGACCGTCACCACCTCGGCGCCTCCCTCCTCCAGGACCGAGCGAACGAGCTGATCAATCTGGCGAAGGATCGGATGACCGGCGCGGGGCCGCTCCACCTCGCCGCGGAGAGCGGATCCGTGGATGCGATCGAAGCACTGTGCCGCTTCGGTTGGAGGGCGACGGCCCGCGATGCCGAGCTCGCGACCGCTCTCCACTACGCCGCCGCCAGGGGCCACGCGGCGGCGGTCGCGTCCCTGTGCGCCTTGGGCGCCGATATCGCCGCGCGAGACGAGCGCGACTGCGTCCCGCTGCACTACTGCGCGGGCGGCGGCAAGTGGGACGCCGCGAGGGAGCTCTTAATCCGAGGCGCCGACCCAAACGCCGCCGACGTCGACGAACGGACGCCGACGCACTACGCCGCGAGGAGGGGGTGTTCCAAGACGGTGAACGGCCTGGTGAACGGGGGACCCTGGGGGACGCGACTCGACGCGACGAGCGCGCGAGGATCGACGGCGCTGAGCGAGGCGGTGGAACACAAGCGGGCGGCGGCGGCTGAGGTGCTGGCGGCGGCGGGTGCGAAAATCGGCGCGGAGGAACGGGACGCACTCGCGCGACTCCTCGACGGCGACGCGGGGGACACGAGGCGGACACGAGCGGGGACCGGGGTGGGAGACCTAAGGACGGGGTCGGGAGACGCGGGGATTGGGACGCAAAGTCGGCACCCCGGGACGGGGACGCTCGCGCCGGTACCCCCGCCGGGTGGCAGCCCCTCAGGGCCGGGTAGCAGCCGGGGTCGGTCACCGCGGTTCGCGCCGCCGCCGTTCCCTTCCTCGTCGCTGTCGTCCTCGGGGACTTCGTCTCCGGCGTCGGTGTACAGCCCGCCGAGCAGCAGGCCGTCCAGCGCGAGCGACTTCGAGGGACACGGGGGTTGGCCGGGTCGCGGCGGGATGCTGGAGCCCTTGGACCGCGAGCCCGTGCTGAGAGACGGCGGGCCGGGGTGGGGCGGGAGGGATGCGGCGCAGCACATGGCTCCCAGGCGGGCGGGAGATACCAAGCAGTCGTTCCTGTCGAGATACGGGCTGGCGAACAAGGCGGGGCTGTTCCGGGTGGACGAGTGAAGGGGAGGGGAGGCCTACCTGACGAGTAAAAGCGAGAACTCCGGGAAAATATCCTGACACGTCGGATTCGCGCGAGAATAGATAAAGCGTCGATTGGTCCCCGTAACCTTCATTCCGATAAGCACGTTCCGACCTTCGCACGGTTCGAACCGACTCAAGCCCATTCGCTCGACGCGTACACGCATACAAACAGCCTTACTTCACCCCCTCGAACCGCAAGCATGCTCACCGCCCTCAACTTCACCTCCGCGGTCGCGCCCACAAAACTTACCGTGAAGCTCTCTTCCCAATCGGCGTCCAAAAAAGCCGGTTTCCACGTCGTCGCGGTGAGTCATCCCTGACCCGTCTTCGAACCTCTTTCGCGTCTTTCTCGGGGATGAACGATATTGACGTTCATGGCATTGACGGAATCTTGCGCTGTTCGTTCCGATAGTCCGCTTTCTACTCCGCCCGGGCTCCCTATCCGACGCACGATTGCGAGACGATAATCCCACTCAGCAAAGGGGCTAACACGAGATTTCCCTTTTTACGCAGGGCACTGGCAAGGGCTTCGGGGCCCACAGGGTTTCCCACCCGAAGAAGGACTCGACCAACCATCTCCTCAACTACGAGAAGCTCGTTCCAGGATACGCCGACATGAGCCGCCCCCAGAAGTACCGCGCCCGCAAGCACATCAAGGAGGTGAGCTCAAGACCGCAATCCGCCCCTTTTCGGAACCCCTCCTCGGAAATCTCCCCGTCAGCACCTAAATTCCACTTTTCTCCAACCGCCGCTGGCGAGCGACTGACATCCATCCTCCCGCCTCTCTCGTATCCCAGATCATGAACAAGAGGCACAACGATCGCGCTCAGGCTATGGCCGTCAAGAACAGCTCCCAGGTCGCCAAGAAGATCTACGCCCAGTTCCAGGCGTGTGTCGACGCTTGCGAGGGCCCCGAGTGTGTCCAGGAGTGCGAGGCTGAGTGGAACATGTGAAATTCGCCATCGCGACTTCTGTCTGTACCAGTTCGCGAGCCTCGACGCTCCGTGTCTGTCTCATCATCTGTTGTATCGAGCTCCTCCGGGGGCTCAGAGATTGTTTCATCGATGTACGAATATATCGATAGTCTAGATCTACTAGTAGTGTGGGCCTAGTTCTACATACGAACCTCACCAGAGCTGAAAATCACTCCTCCGAAGGTGAAGGAGACGGAGCGTCAAAGTAAGCATCCTCCGCGTCCTGCGCAGCCTCTTTCCTCCACGTATCATCCAACGATTCATCCGCGTCCATCGCGGCGTAGTCCACGTGTTCCCCGTCCTTACCGCTGAGGAACCTCTCGCGCATCACGCGGCCAAACTCCGCGAGCCTCGCGTCGCGATCCGGATCCGTCTCGGCTCCGATCGCCTCCCGCCGACCGTCCTCCTCCTGAGCCTCCCGCTCGACGTCGGCGTCCGGTCGTGTTTCCTCGTCTGCGTCGTCTCCTCTCCTCGGCCCTCCGGTCCTCCAGCTCCACCCCTCCAGCCTGGCGCGGCTGAGCTCCTCGGCGGTTGCCCCGCCCCCGGCGGGACGCCAGCCCGGTCCGCGAGCCGGAACCTTCCCGGGAGCGCGGGCGGACCCACCGCGGGGCGCCGCTTCGTCGCCACCGTCGCTGTCAGCCTCCTCCATCTCCTCTCGAGCCGCGAGCTCCTTTCGCTGTGTACTCAGTCGCTCCGCCGCCGTCCGCTCGTCCTCCTTCTCCAGCATGGCCATGGACACCGCGTGGCTCACGCCGCCGGCCAGGCATGCCGCCCCGTCCCCATCCTCGCCCGCGTCTTCACACCTGATGGGTTCAACTAGAGGCGCGCCGACGTACGTCTCGTAAAGCAGAGGCTCCCTCCGACGCATGTTGTCCTCGTGGAAGTAGCCTTCGCTTTCCAGCCGTCGCATCTGAGCCAGCCTGCGGTTGTTTGCGCGGGAGTGCTGCGCCGATAGCTGAGCCGGGGATGGGCACACTGCCGCGGTGAGGCGCTCAAGGTGAAAGTTAACCTCGTAATCGCCCCGCAGGTGATGGAACAGCGCGAGATGCTCGGCTCCGAGGTGATGACCGTGCCGCTCCAGGAATAAGCTAACGTCCCGTCGGACCAGATCCTCCAGGTAGCCTCGAATCTGCTCCTCTGTTAGATCTGTCTGGCCACCACCCGCTCGGGCCACGCTGGCGGGCACGCGAAGGTCATCGAGACGCGAGAGGAGCGTCACCAGGCTCTGAATACTCACTCGAGGAGATCCATCGCCCGAACCCTCTCGAAGCGCTCCCCACATGGTCCGTTTTGTGTGTGCCCAGAGCCATTCCCCCCAGCACATGCGACTTCGTTGGAAAACGTGTCACGAACGAAAAACGCCCAGAGTTTACAGGCGCGGCGCGCCACCATGGTGCTCATGCCGCAGTCGCGGCTCGACGGCCTCGGCGATGCCGTCGAGCTCGCCGACCTGCTGGTCGAGACAGCGCAGACCATGCGACAGTCGCTCAGGGACGTCAGGCTGGGTGGGCCCGCCGGAGTAGCCGCCGCTTCCGAGGCGTGCATCGCGGCCAGCGCATTGGCGAAGCTGTCCAAGACGGCGAACGAGGTGATGCGAGCGCACAGGGAGAGGTGGCACACGACCGGCCAGGGACCGGCTGTTGGCGCGGGAACGCTGGAGGCCTCGAAGGGCACCGCGCGGAGGCCAAACTCCGCGCGTGCCGCCCCAACTCGGTCATCCAGGCCACGTTCCGCCGTGCCCGTCGTGCCCTCTCGGCCCAAGACGTCGCACGCTGCCCCGGCGCCGGCGTCTCCCGTGACGGTCCGCGGGGAGAGCGCGGCGATGGGCGGACCCCTCGGGTCACTGGCATCACCCGTAGCGCCCGCGATGGTCGCCAAGGTGGCTGAGACTTTCGTGGTCGGGAGCCCATCCCCGGGCCGAGGCATCTCGGCCAAAGCCATCGCCAAGTCGCCCGCGCGGCCGGGCACCGCGGGTACGCTCCGGTCTCCGGGCCAATCCCCCGCGAAGGCCGTCGCGCCACCTCGCGCATCTTCCGCGAGGAGGACGGCTCCCCTTACTGAGCCCGGCTCCAAGACGGCTCCCCTTACCGAGCCCCGCTCCAAGACGGTCAGCCGCATCCTCTCCCGCGATAACACGCCGTGCACCGAGACTCTCATGGTCCGGCGCGCGGGCGGCAGCGTCGCCAACGTCAAGCCCGTTCCTGTGACGCACCGCCGCACGGTCGGCGCACCCGCGGTCAAGGCGGCCGAGGAGGTGAGTGAGCTGCTCGGTGCGGTGGGACGCAAGCTCGGCGTCGGGGTACCCATCGTCGCGCTCGTCGACGTGGAGACTGACGAGGAGCTCACGTTTGAGCGGTACATGAACCCGAGCGACGGTCGAGTGTTCCCGCCGGGCAAGGCGTTCATCGCGCTGACCCAGGAGGAGGTGGCCGCGCGACGCAAGGGAGTCCCCACGTCGCCGCTCAAGGCCAAGCCCAAGCCCAAGCCCAAGAAGAAGCCAAAGGGGCAAAAGGCTGCGCTGGTTGAGCCGCTGGTCGAGCGGCTGTCCAAACCGAACAAGTCGGCTGTTTCCTTCCAGGTGACCCGCGCCGGCGCCAAGGATGGATCGTCCTCCGTGCCCGTCACCGTGCCCGTCACCGTCGATACCATCGGAGAGGTTCTTCGTAGGGTGAGCGCCGCGCTGGAGGTCAGGGCAGTCGCGTTCACGCCGTGCCTGGCGCTCTACCACCAGCCCGACCCGGTGACCCTCAAGGCGACCGAGGTGGCGACACCCCTGGAGCTCGTCAACGGAGGCTCCTACCTCTTCCGATGCGCGGGAGACCTCGCGCCGGGTATGGTGAACAACACGGCGGCGCTCAAACAAAAGGAACTGCTCCGCCAGATCGCAAAACCCAAGGCGGAGAAGGTGGACTCCTTCATCGTCGGAGTGGCGCACCTCGCCGATCCGTACGGTCAGGCTGTGGCCATGCGGTTGCCCGGGGCCAAGGCTCTGCAGCACCTCACCTTCGACGATCTCTGCCGCAGGGTTCGCATCGCGGTGGGGTTGTCGGTAGAATACCCCGTCAGGGGCCTGTTCCGCGCCGACGGGACGAGGCTGGGGTCCCCCGCGGAACTGGAGCGGGGGATGCGTTTGCTCTACACGGTGGAGCCGGCGTCGGAGGCTGGCGACGCACTCGCCGCGGCTGCGGCGTACCTTCCCGCGGCGGCGACGGCGTTCGCGGAGAGGCGGGAGATCGAGATCGATCCCGAAGAAGAAGAAGCCGAGTATTACGCGTACGCGGGGGGCGAGGGGTTGGATTACGAGGAGGAGGAGGAGGAGGATGTCCACGAGGAGGATGCCGACGACGAGGAGGATTTCCCCGTGCCGACCCCGACGCAGCCGAGTCCGTCGAAGCCGGCGAGCCCGTCGAAACTGGCGAGCCCGTCGAAACTGACGAGCCCGATAACAGCCGCCAGCCCGCTCAAACCGCCTCCGTCCCATTTGAACTCCCCGCCGCGACCAACCACGTCGAGGGGATCTCCGGGGAGGGGACTTTCGTCGCCGGTGGAGTCCCCGATGGCATCACCAGGGGTCTTCTCGCCGGGTAAGCTCGCATCCAACAGCGTGCTGTCGGCGTCGTCACCGAAGATCCGTCCGGCGTCACCCAAGGCTGGTGATAACCCCTCACCCAAGGCGTCGCCGCTTCAGCCGGTGGTGGATGACGACTCCTCTGATGATGAGCCGCCATCGCGCGCCTTGATGATATCGCCGGGCAGGCTCCGGCCATTGCCCAAGGACCACCCGGCTAGAGGCCCTTACCGTACCACCGGATAGCATCTGACTAAAATTAAGCTTGGATAGTGGATGTACAGATAATCATCGCGTGTGCATGTGCGTGTGTCGTTTCTGCGTTTTCGTTACAATCGTTGCGCTAGTGCTCGTTGCGTGCCGCGTCTCTCGTTGTCTGCGGGTCACTCCTCGATTTCCTCCGGGAACTTCTCCAAGTCGAAGGTGAGCACCCTGGAGCACGCCTGGTCGATGTCCCTGCACACACCGACGAGGGAATCCGCCTTGTCGAAGAAGTAATCCTT
>Ga0181571_10001951_pt1 | contig 15116 bp, 7 predicted proteins | sample 101ome_17_FD_132440 | JGI IMG/M metagenome (GOLD analysis project Ga0181571, IMG submission 132440) | Coastal salt marsh microbial communities from the Groves Creek Marsh, Skidaway Island, Georgia - 101407AT metaG (megahit assembly) | ecosystem: Environmental > Aquatic > Marine > Intertidal zone... | reverse complement strand
GGCGAGGGCGTCGCCCCCGGCGGCGCCCAGGTCCGGGGGCGTCAAGCGCATGGCGCTCGCGGACTTCGAAAAGCTCGTCACCATCGCCAAAGGTTCGTTCGGGGTGGTGTACAAGGCGGTTCGCAAGGACAACGGGCGGGTGTACGCGCTGAAGCAGGTCGAGATCGCGAACATGAATCGCGCGGAGCGCGAGGAGGCTGTGGATGAGGTGGGTGAACGCGTTCCCGCGTCCGAGCCGTGACCGTGAAGCGTCGCTCGTCGTGAAAAAAGTTAACGCTCGAGAGTCGCGGCTCCTCGGCTCGCTGGCCGCCCCCCTCTCCGTCGTCGCGCATCACTGAGACCCCGCGAAACCCCTCCTCGTGCTCGTCGTTCGTCTCAGGCGCGCGTGCTCGCGGGCATGGACAGCAAGTTCGTCATCAAGTACTACGACTGCTTCCTCGAGGACGGCAAGCTGAACATCGTGATGCAGTTCGCCCCCAACGGAACCCTTCACAGCCGTCTCCACGCGCAGCGCGGCAAGGCGCTGCCGGAGGAGAAGGTGTGGAAGTTTTTCATCCAGGCGCTCCTCGGGCTGCGACACGTGCACTCGAAGAAGATCATCCACCGCGACATGAAGTCCCTGAACCTCTTCTTCGACGCCGAAGACAACGTCCTGGTCGGGGATCTCGGAATCGCCAAGGTCCTCAGCCCGAACACGATGTTCGCGCGAACTATCGTCGGCACGCCCTACTACCTCTCCCCGGAGCTTTGCGAGGACAAACCGTACAACGAGAAGTCCGACGTGTGGGCTCTCGGCGTGGTGCTGTACGAGATGTGCACCGGAGGTAAGCACCCGTTCGACGCGCAGAACGAGGGCGCGCTCATCCGCAAGATCATGAAGGGCGTGTACGCGCCGCTTCCCGCGGGTAAATTCAGCTCGCAGCTGTCGGACGTCCTCAAGCTGTGCCTCACCATGGACCACAGGCAGAGGCCCGACACCGCGGCGCTTCTCGCGAACACCGCCATCGGGAGCCGCGCGCGGAGCCTCGGCATCGAGCTCGATCCGGACGCGAAGAACGTGTCCCACCGACCTTCCGTCGCGAGCGCGCGCCCGGCGGAGCCGCCGTTTGAGGCGGTCGCCGCCGACGGGAAGGCCCGCCGTCCACCCCTCGCCGAGGTCGCGCCGCCCGACGCGCCGCCGTCCTGGGAGCTCCCCGCTAACCCGCACCTGCGCCGCCAGATCGAATCCGCGTCGGCCTCGCGAGTCGGCCAATCGCAACGCGTGCACCGTCCCGGTCCGCCGCCCGCGGGGTACGCCGGAGCCGACGACGACGCGTCCTATCCCGCGTACGAGGGAGACGAGCCCCAGCCTCCCCTCGCGCAGGAGCCCCCCGTCGCAGCGGCTGCGCCGCACGAGGCGTCGGCGCGGTCGGTCCACCGGAGCACGCGCGGTTCGGTCATCGCGCCGGTCGATCCGGCGGAGGCGTCGCGCGCCGCGAGCGTTCGATCGCGCGCGACGGAGCCGGCGCCCGCGCCCCCCCCGCCTCGCGCGATGAACGCTCTGCAGCGCGAGGCGGCGGCGAGGCGCGAGGCGATGGACGCCGCCAGGGCTAACGGGCGGGGCGGCGGGGCGGCGAAGGAGGCGTTCTTGGACGCTAACGCGACCGACCCGTTCATCGCGCACCAGCTCGCGAAGCTCGGCGTCGACGAGGAGAAGTATCAGGAGGCGATGCGCGCGGCGGCGGAGGAGAGGGCGGCGGCGCTCAACGCCGCCAAGGAGCACGGTCGAGGGGGACAGCTCGTGGGCGTCATGGACGGGTACGGCGGCGAGGAGTCGTTCAAGGGCCGGAGGATGGGAGATTTCTACGACGAGGACTACGGCGAGTACTATCCGCAGGCGCCCGCGGCGGGCGCGCCGTTGCCCGCGCCCGCCGAGCCCGCGCCGGCGCCGGCGCGAGAGCGTCCGGCGCCCCGGCCGAAACCGTTCGAGGTGGACGACCATAACGCGATGTCGAACTACCGCACGGCCGCGATGGAGCAGTCCGCGGCGCTCCGCGACGCGAAGTACGAGCCGCCGAGCTTCGGGCGCAGGCGCGCGACCGATCTCATGATCACGGGACCGTCCATGCGCGGCACGGGTCAGCGCCCCGCCGGCGGCTCGGGAACCGGCGGCGCGCGCGTCACCGCAAACATGGGGTACGCGCCCAGCATGGTGGGGTCCGAGTGCACGACCACGGTGGCGCCGACGAGTTATTACAACGCGTAGTGCGTCGATGTCATGTGATATTGCAACGTGAAAACGCAACCGGAAACAAACCTAAAGAAACCCCCGTCCCGCGAAAAGTCTAACGTCCGCGGACGGCGTGCAGCCGCCGCCCTCAGAAGAAATCCTGAAGCGCTTCCATCTCGAGCTTTCCCTCTTGCATCACGCCGATCGCAGCGCAGGTGGCCTTCGCACCCGCGATGGTGGTCACCATCGGAACCTTCAGACCGACGGCGGTGCGGCGGATCTCGCGTCCGTCGCGCATGTCGAGCTCGTCACCGGAGGACGTCACCACCATGAGGTTGATGTCGCCGTCCCTCAGCATGTCGCCGATGTGCGGACGACCCTCGTGGATTTTGGGCGCGACGTGCACCTCGACGCCGGCCTCCTCCATGAGTTTGGCCGTGCCGCTGGTCGCCACCACGGTCATCCCCATCGCGCTGAAGGACTTGGCGAGCTCGACGGCGTCGGGCTTGTCGCTGTCGCGCACGGAGATGAACACCTTACCGTCGGTGGGCAGCCTCTGCCCCGCGGCGATCTGCGCCTTCGCGTACGCCTTGTTGAAGTCCTTGTCGATGCCCATGACCTCCCCCGTGGAACGCATCTCCGGGCCGAGGAGGGTGTCGGCGCCGGGGAACTTGTCGAAGGGCAGCACCGCTTCCTTCACGGCGACGTGGTCGAGCTGGACCTCCTCGGTGAAGTTAATGTCCTTCAGCGTGGACCCGGCCATGACGAGCGACGCGTACTTGGCCAGCGGGTGGCCGATCGCCTTGGCGACGAAAGGCACGGTGCGGGACGCGCGCGGGTTCGCCTCGATGATGTACACGGTGCCGTCGGGGGTCACCGCGTACTGAATGTTGATGAGGCCGACGACGCCGAGGCGCTTCGCGACCTTCGGCGTCCAGTCTCTGATGGTCTCGAGAGACTTCTCCGGGATGGTCTGCGAGGGGATGCTGCACGCGGAGTCGCCGGAGTGCACGCCCGCCTGCTCGATGTGCTCCATGATGCCCGCGATGACGACGTTACCCTCGGCGTCGCAGAGCGCGTCGACGTCGAGCTCGGTGGCGTTGGCGAGGTACTTATCCACCAGCACCGGTTTTTCGGGGTCGACCTCGACGGCGGTGGTGATGTAGCGCTTCAGGTCGCTGTCCGACCCGACGATCTCCATCGCGCGGCCGCCGAGGACGAACGACGGGCGCACCATGACCGGGTACCCGATGTTGTTGGCGGCGACGAGCGCCTCCGCCTCGGAGCGAGCGACGCCGCCCGGGGGCTGGAGAATGTCGAGCTCGTCGAGGATCGCCTGCCACCTCTCGCGGTCCTCGGCGGCGTCGATGCTGTCGGGGGGAGTGCCGAGAATCCGGCAGTTTCCGTTCCCGGACGCGGCGGGGATGGGATCGTCCTTCAGCGCCTTCTCGAGGCGGGTGGCCAGAGAGAGAGGCGTCTGGCCGCCGAACTGGACGATGATGCCCTCGGGGCGCTCCGCCTCGACGACGTTGAGCACGTCCTCCACGGTCAGGGGCTCGAAGTACAGACGGTCGGAGGTGTCGTAGTCGGTGGACACCGTCTCCGGGTTGCTGTTGAGCATGATGGTTTCGTACCCAGCGTCCTTCAGCGAGAAGGCGGCGTGGCAGCAGCAGTAATCGAACTCGATGCCCTGGCCGATGCGGTTCGGGCCGCCGCCGAGGATGAGAATCTTCCGCTTATCCGTCGCCGCGACCTCGTCGTTGCCGTCGTAGGACGAGTACATGTACGGCGTCTCGGCCTCGAACTCGGCGGCGCACGTGTCGACGCGCTTCATGGAGGCGACCACGCCGTGACTCTTGCGCGCCTTGCGCACCTCACCCTCGGTGATTTTGAGCGCGCGCGCAATCTGCACATCGCTGAACCCGCGACGCTTCACCTCGGACCAATCCTGCTGGTCCAGGTCGGCGACGCCGCTGAGGCTCTTGAGCCAGTTTTCAGTCTGAAACAGGTCCTCCATCTGGCGGAGATACCACGGGTCGAAGTCGGTGATCTTGCGGATCTCCTCGGCGCTCATGCCCGCCATGAACGCCTCGTGGATGGCGACGACGCGTTGCGGGTTGGGAATCGAGAGCGCGTTCATGAGAGCCTCCTTGTCGTCCTGCATCGCGCCGTCCTTGGGGTTGAGCCCCCACCCGCTGAGCCCGGTCTCGAGCGAGCGGAGCGCCTTGTTGAAGGACTCCTGCCAGGTGCGGCCGACCGCCATCGCCTCGCCGACGGATTTCATCTGCGTCGTGAGGACGGGCTCAGATCCCGGGAACTTCTCGAAAGCGAAGCGCGGAATCTTGGTGATGACGTAGTCGATGGAAGGCTCGAAGCTGGCGGGCGTCTTCAGGGTGATGTCGTTGGGGATCCCGTCGAGGGTGCAGCCAACCGCAAGCTTTGCGGCCATCTTGGCGATGGGGAACCCCGTCGCCTTGGAAGCGAGAGCGGAGGACCGAGACACGCGGGGGTTCATCTCGATGATCATCAACTCGCCGTCCGCCGGGTTCACCGCCATCTGCACGTTGGAGCCGCCGCACTCGACGCCAATCTCGCGGATGATATCCACGGAGGCGTCGCGGAGGCGCTGGTACTCCTTGTCCGTCAGGGTCTGCGCGGGAGCGATGGTGATGGAATCGCCGGTGTGCACGCCCATGGGGTCGAGGTTCTCGATGGAGCACACGATGACGACGTTGTCGGCGAGATCGCGCATCACCTCGAGCTCATACTCCTTCCATCCGAGCAAGGACTTCTCGATGAGCACCTGCGTGGTGGTGGAGGCGTTGAGGCCACTGGTGACGATGGTCTTGTACTCCTCCATGTTGTACGCGATGCCACCGCCGGATCCGCCGAGCGTGAACGCGGGACGGATGATCAGAGGGAAGGACCCAATCTCGTCTGCGATGGTGAGCGCTTCCTCCCAAGTGTTCGCCGTGCCCGAGGGGGGGGTCTTCAGACCGATCTTCTCCATCGCTTCCTTGAAAAGCTGACGATCCTCCGCCTTGTTGATGGCGTCGAGCTTCGCGCCGATGAGCTCCACGCCGTGCTTCTCGAGGATGCCGTTCTCAGCGAGCGCCTTGGTCAGGTTGAGCGCCGTCTGACCACCCATGGTGGGCAGGAGCGCGTCAGGCTTCTCCTTGATGATGATCTCCTCGACCGTCTCGGGGGTCATGGGACCGACGTACGTGCGGTTCGCCGTCCCGGGGTCGGTCATGATCGTCGCGGGGTTAGAGTTCAAGAGGATCACCTCGTACCCCTCGGCGCTGATGGTGAGAGGGGGGAGGTTGAGGAGAGGGAAGGAGCGATGGGAAAGAGCGCGTGAGATGAGGAATCTCGCGAACCGATCGAGCCTCGAAAAGGCGGCCGCCGCTTCAGACGGAGAAAAAGTTGATGCGGGTCGCCGTCACCGGCTCGCGCGGCGATCGGGGGGATAGGGCGCGCGGACGCACCGAAGGGACTTGCACGCCTGCGTTCCGGAGTAGTCGAACTCGCAAGCTTGGCCAATCACGATGGGACCAGCGCCCACGATCATGATGCGCTTGATATCCGTCCTTTTCTGCGAGTTGGTCGCCTCATCCCAAGCGCGGAACACGGGGGACTCCTCGTCCGGAGACGCCCGAGCGCGAACCTGCGGGGTGACACGCCTGCCGGCGCGAGCACCCGTGCTCTTGCGGTTGGACAGCGACCGCGGGTTAGTCAGCGACCGCACGCCGGCGGAAACGCCGAGCGTGTTGACGAGGGCGGCGGCCATGTTGATGTGGCGGCCTCGCTGTGCAGGTAGTTGCAGTTCCTCTGGCCGAGGACGCTTTCGCTCTGACTCGGAAGTGTCCTTATCGAGCGACGGGACGGGCTGACGTCTCCCTAGCGCTAGCGAAGACGCGTAGGCGAGCGAAGCGACGGTCCGCGAGAACTGACGCGCGCGCGATACTGCGGCGTGCGGCGCGCGATCGGCCGAACTTTGAAAAGCCCAGGGCTTTGGACAAAAAAGCGCCGGGCCGCCATCTCCCGAGATTCAAACGCCAGATTTTTATTTTCGCGGTTTTCCGTAATGAGCAAACAGTCTGGTATGTTTGTCTCCGGGACAGACGACGCTTATGTAGGCACAGTGCCGAACTTTCAAGGGACCAACATCGGCACCCGGGAAAATATCGAATTATGGAATCGAAGAAACAGGTTGGGGGTCTCCGTCACCCGTCACGCCCCTCCCTTTCCGCGCTTTCCCGCACCCGCGTCCATGTCCAACGACTTCCGGCGTTTATTGGCACCCGGCTCGCCGCCCACGTCGAGCTCACGATAGTCCGGCACGTCGTCCATCAACGGGCGCCCGTCTCGAAGCACGAGTCGGTCGAGCTGCGGCCGCGACAGCAGCTCGCTGTAGCATCGTCCTCGGAACACGACGAGGTTGGCGGGCCCGCCGACGGCGACGCGGCCGTGATGTTCGCCCAGACCCATCACCGTGGCCGGTCTCGACGTCACCGCCATGGGCCAGTTCGCGATGGGCCGGTCGAGGTGCCCGATCCTGCAGCTCTCCCGGAAGATCTCGAGCATGTCGAGGTCGCCGTATCCGTAGAACTGGTCCCTGGTGTTGTCGCTCGCGAGGCACACCTGCACGCCGGCGTCGTCGAGCTCCTTCAGCGTCGTCACCCCGCGCTTCGTGGGCGTGCAGAGCCCGCGCACGTCGCGATTCTGCAGCCACTGGTTGACGATGGGGAGGGACACGACGCAGATGTTGGAGCGGTGCGCGGCGGCGATGATGCGAGCGAGCTCCGCCGGGGCCTGCGCAGCGAGCGAGCAACAGTGCCCGCACACAATCTTCCCCTTGAAATCGTTTCGCGTCGCCGCCTCGGCGATGTAAAGCAGACCCTTGGACACCTCGTTGCCGTTCTCGTCCACGTGGAAATCCAGGTCGAGGCCGCGCTCGTTCGCGAGGCGGAAGATGACGTCGAGGAGCGCGGGGAGCTCCTCCCCGCACGTCGTGTAGATGTCGTCCGCGTGCCCGCCGCGGTCGGTGCACGAAACCGCCGCGCCGAGGATGCCGCCGTTCGCCTTGACGGTGTCCGCCAGCTCCGCGGCCGCATCCTCGTCGCGAAAAAATCGAAGGATGGAGAGTGAGACGCCCTGGAGCTCGATCTTCCCCCTCCACTTCTCCCTCAGCTCGTGGAACACCGGCCACGCGATGGCGGCTTGCTTCGGGCCGCTCATGATGTGCGTCCGCACGGCGGACGTCCCGTGCGCGTACGCGCTCTTGAGACTGAACTCCATGCGCCGCCGCACGTCCTCCTGGCTCCAGAACGCCTCGTCCTTGGCGCAGGAATCGTCCGCGCCGGCGAGAGAGCCGGAGTGGTTACGGCTTCGTTCGCAGGTGTGCCCCTTGTCAATGTGGGTGTGGATGTCGCTGAACGTCGGCCAGCACATACCTCCGTCCGCGTCCACGACGCGGACGTCGCTCGGGGGGTCGCGAGTGCCAGCGGGCGAAATGTCGAGTACTTTCCCGTCACGAATCACGATGTCCACGCGCACGAGCCCATCGTGGTCCGCCTGGAGGCCCTCCCCGTCCACCCCGGACACCGTGCACAACGGCACGTGTGCGTTGACAAGCACGAACGAGTCGGTCCCGTCGGTCGGAACCGACGGGATCCAACGCGACCACGACGCGGCGTCGGGGGGCATTCCAACACAATCTGACGCGCGGAAGCGTGCGAGAGTGAGGAGGCGATGGTACGAATCGGTATGGGGGGTACTCCGAGAGAAAACCCTCGCCACGCCGGCGCTCTGGCACTCCTGCGCGACGCGTCGATTCATCCGCGGCTTATGAGAGGGCGAAAGGACGAAACAAGTCATCGATCAGCGGTGGATGTGGGATCGAGATGCGGATAAACGTGCCGTTCGGCTTCTCGACGCGTTTTGTCCGTCGAGCGGTGAGTTTCTCATATTTCTTGAGTCATAGACCGTCATTATGGCCTCTCTTTGATTTTTTTTTCCTGACTTCCATTTTGTTTTTCCTCTGGGCGGACACCTCAAGTGCCCGCCCGCCAGCACAATCGTGCCGGCTCTCCCCACGCGCCTGCCGCGCGAAGTTCCTTTCGCATTGTGGTGCCGAGCCCCCCAGCAGCTGCGCGGAGCCCCAGGACCGCATGGCGGGAGGCGACGGTTCTGTGTACGTGCTGACGCAAACGGACTTCGTGCTACTGGCGTTGCTGGCGTTCGTGTGCTTGTACATGATCCCTCGCCGCATGTATCGCTGGGTTCGTGGGGGCGGCGGACGATCCGAGGACAAGGGTAACAAAGATGCGTGAGACGCTGCGCGCCTGAACTCGGAAGCGGACGACCCACGCGCGCGGCGACATGGGCCGCGGGGCGGCGCGGTACGTCGACGTCGGCGTCGTGAACCTTGAAACCCGGCTCGGCCCCCTGTTCGAGTATCTGCGCTATCGCTCGGGCGCCTGCGAAGACGATGGAGGACGACCCGACGACGACGAGGAGACCCTCGACGTCGTCGCGTCCGCCGCGACGGATGCCCTCGAGGCGGCTCGCGGAGGCTCACACGACGCGAAAGAGCTGCTGATGGACGCGCTCTTCTTCGCCTGGGTGTCGAGCGTTCCGTCCGTGGCGGTTCCCTGCGATCCTTTCTCCGCGCGGAGCAAGTGGAGACTCTCGACGAAACAGTTCTTGAAAGCGGCGACGAGCGTGGGGCTCCGGCGCGAGCTGAGAAAAAAACTCCGCGCGACGCCGAACCACGTCTACCCGCGTCTCGCCGCCGAACTCAGCGAGCACATCGCGCTGGACTCGAGCGAGGAAGCCGTCGCGATCGACGTCGAGGAGAGTGAGCTCGAGGTCGCTCGGGAGTCCGCCTCAGACTCGCGACGTCGCGACGAACGGGACGAACGGCGCCGTCGTCTCGACGCCTTTTCGTGCGCCGGCGACACTTCGAAAGAGGGCCTCGACTTTGTGCGTCGGTGCGAGGCGTCGGGTCGACGACGGAACGCATCCATCGCCGGCGGTGTGCTCCTCTGCTCGGAGAGGTTTCGAGGCGCGAGAGATGCCACGAGACGGGACGCGACGGACGACGACCGCGCGACGGTAGACCGAGAGCTCATCGCCGCGCTGAACCGCGTCGGAGGAGACGCAAAGGCACCCGCGTCGAGGGACGTCGACGCGTTTGCCTCGGAAGTGACGCGATGCCTCGCGTCGTCTCCGGAGGTGACCGTCAGCCGGCTCGTGCGGACCGCGGCGACGAACGCGTCGCAAGTGCCGTTCCTGGTCCTCGCGTTCGAAAAACAACCAGGCATCGCGAAGACTCGCCTCGGACCCGATCAACCTCCGCTCCTTCTCGCCGAGATCGCGCGGACGTTTCGAAATCCTCCCGCGGAACTGAGAGGGGCGCGTGAGCTCGAAGGACTGAGACGATTCACCACGGCGTTGTTGCGAGCTGGTGGATCGAGACACCCCGACGACGCGTGGTCTTTCGGAGAACGACTCGCGTCACCTCGTCGTTCGCAGCTCGATCCCCGAGAGGTGCTTTTGATCATCGTGATCCCAGCTCTGCGCGACTCGGCGAGCGAACAACGATCGCCGCTTCTCGAGTACGAGATTTTGAGGATTCTCAACGCCCTGCTGACGGACACCGACGACGACCGGGATGATGTTTCGCTGTCGCCCGAGGGTGTCCAACTCTTGCGCGCGACGTATCCCGGTGGTGTGCTCTTCGGTTTAGCTGCATCCGTGGACGCTGGCATCGGAAGTCCCGCGAAGACTCGCGATCTGGCGAGCGGCTTACTCAGAAGCTGCGTCGAGGCACTGCGCGTGACCCTGTCGACGAGCGGAAGAGAATCACAGTCGGTAATCATGTCCCTCGCCCACGCCGACGCAGCCGCCGCGACCCGAATCTCCTGGCGCACGAGAATCGTCATGGAACCTCTCATGTGTGAGATCCGGAAGCTCGCTCCAGATCCGCATCGTAGTGTCCCTCGGGGGGAGTTGGTTGGGGAGGGTGCCTCGGCCGCGGCGTTTTCGGACGTCTTGGCACTTTGCGCCTCTCGCCACCTGGACGCGGTGGAGGTGATGAAACAGCTTCAAGGCCACCAGGAGCCCCGGAAAGAGCTACGTCATAGGATCAAATGCATCCAGAATGCAGCGGAATCGCCGTCTCTTCTTCGATGTGCTCTGCTCGAAGCGTGTGCCTCGACACTTCCTGGTTTGACAGCGAAAGAGTTTACAGTCGTGCTTCTTGGGATCTTACCGAGAGTTCTGTCCTTCGCTTCAGGGGACGAACGCATGAGCGCGATCCCTTCACAAGCGCTGGTGATGGACTCCCTGACGAGAGTGCTGCTAACACAGGCAGCAGCTGAGGGGAATTCACGAGAGACTGAAAGCCTTTCGAGGCACGTAACGAACGCAGCAGTGCACGACAGTTCGTGGGTCAAGCCTCTCACGACGAAGGATCAGTCGCACGTTGTTGCGGTCGCCGGTGCCCTTCACAGACTGAATTGTCTGAAGACAGCGCTCGAGGTGCTCAGCCACGCGAGTGAAACAACACAAGCAATACTTCTGAACGCTATCTTAAAGCTCATAGGCGATCTTTGCGAAAGCACGAGGGCAATGGCACTAGAAATAGAGAAAATGTTTTCATCCTTTCCTGACGGCGACGCGAAGCAGCAGGTGCTCGCGGCCTGTTCAGCTGACCTTTCGACAGAGCTTTAGCTCTTAGCTAGAAAAATTGAAATACGAGTAGAACGACAATTGAACACTTCGAGCGAAACTAAACTCGCATTAAATGTTCGGGACCCTATGCGGTTCAGGAATGAAAGCCTTAATGCGCGCAAGACGTGAAACCACCCGCGATTTCGACTCAATCGGAACGTCGTTATCACTCAACGTCATGATATCTGCGCGGACTGCACGCCATTCAGCAGGCGAAAAATACTGGCGATGTCGCTGAACAGATTGGAATAAAGTATTCAGAGCATACAGTAACATTCCACTCGCGAAGCTTTTGTTGTCGCTGTATTGCAACTCAGTGAGGGCGCGCTCGGCTTCAGCAAGAAGCATGCGCATGTCTTCGCGATTCTGAGTGCGCCGTCGATGAGTGCGAACGCCTGGAATTGAAAAGCATAAGTCAGAATCATTCAAAATAGCGAAAAACGATTGAAAATACTCACCCAGTGAAGTTGAACCAAGAGAAGTTGACATAAACCCCGCAAGAAGGGCCGGCATGCCAGCCATGAGCGAAAAGTTCAATCGATTTGCGCGCATGATCTGATCCATTTGAAGCAGTGCGCTCTCCATGTCAACTTTCATCACTTGCGTCTGAATCAAGAGCAGTTGCATCAAGTCTCCCTGCGAAGTGAAACGTTATTAGGGCAAGAAACATTAAGAAATGCAAAAACGTTGACGGTCGCACCCCAAGCATATTCTGTAAGGGACTCTTCAATTCCTCCTCCACTCGAGCGGTGACGAGCGCGAAAGGATCCGGTGGTTCCTGCACCCCTTGCTCAGATGAACCGCCGGCGACAGCGCGATAAGCGCGATACAATGGGGCGCTGTACCCCGGTCTCGTTGCCTGAGCAATATATTGTTCAAGCATTCTGTCCAAAGATGCTTTCGAGCTCTGAAAAGGGGAGTCAGCGATTGAATGATTTAAAACGTTTCATCGGTTGAAGAGAAGCGTGCGCCATTATTACGCACCTCGAGTTGCTGAAGTCCGACGACGTCTGTGGTCTGATCGAACGCTTTCGATAACTCCGACTTGATTTCCCTAAAAGAAAACGAAAACGTTGGAGCTGCTGTCTTAGAAATAATGCATCGTGCGCGAATTCCACGTTGTACGTCGCTGATATACGAGAACTGAGAAGAGTAGTCGTGGAATAATCTACTCACCTCCAAGGCGTCACGGCATGAGTATTCCAGAAGCGCAGGAGCGACGACCATAGGCTCTGAATGAAGTTATCCAAATCGCTCGATCCGCAGAGCTTGCTGTGGCGTATCGCGAATAGCGTCGCTGAGCAGACTGCAGAACAGAGACCAGAGTACAGCACCCACCTCCGTTGCCATTGTCGTGGCCTCGTGTTTGCAGCAATCACCGCCTTTGCGTTTGCAGAGGCTTTGCTCCCCTCAAGTTCCAACTTGCGTATCAGTCGCCGAATTTCCTTGATTCCCTCGTCCTTGCCCGCTGCGTCCGTCGACGACCCGTGAAACTCGTTCGCTCGCACCTCAGCCAAGCCTTCCGCTTTGCCACGCTCCCCCAGACGTGAGTGCCTCGGCGAGAACGCGGTGTTCACAGCTTTACTGAGAGGACTCTGCGACAACTTCGGGGAGTCATCCAGCCCCGTTGAGCTGGATGGTAGTGTTTTCGACTTGCTGACCGCCTGAAGAGAACCGAGTAAGCCTGTCAAGGCGTCGTGCAACAGCTTGCGAAGAGACTCCGCGTCGGCGCGTTCCGAGTTCCACGCGTTGGCAACGTTTCCCGCGTGCCTGTGCACCTCGCCCACCGCTGATGCCAAGCTGAACTGCATCGAGGACAACACGCGCACTTTACCGTCCACCTGAAGATGAGGCGAAATGTACGCCTTGCGTAATCCGGTGGATATGGGAGGAAGACGCCGTCCCTCTTTACCCGGATTTCGCACGAGCGAAGAGCACGAGTTCAGGAGATTTCTTACGGAGCTAAACAGCGTGCCGTAGAAGTGTCCAGGGCCCGTTTGTAGCAGCAAGAACCACCACAGCCTTCTCGGAGTATCGTGGAGCTTGGTCTCCCAGAATCCGAGAGATTTCGTTACATCGTGAAGATCGTTCAGGAGCTCACGAGACGCAGCCTGACGCAGAGGGAGGAAAGTTAGATAAAGGTTACATCTTGCGTTGGGAGAACCGAGAAAAGCGCGAGATAGAAGGATGGGGCTGCTGGTACCTGCGCGATCTCCAGCGCATTCTGCGTTGCTCGAGCGAGTTCGGCCTCCTGGGCCTCTTCCCATCCGCGCAACGCGCTCAGACCCGCCGACGTATGGGATTCTTTTAGCCACATAGAGGTCGGCACGACTCGACCCTCGTTGTGCCACACCGGCAGCGTCGTTCTTGAACTCGTCCGTGCCAGTGGAGGAGGCGTCGTTGGCCTCTGACCCCAAACATCTCTTAGCCAAGAGGGAGGACCCTTCCCGACCTCGTCGTCATCCGAAACATTCGGCGACGATGTGTCCATGCCGCTCACACGAGGGCGGCGCGATGCCTGTGAGGTCCAGCAGTGCTGCACACACATCCACCGTCCTGCACTTTTTCGACTTCTGTTTGATTTTTTTTTTTTTTTCCAAGTTTTTTTTTTCGATTCGGCCGTTCCGTGACTTGTGATTTCCGAAAACTGCGGACATCCAGGCCGGAGGAGCTGTGGGGTCTCGGAGGCGGATACGGAGGTGGGCGCGACGGTGAGGGTCGCGGCGTCGAGCGCCGCGGCGAGTCCGATGACGATGCTTTTGTTATTTCACTGCGATCACGTCGGGCGCTATCCATTGTTTCGACCGTTTGACTTCCCTCTTCACGCCGCCGCCAGGAGGGAGGGCTCCATCTCCGCCGGCGCCTCGTAGCCCATCAGGTTCATGTACGTCGCGGTCACGTTCGCGAGACCCGCCTTGGGAAGGTCATCGCGGAACTTGATGGACGGCGGGAGCGCGGGACCGCCGATGGCGACGGGAACCGGCGCGAGCGTGTGCGAGGTGAGAGGCAGCGGCTTCCCCTCGGCCATGATGCACTCGCCCTTCTTATTGCGCTGGACCATGTCGTCCGCGTTTCCGTGGTCGGCGGTGACCAGGTACATGCCGCCGAGCTCGTCGACCAGGTCCAGAAGCTCCTTCACGCACGCGTCGCACTCCTCGCACGCGGCCACCGTCGCGGCCAGATCGCCGGTGTGTCCGACCATGTCGGGGTTGGCGTAGTTCACGCGAACGACGTCGTACTTTCCGCTCTTGAGCGCTTCCTTGCCGGCGGCAGTGATCTCACGCGCCTTCATGAGCGGCGCCTCGTTGAACGGAACGTTGTCGCTGGGGATCTCGACGTACGTCTCCAGCGCCTCGTTGAAGTACCCCGATCGGTTACCGTTCCAGAAGAACGTGACGTGACCGAACTTCTGCGTCTCGCTGCAGGCGAAGGTCTTCAGGCCGTTGGCGGCGAGCACCTCGCCGGAGGTGCGCTCGATGAGAGGAGGGGGCACGAGATAGTTGGCCGGAAGTTTGAGATCGCCGTCGTACTGCATCAGGCCCGCGAACTTCACCTTGGGGAACCGAACGCGATCGAACTCCTTGAAGTCCGCGTACTCGAACGCTTTGGAGATCTCCACGACGCGATCCGCGCGGAAGTTAGCGATGACGACGGCGTCGTTATCCTCCACAGTTCCGACGGCGGCGCCCGCCTCGTCCACGATCACGAAGGGCTCGATGTACTGATCGCTGTCACCGCCCTCCTTGAGCTTTTTGAGCGCTTCCACGGGATCGGTGAACTTATTAGGAGCTTCGCCGAGGACGTGTGCCCTCCACCCGCGCTCGACCATAGGCCAGTCGGCCTCGTAGCGGTCCATGGTCACCTTCATTCGTCCGCCGCCGGAGGCTACCTTGGCGTCGCACCCCTCGAGCTTCGCGAGGTCGGCGACGAGGGTCGCCATGTACTCGTGGCAGGAGTTGTCCGGGACGTCGCGGCCGTCCGTGAGGACGTGAAGGCGAAGCTTCTTGCAACCGTCCGCCACAGCACCGTCCATGATCCCCTTGAGCTGATCGTACCGAGAGTGGACGCCGCCCGAGCTGAGCAGAGTGATGATGTGCAGCGTGTTCGCCGCGAACGCGGGCTTGATGTACTCCCATCCCGGATCGCTGAAGATGGACTTTTCGGCGAG
>Ga0181571_10001950_pt1 | contig 15121 bp, 9 predicted proteins | sample 101ome_17_FD_132440 | JGI IMG/M metagenome (GOLD analysis project Ga0181571, IMG submission 132440) | Coastal salt marsh microbial communities from the Groves Creek Marsh, Skidaway Island, Georgia - 101407AT metaG (megahit assembly) | ecosystem: Environmental > Aquatic > Marine > Intertidal zone... | reverse complement strand
GGCGCGCATCTTTCGCACGTCCTCGGCGTCGAAACTCGGCGGCGTCGGTTTCGGATTCGCGCGTCCGTACATATCCTCCTGCGTCACCACCTTACGATCGAGTCGATCGATCTCGTCTGCGCGAAACGTCGCGTCGCGTCGCGTCGCGCGCGCGCGATCGACTCGTCAGTCTCGTCTCTCTCGCGCGCGTCTCGCCGTCCATCGCCACACCACGATCACACCCCATCGCGTCACCGACCACGCACCATCCTTCAACACCGCCTGCTTCCCGTGTTTCCGCATCCACCGCGCGAATTTCGGTTCGCTCGCCTCCACCGCGTCCGCGAAATCATTCCTCTTGCACCACTGCTTGTGAAACGGCCAATACGCGCGTTGACACGCGACGCTACAAAACCACGCCGAGTGACACCGCGAACAACACGCCAACGCGCCGGACGCGCGCCCACAGTTATCACACTCCTCTCCGCGCGCGATGTCCTCCTGGTAGTGCGCGCGCGCCGTCGTGAGACTCATCGCGCGCGACGCACTCTGCGCTCGAGACCGTTCTGGCGCGTCGAAACGCTTCGTAACGCTCGAGGGACTCGCGACGGTTCATGACTCGTGAATAGAGACTCGTGTCGAGTCACGACTCGTCACTCGCGCCAACCCTCACAATCAGAGCCCAAAGGCCGCCGACCGTCCGTCGTCGTCGCGTCACGTCCGCACGCGCGCGCTTTCTCGCGCCGACCGCCGACGACTCGATCGCGCGTCGTCTTCTCGACCGTCGCTCGTCGTCGCTGCGTCGCGCGCCGTCGTCATGTGCCCCGCGACGCTCGGGACGATGATGACGTCGGTGGCGGCGCGGTCACCGCGTCGCGCGCGTCTCGTCGCGCGCGCCGCCTCGTCCTCGTCTCCGTCTCGCGCGGGGAGGACACCGAACGGTGGTCAACGACACGCGCGCGTCGATCCGGAGACGCGCGTCGAGCGACGCGCCGCCATCACGGAGGTGGTGCGCCGCGCGCGCGGCGGCGGCGCCGCGGCGGAGGCGCGACGGCGCGGCGCTCGAGGCGGGGGCGGTGAAGCCTCCACGAGCGCGCGCGCGAAGAGCGCGGCGATCGCGGCGTACGATAACGCGGAGATCGCGCCGGCGATGCCGCTGGTGGAGGTGTTGGAACCGGAGACGAATAGGAGATTATTGTGCACGCTTCGAAGGCGGTTTACGCTCGCGAACGGCGCCGAGCGTTGTCTCGTGCTCCCGGTGGACACCCCGATCGATATCCTGCGTGGGGAAGGTTTGGACGAGACGGAGGACCTGAGCGACATCGGGGACGATGAATTGATCTGTATCCTCCCGGACATGAACCGCGCGCTCGCGGCGCGTGGGTTTTTATTACAGAGGAGCGCGTTTTGCATGACGGTGCGCGGACCCGTGCGCATGAACGAGGACGACGTCTTGGAGATGGATTCGGGCGGTGACGAACCGAACGAGGGCATCGAGGTGTGCACGTTCGGAAGCGGTACCTCTCGGTATCTCGTCTACGCGCCGCTCAATCCCGTGCTCTTGATCACGAACGAGGATCCCGAGACGAAACTTCACGAGGTGTGCTTCGACGACGCCGACGTCGACGAGGCGACGCTCCAAGCCAATCTCGACGCCGAGTACGATTTACTCGCCGAGCCCGAGGATGATTTGTTCGCCGACACCGCGTGAGCACCGATCGCGTCGGTCGCGTCTCTCTCGTCTCGCGTCCGCGTCGTCTTTTAGTCGGTTTTTAATGTATACGCGAATGTACCATTTTTCATCCTCGCTCGAGCTCGAGCTCCGAACCACGATGCGCCCCACTTCGAGACGATCGCTCTCGATGTCATCCCCGAAGACGAAACCGAAAGTTGTCTCGAACGATGCGCGATCGCCCGACGGGTCTCGATCGCGCGGGAAACGCTCGAACGAGACGGCGCGCGCGTCGGGAACGGCGCTCGGCTATTTTTTCATCGTGCTCGTGTGCGTCATCTGGATCGCCGCCTCGTTCCTCGTCGCGCGACTCGAGGCGCACGGTTTGAGCCCGGTGTTGTTGTGTTTCATATGCTCGTCGGGTTTCATCGTGTTGGTGCCGCTTCGGTGGCGAGAGATTCTCGAGGGTGGGCGGCGCCGGGCGCTCGGGACGCCTCGAGTCGGGGCACGGGCGGCGGCGACGGGACGAGGGCCGAGAGAGGATGGTGGTGAACCTGGATCGTCGAAGGGTGCGTCCACGGGCGTGGACGGTGGAACGGCGAAGAAGCGCGTGGCGAGCGATGCGGCGGGTTCGATCGAGCTCGTGCCGTTGGCGAGCGTGGGCGCGCGCGGCGAGAGGGACGACGACGACGACGACGACGACGACGACGACGCACTAGAGGACGAGGAAGCGTGGGAAAAGCAGCGCCGGACGGAATCGGCGACGAGTGGAATGTATAGTTTCGAGTATCACGCGAAAGCTGCGCTCGTCGTATCGCCGATATGGACGTTGGCGCAGCTCGCGTTTGATTATAGTTTATTGATGACGACGGTGACGGCGAATTCCATGTTGAGCTCGTCGAGCGCCGTCTTCACCTTCATGGTGAGCGTGTACCTCGGTCTGGATAGGTTTACGTGGATGAAAGTGGGCGCCGTCGCCGCGTACGTGTGCGGCACCGCGCTCGTCACCCTGGCTGACAGAGAACCGAGAGGCGTCAACTTTGACGCCGCCACCGAGGCGGACGCCGCGAACAACGCGTTGGGCGAAAACATCGAGTCGCCGATGTTGGGTAACCTCTTAGCCCTCATCGCCGCCGGTCTCTACGCTCTGTACACTGCCGTCATGAAGCTCTACCTCAAAGACGACGAACGTACCGACATGACCCTTTTCTTCGCCCTCATGGGCATCTTCAACTTTCTCGGCATGGGCGCCGTCATCCTCATCCTCCGCGCTTTCGGCGGTTTACCCGGCTTATTCTTCGCCCTCACCCCGCGCTATTTCTGGCTCGCCTGCTCCAAAGCCTTCTTCGACAACGTGCTCAGCGACTATCTCTGGGCGCGCGCCGTGTTGCTCACCTCTCCGACCGTGGCGTCCATCGGTCTCTCTCTCCAGATTCCCCTCGCCGCGTCGGTCGAAATCGTCATCGGCAAACCCGCGTGGGCGGCGCACGCGCGCAACGCCGCGCTCATGGCGAGCGGTACCTTTTTCGTCCTCGCCGGATTCGCCGGCGTCAGTTGAGTTCATTTTGAGTAGATTTGACGTGACGCGTTCGCTCGTTCGGGTCGAGCGATCGCTCGCGTCGCCGCGTTGTTGTAGAACAAATTTCTTCCAGTTGACGTCGCGCGAGCTCGAGCGCATTTTGCCCAGTTTGCCCAGTTTGCGATCGACACTCCGTCGCGCGCGCGCGTCGCCGAGACGTCGCGATGACGAATCCTAAGTATAAAGTGCGTCGCGCGCGACGTTGCGGTTCGCGCGCGCGCCCGGCGAGACGATCGCGCGCGAGGAGGAGGCGTCGCGTGGATTGATTTGATTGAAGGACACGAAGACTGACGACGCACGTTTTCTCGCACAGTGGACGACGGAGGAAGAGAACGCGCTTCGCGAAGGGGTGAAAAGGTGTGTGTGTGTTTGCGCGCGCTCGCGCGCGGATCGTCGCGTCGGCGATGTGGAAGAGGTGAGGAGACTGACGCGTGAATGTTTCTTCCGCGTCGCGCAGGTACGGGCCGGGCAAATGGCGAATGATACAAAAGGATGCGGTGTTGAGTCGAATCTTACACCTTCGATCGAACGTGGATTTAAAGGATAAGTGGCGGAATTTGCACTCGAACGGGTACGATCGAGCGGCGTCGCCGGCGCTGAAAGATGAGAAGAGGAGTGCGCCGTCGACGAGCGCGCCGAGTCAGACGGCAGGCGCGCAGACGGGCATGAAGAAGCGCAAGACGGACAACGAGCGCGCGACCGGGAGCGGGGACGTCGGCGCGAGTAAAGCGTTCGACGCGGCGACGAATGAATTATTCAACGAAACGCAGAGGGCGAAGCGAGAGGCGAAGAGCGCGCAAGACGCCGTGGAGAGAGCCGAGGCGGTCGCCGCGCAGGCGGAGCGCGAAGCGTGGGAGGCAGAAAAGCTCGCGAGAGAGCTCATCACCGAATCACATCGACAAAAAGTCGGTCTACCCGTCGAGGGCGCGGAAGACGTCGCCGAAGTGGCAGCCGCGCTCCTCGACGAAACGCCCGACGAAGAGACGCGTCGACCGACCGACCCCTAAATGTAATACCCCTCCGCGCGCGAGATGTACACACGCGTCATTAAAAAAAACTAGTAGTCTCTCATCATTACACCGTCTCATGCGCTCGCCGGCGGCGGCGGCGACACCGATCGATCCAATTTCTCGATGTGTTTCATTCCCGTCTCGGTGATTGAAAACGTATAGTTGCCCCGCGCGCGTCTCCCTCTCCCCGCCTGCACCGCTCCCTCCTCACCGCTCGCGCTCACCGCACCCGGCGGCGTCGCCTTCACGCGATCGATCGCTTTCATCTTCGCCAACAGCCCCTTCATGTGTCGCATCGAGCGCGTCGGCACCTCCCGCTCGACGGCGCGGTCGAAGAGCTCTCGCGTCGTCAGCGCCCCGTCGTCTCTCAACACGCGCAGAAGACCCGCCATCGGTCCCTTGGACGCGCCGTATCGATCGACAACGGGCGTCGTCGCGCCCCGGCTCGCCGACGCGTTGGCGCGCGCGAACGCGCGCGCGCGCGCGGCGACGGGGACGGCGACGCGCGGGGACACGGTCGAGGTCGAGCCGGACGTCGTCGCGGCGAGACCCGACGCGACGCGCGCGAACGCGCGACACGCGCGACGAACGGTGGACATGACGCGCGCGCGTGCGGTCGAGTCGGGTGTCGCGGCGACGCGTCGATTCGGACGCGAACGCGGGTGCGAGGCGCGCGCGCCTCTGTGTGAGGGTTGCGGGTTTGTTCGAGCCGCGGCGCGCTCGTTCGCTCGCTCGCGACGCGACGCCTCTATCATGACGTTACTGATGTTACACGGGGCGCGCGCGAGCTCACGCGTCGTCACGAAATTTCGCGCCTCGTCGGCGCTTGGCGTCCTTGTGATCCTTGGCGTTTCGACGCTGCGACTCGCGCTTGACGTACTCCTCGCTCCACGCGAACATGTCGTCTCGTAATCCGTTAAACCCACCCTCGAGCGCGCTCGACTGAACGAAGACGATGAAATCCACTCTCGGCGGCCACTTGTCCTTGTTGGTGCGAAATATGTGTCGCACGCGACGTTTGATGAGATTTCTGTCCACGGCGCGTTTCAGTTGCTTCTTCGGCACGACGATGCCCACGCGCGTGCACGTCGCCGGTTCGTAATCCTCGTTCCCGACAGCCCTGATGCGCACGTGCGCGCCGTTAAACGAACGTCCCTCCCGCTTGACGCGGTCGAAATCCGCGTTCGTCTTGAGTCGTTCGCGCGGGCGAAACACTTCGCCCTCGATGGACTCGCGCGCCGGAGGCGTCGCCGACGCGCGACCGCTCGATTCGCCCCAGTTCCCACCCTTGCTCGACACGCACTCCTCCGGGTGCGCGCGCGCGTCGCACGGGTCCATCTGGTCGTCCTCACCGCGCGCGGCGACGTCGTCGTCGACGCTCGTCTCCGTCGCGCCGCCGCTCGCGAACGTCGACGCGCGGCGAGCGCGCGGCGGCGTCCACGCGCGCGCGTCTCCCCTCGTTCGCGCGAGCCGCGACGCGAGCGAACCCGTCGACGAAGACGTCGACGCGCGCGCCGACGACGCGATCCGCGCGTCGAGACGCGCGCGCGCGACGCCGCGCGACTGCGGGGACATCGCCGCCGCCTCCGTTCCCTCTCGCGCCTCCCGCGCGCCCCCCGCGCGTCGCATCGCGAACGCGCGCGAGACGACGCGCGCGCGCATCGCGGTCGTCGTCGAACGCGCGATCGACCACGTCTCCGCGGTCGTCGTCGTCGGACGCATCGACGGACGCGGACGTCGCGCGGTGTCGAATGCGGCATTTCGTGGCGCACGTCGAATCTCCATGATTCGAGCGTCGACGCGCGCGTGAACGACTCGAGCGCCCGGGTCATCGCGCGCGCGATGCGCGAACGCGCGAACGCGCCGTCGTCGTCGCGTCGGCGCGTGCGATTCGCCGACGAGGACGATCGGATGTCGACGGCCGATGCGAATTCAACGGTGACGAGTATGACGACGACGACGACGGAGGAGGTAGAGGACGCGGCCGCGCGCGCGATCGAGACGACGAACGACGACGCGTCGGCGCCGATGGCGACGCCGACCGCGCGCGAGACGTCGCCGGCGACGACGTCGAGCGCGGTGAAGGAACGCATCGCCGCGTTCGAGCGCGCGGGCGGCGCCGACGCGTCCGGCGCGTTCGCGCGCGCGTCGTCGGCGTCGCGCGAGTGGTCGTGGTCGTCGACACCGCCGGCGCCGCGGTTCGAGGTGGGGGCTCCCGCGGCGGTCGACGGGTCGTCGCCGAGGACTCCGACGAGCGCGGCGTCGACGTCGGCGTCGTCTCGCGCGGCGTCGAGCGCGACGGCGTCGAGCGCGTCTAGAGCCGTCGAGCGCGTCACCGAAGACGTTCGCGCGGTGCGTGTGGCGTTGTTCGAGGCGTCGGTGGCGGCGGTGGACGCGGTGGACGCGGAGGTGGCGTCGTGGGAGGCGTCGGCGCGCGCGCGGCGGACGGCGCCGTCGGCGACGCGCGTCGACGACGAGGACGCGGATTCGCGCGACCGCGCGCGTCGGGTGACGCGATGCGCCGGGAGTGATTTAGAGGCGCTGCGACGAACGCACGACGCGCGAGAGGCGCGCGTGAGGGAGCGACGACGACGATGGATGGAGACGGAGGCGCGGGAGTCGCGACGATTCGGCGTCGGCGCGGCGAGACGACGGTCGACGTCGTCCGCGTCGTCGGGACCAGTGTTTCTCACGGGTGTCCCCGCATCGTCGAGTAAACACTCGAATTACGTCGACGAGCGCGCGTCGCGGGCGAGAGACGACGATGCGTCGCTCTTGAAGCTCGCCGCGTTTACGGCGTTGAGAAATCACGCCGAACGAAATCGCGCGGCGACGAACGCGGCGAACGATCTCGGAATGATTCGCCGCGCGCCGATCCTCCGTCGCGCGTTCGAAGGGTTACGTTCGCACGCCGTCGCGCGCGCGCCTCGAACGCGCGCGATGCTCGAGGCGTGCGAAACCTTTGTGGCGGCGACGAATCGACGCGTTCGCCGCGAGACGTTGCGGCGATGGAGGCGCGCGACGAAAGACGCCGGACTCGAACGGACGTGCGCCGCGATTCACAACGTGCGGTGCGCGCACGCGGCGTTGTGCCATTGGGAACTCTTCGCCGCGCGCGCGTTTTGGAAACGTCGCGCGAGAGAATTGGCGACGCGGTATGCCGACGGACGATTGAAAATTTACGCCTTTTTCGGATGGGCGCGACACGCGCGACGCGCCAACGAGCGCCGAATCGCCGTGCGCGCGCGCATGTTCGGCATGTCGGCGCTCGAAGCGAAGCGCGCGATTCACCAAACGCGCGATCGCACCGCGGCGGACGCGCGCGAGGCGATGGAGCTCGCCGCTCGCGAGCTCTTCGAGACGACGTGTCTGCGAGGCGCGCTTCGCGCGCAAGTGACGTCATCCGCAACGCTCGTTCGAACGCTTCTGGCCGCGCGTCGGTTCACCGCGACCGACGACGACGTTGTTTGGGCGTCGACGGCGACCGCGCGCGTGCGAGGCGTCGGGACGATGCGACGACACAAATCCGCGGGACTGGGCGCGCGAATCGTCGACGAGACGCGAAGAGACGCGCTGGCACGAGACAGAGACGACGTCGTCGCCTCGCGAACGGCGGCGACGATCGAAGATGAAGAGGCAATGCGATCCATGGGGATGATGACGGTCGACGTCGACGCGCTGAGCGCGGACGCGTACGAGACGGCGCTGGAACATCAGAAATCTCTGAGAGACGCGAGAGAGGCGACGCGACGATGCGTCGACGCGCGAAGCGCGTTACACGAAACGACCGTCGCGGCGAGTCGATTGACGGCGAACGCTGACGCGCGCGCGAACGCCGCGATGCAAGGCGCGAGAGACGCCGTGGAGGACGCCGATAAGGCGGAACGTCTCGTCATCGAGGCTGAATGCGCAGCCGATGTTGCCGAAAAACGCGCCGAAGCGCTCGCGGCGAGCGGCGCGCAAAGAGACGATGCCGACGTTACCGAGGCGTTCGGTCTCGCCGCCGACGCGGCGACCCGCGCGGTGGCTGCATCGTCGGCGCACGTTGCCGCCGCGCGCGTCGCCGAGCGCGCAACGCGCATCGCCGAGGAACACGCGGCGGCGCGCGAGCTCGTCGCCGCGCGCGCCGCCGAAGAAATCGAAGAGGCGAAAGAGCGCGTGCGCGATGCCGAGGCGCTCGTGATGACAACGGCAAAGATCGAGCGCGAGCTCAAAGTGAGAGCGTTGGACGCGTCGAGACTGTTGAGACGCGTGACGGGTCCGTCGGTGGGCGTCGCGTACGACGACCGCGACGTCTTCGTTCGCCGCGAACGGGACGACGTCGTCTTTTCTCCGACCAAGACGCGAAGTGTGGACGAGAAGAAGGACGCGCGACGACGCGCGACGTGGGAGTCGTTCGGTGACGGTGACGACGACGACGACGTTCGCGATGCGTTCATCGACACGCGCGGGATGTCGCTTCGACCGGGCGAGTGGCGCACGCTGACGCAGTGCGCGGCGCAGGCGCACGGCAAACGTCTCGCGATGAAAACGTTTCGTGGTTTCGCGAGTCACGTCGTCTGGCGTCGGCGGCAGCGAGAGGCGAGTCAATTGGCGTTCGTCACGAACGTGTTTACATCGTGGGCGCGTCGCGCGCACGCGAATCAAACGCGTCGAAAACTCATCGAGCGCGTCGTCGACGAAGTCGTCGAGGCGGATCGCGCGCGACGACTCGGCGCCTACGTGGCGTGTTTTCGCGCGCACGCCAAGTGGCGTCGCGCGAGAAGCGAAGAATTAGCCATCAGTCTTCGTCGAGTCGTCGAGCCCACGATTACGCGTCCCGCGTTTCAACACTGGCGACGAAAGGTGTCCAACATTTTTTTGGCGCGCCGCGTCATCTCCGCCGCCATCGACGCGTGGCAACGTCGTCTCGCCAAACCGGCGTATGCCAGTGACTTTTACTGCGCGTACGACGCCTTGCACGCGTGGCGCTCGCTCACTCGCGAGCGTCGCGCCGCGCGTCGTCGACGCCAAACCGCCGTCGAGTACCATCGCGTCTCCCTCGCGTTGAAGACGCTGCGCGTCTGGCGCCGCGCCGCGCGACGACGACGAGACAGACACCACCGCGTCCACCGCATCCTCCACCATCGCCGACTCGAACGAGAGCGTCGATTCGCGCGTCGCGTCCTCTCTTTGTGGCGCGCGGAGGCGCACCGCCGACGCCGACTCGCCCGGTGCGTCGAGACGCGTCTTCGCCGACTCGCCCTCGGCGTTCTTCTCGCGTGGCGCGCGGCAGCTCGCGCCGCCGTCATCACCCGCACCACCACCGCGCGCGCCTCGCCCGTGCGAGACGTCCCCTGGCGCCCGTTTAGTCCCTCGACGCGCGTCCGCTAGCCCAGCCGCTGTAACTGTTCCTATTGACATTGATGCTGTCCCCGAGCCCTCACACGCGCGCGCGCGTCACCGCGCGGTGATCGAGGCGTCGAACCCCCGCGCGAAAGCGTTCCGAACGCGTGCGTCGCGCGCGCGCGTCGACGAGTCCCGCGTCGGCGACGCGCGCGCGCGATTCAGTCGCGCGTTCCCATTCAGCGGTCCGTCGTCTCCGGGACGCCACCGCCTCGCGCGCGCGCGTCATGACGGACGCGGCGCGTCGATCGTTGAACAGTCCATCCATGAGCAGTCCCTCGCTCGTGACGCCGCCCAAGACGTTCGGACGAATCGCGAGCAAGAAGTTCGTCGCATCGATCTTTGGATCGCCGACGAACGTCGAGAACGAGTGGGCGGCGGCGCAAAACGCGGTGAAAAAGGTGCGGCTCGATGTCTTGCGCCGACCGTTGTCCATCACGAATGGGGACATTTTCGGTCTCACGCTGCGGTTTCTGAGCGAGATGGAGTTCACGACGCACAGCACTGGGTTGGCGTTTTATAACCGGTGCTTCACGGGACGCGCCTTCGTGAATTGGGCCATGGAACAGCGGTTCAGGGATCAAGAGTTTCGAGACGAGGCGGACGCCGTCTTCCTCGCGAATGAGTTACTGATCAGAGGGATCATTATGCCCGTCGCCAAGGGGAAGGAGGAGAAGAAGGCTGTGAAATGGATGAGCATGGGCATGGGGAACATGAACGTCGGCGTGGGCAAAGGATGGAGAGTCTTCAACGGCGGGGATTGGAAGTACACGGTGAAGACGGTGGCGAGGAGCGCCATCATCGCGGCGTGTTTCGAGAGTTCGACCGAGGAGGAGAAGAATGGGATTCGAGATTGCGTGGGGAGACTGAAGACGCTAAAGGCGCTCATAGACGGGGAGACGGAGGCGGCGGCGAGCGCTGAGGAGGAGGACGAGGAGGACAACGAGGAGACGGCGACGGCGAAGGCGTTGGCCGCGGCGAAGGAACGGTTGAACACGACGAAGGAGTACGTATTTCTACCGTTTAAAAAGATAGAGGAGATATTCGAGCGCGCGAGTGATGCCATCGCGAGCTTTTTCTCGACGTTGGGTCCGCACGTCGCCTTGGCTTTGGGAAGTTTGGTCTTAATGGCTTGGATTCAAAACTTTGCGTTCGCGTGCGTGTTGGCGGTCGCCTTCGGGCGTCACATCCTGTGGGTGAATGAATTACACACGAACGATTTGCTCATCCGCACGCGCGCGGACTTTCTTCGGAAATATCAATTAATTCGCGGCGATCCCAAGGTTAACAAATCCGGCGCTGAGACGGCGGATTGGTGGAGCGCCGCGTTTCATCACATGTGGGAGGGTTGGTTGGCCGGTTGGTTGAACCGCATCACTCGAGAGACCATCGAGTGGTCGCTCGACGGATTAGATTTACCCTTCATCAGTAAACTCGAACTGAGTGAGTTTAGATTCGGCGACAACGCTCCGATCATAAAGACGGCGCGCACCTTTGGAGGATCCGACGGCGAGATGATCGTCGAATGGGATTTAGATTGGCCCATGGAAAACTCCATCGTTCTCATCACCGCCATGTTCGGTCGAGGAACCGTGGTTCCGATACCCATCAGAATCCGTTTAGCGGACGTGAGACTCTCGGGAACGATGCGCTTGACGTTTACGTGGATGCGCAAGAGCGGCGGTCCGTACGTGCGGTCGCTGCGCGTCTCCTTCGTCGGTCTCCCGACGTATTCCTTTTCTCTCAAAACCTTCGGTGCCGTCAACCTGAGCGAAGTCGGATTCATTCACAGCGCCCTTCGCCGCTCGACGGACGATTACTTCAAAACGGAACTGTGCGAACCGAACGGGTACTTTTGGGACGTCAAGGAGTGGTGGGAGTCGTCGGACGCCGAGGAGGTGATCGATCCTCGCGAACTCATCACGCAACCGCTCATGAAGGACATCGAGAGAATTTGGAAACGAAACAAGAGCGAGGCGACGGTGGAAATGCGCGTGATGCCGTATTTCGCAGAGTTTGACTTGTCCGGGAAACACTCGTCCAACAAGTTGAAATATCTCGACGCCGGGAAGTGTCGCATGTGCGTCGGCATGGAGTACGGGAAGAAGCGCATCGTGTCCAAGTCGCACACGCTGCAGTCGCACGTCGAAGCGTCGTACGCGGATGTGAAACACCCGACGTGGCGAGGAAACGGATTCGCAAAGCTTGACGCCGCTGAAGACGTCGTCAGCGATCAACTCACCGTCTTCGTCTTAAGTCAGTTCGGCAACAGAGAATCAAAGGATAAAGGCGCGAAAAAGTTTGGATTCACGCGTAAAATGATCGCCGTCGGTAAAATCGACAACGTGCTTCGCTACGATGCCGGTGACATCAACAGCGTCGAGGTGACGCTCCTCGATCCGAAGAAACTCGAACCGGTGGGAGTGTTACACGTTCGACTCCGCGTCAACGTGTTGAAGCCGAACGTCGTCATCGAAAACGACAAAAACGATAGCGTCCTGGGCGTTCGCATCTCCAACGTTTACCGATCGATGTCCATGTTTCCCGGTCAAGCCGCCGAGTTCGCGTCGTCGAGTTCGAAACGCGTCGTCGAGTCGACGTTTTCGCTCTTCAGTCTCAAGTGTTGCTTCGGCGGCGACGACGATGTCGACGTCGTGCCGCACACCCCCGGCGAGCGCTCCGGCGTGTCGAGACTTCGAGGCGATCGTCGGGACACGCCGACGCGAGAGAAATCGCGCATCGGGAACGATTTAGTCGAGGCTGAGGATTACGGCATCACGAGTTTCCGCGACCTCTCCGACGTCGGGCGCCGATCGGCGGGACTCGAAACCGACGACTCGGACGCCGGTTTCGACGACGACGACGACGATTTTCCCAAGACGCCTCGCCTCCCCATGCGCGAGCACACCGCCATGTACGACACCATGGACGACGCACAGGTCACGGACTACGACGACGACGACGAGTAGCGTGAGAGTCATCGTCATTCTTTGTTGTTTGTTTTGTTAATACAAAGCTAAAGCGCCGCCGTCCGCAACCGCCCCGACACGTCCCCGTTCGGACTCCGTTCGTTCCCTACGCCCCTCTCTTGACGACCGGCGCGATGTGTTCCAACGCCTCCATGCTCACCACCGAGTTCCCACGCACGACGATCATCCCCATGGGCGTCTTTTCGGACGTCGTATCGTTCGTCGCGTCGTCGAGCACGAGGTTGAGAAATTGATCGAACCCTCTCAACACGCCGATCACGTTTCGGTTGCCGTTTAATCGAAGACGGAGCTTCTTATCCATGTACCTGCGACGAATGACGACGCGATGCGATGATCTGTCAGTGGTCGAGCGGTCGAGACGCGACTCGCGCGGACGGCGCGCGCGGGGGCGCGGGACACAACGCGGTGACCCTCGCCGCCGTTCGGGACGAATGCGGACGAATCGTCACGTCGCGCGCGCGAGAGAGGGATGGCGCGCGAACGCGCGCGAGAGAGAGACGCGGAGGAGGTCGATGGACGCACTGTTTTAGTTCGGGGATCGCCACGCCGCCCATGGTGACTCGAGCGCGTCGCAATGCGGATTCACGCGAGAACGGCTTTGGGAAAGCGTCGGCGCGCGTTACATGAATTTTTTCGTTTTCGACGTGGCGGTCGCCGCGAGCGGGTCCTCGGGCCAAAAGTGTTTGGGATACCGACCGGCGAGCTCGCGTCGGACGTCGGCGTAGGCGCCTCGCCAAAAGGAGGCGAGATCGCGCGTGATGGCTTGCGGGCGCCCGGCGGGCGAGAGGAGGCGACACTCGCACGGCGCGCCGGCGACGAGGATGTTTTCGGCGCCGAAAAACTCCTGCACGCGCGCGGCGACGGCTGGGACGTCGCCGTCGTAATCGACCTGACATTTCGAACCGCTCGGCAGGGTGACGACGGTGGGACAGGCGTCGTCGACGAGACGTTGGTGGTCGTAGGTGGTGAAGTGGGATTTGACGAGGGAGACGACGTCCACCGAGCTCAAATCTGACTTGGACGTCGCGCCGGCGAGCCAAGGGGCGAGCCATTCGTCGGCGGTGCGCATGAGGGCATCCTCGGATAAATCTGGAAACGTCGGGTCGAGACCGTTGCGATGGATGAACCGAGCGCGTTTGAGCCAGAGCGTCGCGTTTTTACTCAGCGAAAACGCGTTGGCAAGACCCATCTCTCGCACGCCGTCCATCATCGCGCTCGTCGTCAACTCTGGATCATCCTTGACTGAAAACGGAATCTCTCTGAGAACCAACTCGCCCACGGACAGACGTTTGCGAGCGAAGACGGACTTGGAGGCGCTCGCCCAAAACACTTCGTCGCGTTCTCTCGCCAGCGTTCCGAAGAGCGCGCCGTCGGGACCTTCGAAACACGCGCGATCGATCGGCGCCGCCATGCGTAAACGATCGCTTCGCGCGCCCGCGTTTCCCGCGCCGTCGCCAACTAATTCCACGACGACGAGGGTTTCGTTCGATTTATCTCCCGATCGAAGAAGCGCGTCATCCTTGTGGTCGCTCCCCACGCTCGCGGCGCCGCCGCCGGAGAGTTGAAACGCACCCCCGCGGTTTTTACGCGCCGCGACGCGATCTGGATACGCGACGGCGAGTAACAACCCCGCCTCACTGTCCCCGGCGCCGCACAAGAACGGCCACACCGCGCCGGAGGGATCACCCTCGCCGACGCCCGGCGCGCAAAAGTCGGGATGCGACCTCGCCAACGAGCGCATGTGGCCGAGCAATTGCTCCGCCACTTTCTTCGCCTCCAGGACCGCGCGTTCGTCGACGTTCCAGCTCGTACCGCTCGCACCGCCCGTCGCGACGCTCACCGCCGAATTGACGCTCGCGCGTTTGCCGCGCGGCGCGCCTTTAATTTTTTTCCCGCTCTTTGGCAGTTTGGTGCCGATGGGCACGCGCGTCGGCGTCGCCTTGTCCGACGCCGTCGGTGCGCTCGTCGTCGCGTCGCCCGCGTCGCCCATGGGATCTTGACCCCAGAGCGCGCGTAATCTACATCTAACGTCTAAGGGCGCGTCCCGCCCGGAAAGTAAATCGCGATCACCGACGACGGCGGCAAGTTGACACGCCAATCTTGCGCTCTCGGCGCCTCTCGACGCGCCGAAGAGAAGCATTCGCGCGAGCCGAGGGTGCACGGGAAGCTCCGACATGATGGACCCGATCTCCGTCGGAGCGTGCTTATCGTCTCTCAACGCTCCCAGTTCGCGTAACAATCGTCTCGCCGCGATCAATGGTCCCTCGGGCGGAGGATCGAGCCACGCCATGTCGGCGGCGTCGCCGACGCCCCACGCCGCTAAATCCAACGCGACCGGCGTCAGATCCGCCTGTAATATCTCCGGCGTCGTGTCTGGCGCGAGTTTTTCGTTCGCAGACTCGCTCCATAGGCGGTAACACGTGCCCGGGGCGATGCGTCCGGCGCGACCGCGTCTCTGATCCGCCGACGCTTTGGACACACGCGTCGTCTCCAGTCGCGTCATGCC
>Ga0181571_10001948_pt1 | contig 15127 bp, 14 predicted proteins | sample 101ome_17_FD_132440 | JGI IMG/M metagenome (GOLD analysis project Ga0181571, IMG submission 132440) | Coastal salt marsh microbial communities from the Groves Creek Marsh, Skidaway Island, Georgia - 101407AT metaG (megahit assembly) | ecosystem: Environmental > Aquatic > Marine > Intertidal... | reverse complement strand
TCTCTTACAGAGTTACATGCTTCATTAGGTCTTTAATAAAGTCCACAAGTTAACGCACACACCTTTAATCTACTATCATTAGAAAATGATGTTTCGTATGCTTTTAATCGTGTAAGAGCATCTGTAAATTTTGTTTTGTTTAGGTCAATATCGTCAATTAACTTAGTTTCCTCGTTGCCTGTCCATTGACACGGATATAAATGTCCTATTGCGTCTACATAAACAAAGTTATCTGACATACTTTTACAATTAATTTCACAGGTCTTTAATTTACTCTTAACTAGTTTCTTTACAGGATATATTTCGCTAGGCTCATGCTCCTTGTGTCTACTGCTTTTACTTACAAATTGTCTAAATCCTAAAGATCCTGCTAAACGCTTTGCGGTTACTACATCATTTTCATTGTGTTTGTATATGTTCATGTCCCAAACAGCAACGCCGCCTTTGCCTATGAAGATTTCTGCATTCAGCATACAGTTTTCTAGGTTAGATTTCTTGGTTACACCGTGTATTTCTTGACTAGTTCCGTCTATTTCAAATCTAATAATACAATCTAGTTTTGCTAACTTAGCCATTATGCTTTTATCTTCGCACTGGCCTGTTGTTGCTATTGTTACTATCACTATAGGATTGCTTATTCTTAAATATTCAATACACTGTATTAGGTTGTTATCCAATAAAGGATTAATTATTAAAATACGTTTTAAATCTTTTAAAAATTCCTTAGGAAACCAATCAATTAGGTTTTGTAATCTAGGGTTTTCTATGTGTAATGTTTTTAAATTATTCATTTTTTTCCAATCAACATAAATCTATTGTACTTAGGTGTTTCAAATATACCTTTCCAGGATACTTCTATATTACTTTGAGAAACAAAGTCATCTAAATCCTTGGCACAGCGTACATGTTCGTCTAGATCAAAATAATTATTACTTTGTAATACCACAGTTGAGTTTTTCGGTACATTACCTAACCATTGTATGTATTGTTCTTGGGTAATATGCTCACAACTTGTATTGATAACGATATCTGCATCATATTTGTAACCAGACATGTCAGCCGTTATAGCTCTAAATTTTCCTTGCATCTCATATTTCTTATTCATGGTGTTTGCAGTTTCCTCGCAATCAGGGTCTATGTCAACACTAGTAATATGATCTATACTGATGGTGCTATTAAACATCATACTTGCCAGCACACCGTTCCATCCTCCATGTATTACAATCTTTTTAGGATGATGAAACAATGGTAGGGTTTCTTCTAGTCTCTCAATTAACCATTTTTTACTGCGAAGTTGTCCTTTCCAGAAACTTTCAAGTGTACGGTAACGGTCTTCGCTGTTGCGAATCGCATCCATCCAGAACATTATATCTTCAAGATCAATCTTCATGTTTTACCTTTGGTATCTTACTGTCTGCACTACTAACACAACTAGGTGTTATGCATTTTTTTGGTTCCTTAAATAATTCAAATCCCTTATCTAAAGTTCCAAGTATCTCATCATGACAACTATAACTTCTTTTTATTTCATTAGTGCGTATTACTATGCCTTGGTAACCTGCATTACAGGTCCAACCCTTAAACTTGTTGAACCCAAATGCATTAAAACGCTCTGCTTGATCAAAGTTATATTTGTTTCCTTTGCTATCCGTTAGTTCAATTTGATATAACGGAACTAGTTCTTTGTATGCGTCCGGGATTTTTTGCGGGAACCCTGTTTGCATGATGTTTTTTTGTTCTTCGGTGTATCCATCCACGACAAATGATGCGGTGGGATCGGACTGTGGCTTGAGAGTGACGTTAATACCTCTGGCGGCAAATCGTTCCAAGCGTTCGTAAAGATCCTGGAAATGCTCAGGCACCATGACTTGATTAATCGTAACATACACGCCTCCTTTCATTAGTTGTAAACATTTATCTCCAAACTCCTGTTCTTTGGCAAATTCTGCATGGAAACTTGCTGTTACACTCCTGCGTTGTAGATGTTTAGTGTTTTCTAAAAACTTATTCCACCATTTACTACCCGGAGACAGGTTTGTGGTCATGTGTAAACTTAAATAATCTGCGTCAGCGTCATTTGCATAGTGATCAATTACCTCTCCAAAATGTTTATAGGCCGTTGGTTCACCACCGCTAAAACTAAAATGAAAGTTCTTAAATCCATTATTTCTTGCTTGACGTTTAATTTCGTCTATGGTATTCTTGTAAACTTCTAAATCTTGATGATCAGGCATGTCACTTCTAGCATAAGGCCAACAGTAACTACAGTTATAGTTACAAAAACGTCCTAGTATCCAACTAACCGTGAATAGGTCGGTGCCTAAAAGAGTTTTTTGACCAAACTTTACTATGTCATCAAATGGTATTTCTTGAAAATTAGTAGTCATATAACTCCGCTGAACAATTTTTTACACAAGTCAAACACTTGTTTTCGCCGTACCAGTAATCATTAAGCGTTTTCCAAGTATTTTCATCCCTTAATATCTCTTCAATATTACGATCATTAAGATTAGGAACACCTACGTTACTAAAAACTTGCTTCGAGTCTTGTACTGTCATGTTTCTTAGTATTTGTAAAATATGTTCTCCTTTCAAAGGTTGTTCAACCCAATCACTTCCAATCCAACAGCAAGGTAAAACATTGCCGTGTGGATCAACATATATCTCTTTTCTGTCAACACACTTGGGTTGTACAGTTGAATTCTTTGCAACCTGCCTCGTAAATTCTTCATCAAGGAAGTTTTCAAGTTTTATTTTAGATGTTTGCTTATACTTTTCTATGGTTGTTGGTTCAAGATAGTATTCTACGTTACCTTCCTTATCATGAACTGGAAATTTCATTAAGTCATAAAATCTTGTTGTGCTTTTTATGTTTACTTCCTTAACACCTATTGCGTATAATGCTTTCTCTAGTTCGTCAAAGTCCTTTTCGTTGTGTTTGAATATTAAACTATCTGCTCTAGCATTGCCGCCTGCACTAACAAACGATTTTATATTTTCGATGACCTTGTCATAACTAGTATTTCGTCTATACATTTCATGATTAGTGCCAATGCCGTCAACTGCAAATATAACTTCACCTCTGTCGCCAATGATTTTTGCAAGTTCTTGCCACCATTCAGGTTTTCGTAAACTGCCATTAGTATGAAATGCTAACCGTGTTGTTGAATTATGCTTTCTTACATATTCGTATATCTCAAAACAATCAGTTGCAAAGGCAGGATCTCCGTAGTTGCCACAACTATAAAAGTTGTTTAGTCTTTGGATAAATGAAACAGGAAACCATTCCTTAAACTTGTCTATGGTAATCTCATTATTTTTAATGAATGGTCTGGTTGTTCCGCCATTGTGATTTCTTGCACACATAGGACAAGCCGCTTGGCACTTGTCTGTTAGTTCTATATGAACATCAGTGACTTCTTTTAGGTATTGACTAATCTCTTTCATTGTTAAATCTTTCAGTTAGCCAATCAAAGTCGTTTATTTTTCTAAGTTCTTCAGGTTTATCAATGTTAGCATGTCCGTATTTTCTACCTGAAATTGCTCCTTTGATTGCATAGTCACCGAACTTGCGTTCCTTGCCTATGCTACACCAAGTTTTTAATCTTTCTAATGTTTCTTTATCGTCTTGATTTTTAATTGCCCTACTGGATAATTTCACACATTCTCTAAATGCACCCTTCCAGGTATTAAACTCATCAGTGTTGAATGCAGTGATGTTAGAAACTTCTTCTTTCAGTACTAGGTCTTTGCTTATGCTTGTAGTCATATCGGGTGTTGTCACATCAACCTGTTTTGTAAGTTCCGTTGGTAATAGTTTTACGCCGCCATATCCATATACCAAACCGTTTATAGGATTACGGCTTCTCCATATATGCACCATTTGATTATTGTACTTACTAGGTTTATGTTTAAAGTTAAATGTTTCTTCTATAACTGCATCACCATCAACTACCCAAAACATGCTAGTAAAGGATTTCTTAGCCGCTTCAATGTGTGCTTGATGTATTCCTTTCACGCCATCAACACGCTTTGCCATTGGATAACTCTTTTTTAGTTTTTTCCAATTTTCTTCTGCATTAGGCTCGTGATAACTTATGAATACAATATCGTACATTATTTTCTTCTCATGTTTCTTCTTGGATTATTAAATGTTTCCTTAAAAAATCTACTACCGTTTGCGTCAAGTTCACCTATAGGTAGTTCTAATTCTTCACGTAGAATATCGCCGAGCCTTTTCATTTCAGCATCAAGTTCTCCTACCTTTATCTTAGGCTGGACTTCCGAAGCAAAGTATTTGTTTAACCATTGGAAATCTCTTACTTGAACATAGTCCCAGTCTGTACAAGTTGTCATGTAACAACCTAGTCTTGCTCCATACATACTCCATTCGCCATTAGGAGTATCAGCACCAACACTCATCCATACTAACAATCTTTGAAAATTTTGCCAAAACAAATCTTCACGCAAATCAAACTTGGTTACTCTCCTACCCTGGCTTAGACTCATCTTAACACCTTCACGGAATCCTGCTCTAAATGCCTGTAGTGGAGAACCGTTATTCCAAAACTCACTATATGTTTCATTCATTTGAAAATATTCATCTTCATAACAAAATTCAATTTGACTTTTAGGATCATCTTTCTTATCACTGTTTTCGTGTGTTTTCATTCTTAGAACAAATTCCTTTGTCCACCATTTTAATCCGCCATTGCCGTATACCAGTCCGTTAACACCATTCTTACCACAAAAACTAATCTGCTTTCCATCTGGAATTTCTGCAACATCAAGATTTAATTCAAGATCAAAAAACTCAGGTTGTACTATGTTGTCAGCGTCTACAGTGACAAAACGTTCTGTTTCACAAAGTTCAGCACAGGCTTTATGTGCCGCATCAGATCCATGTACTCCGTGAACACGTTTTGCCCATGGACATTTCTGTTGTAAATCATAGTAGTGCTTATCAGCGTTAGGTTCATCGTAACTTAAAAATATTACGTCACTGTCTACTATTTTAAGTATTCTCGACTGCATATATTTGGCTCCTAAAATTAGTGTTAGAAAATATTATTATATCTTCTGTGTTATGATTAAAGTCAAACTCGACAGATTCACTCTTTGCAAGTTCACCGACTCTAATAATTATTGTGTCATATAAAATGTTATAGTTGTCCTTGTTTGCAACAAACAATTTCATCTTGTAGTGTCCTTGTCCTTTAAGCCAAGGAGAAACTGTTTTAGATGCACTAATTTTTCCTTTGCTCTTACCAAGTGTCATCTTTAGGTTAGCATTAGGTACATCATTTAAACTATTAACCTTTCTAAAAGGATTTAGATATTCATCCCAAGGATAAAAGGAACTTAAACTATATTCTGTTGCATCAAACTTAGCATCTTTTGGTTGTGCCCTTTTAAAGTTATTAAATATATCTTTCTTTTCAATTAAGCACAATGATCCGTCATCTGCATCTCCTACCTTGAACATGGTTAGTTTTTTCTGTCCAGTAACTATCTTTTCTAGCAAAGAATAATCAACTGATATAAAATAAGGATGCTTGGAACTAACTATCGTTGGTGTTACACGGAGTATATCCCTTGACACTGGATTGTAATAAACATACATCATAGCACTTTACTCTCGTATTTCTTGACCATATCTTCTGTTAAAAAATCAGATTCAACATAATGAAAGATCGGTTGTTGTATCATGTTACCAACAACTAAGTCTAAGTTGTCTAAAAGGTTAACTGCTAAATTGCCATACCATTTAGGCCTTCTGTGTTCCCAGTCAAGTATTGCTGGTTTCATATGAACAAATGTTGTAAAGGTATTACATATAGTATCTTCTATTCCAAGTATCTTTGCCGCTACTGCCGCACTAACATCTATGCTTACACGAGGTGGTTTATTCTTTGGACATACTGCACTATAAAACTCTCCCCAGTTGTGTACCACGTTTTGAAACACTTTAAAGAAATCAGCAGTTGGTTGTGATTTTTTAAAATAATAAAATCCGCTGTAGACATTTGGTAAATCATTTTTTGTAAATGCTTTTCTATAAAAATCATCAGTAACAACATTATGTCTATAATCTAAAACATTACCTGTAAAACTTATATCCTGTTTTTCTAAATTATCCCACCAATGTTCAACATTTGAAGTGAACAGCATATCTGCATCAAGAACAACGGTTTCCTCGTAAGGACTCATTTTTAATGCTTTCCATCTATTTTCAATCTTCCAAGCACTATCCTTTGCATCATCCTTATCGGGTATTTGTATTATATTATCAAATCCTTTTTGATATCTCTTGTCAACCTTGCCTATCGTACACAATGAAACGCTGTTAATGTTAGGTTGTGTATGTTTTATAGACAGAGCCTGCGTGTATGCTTGACGCACATAATCTACACTCTCTGTATTCTGTGCAAATATTAAATATCCTTTAGACATTTTTGCGCCTGCTCCTGTAAAGATAGTTTGTTCATAATATGGAGATTTAGTCCTTTAATCTTTTGATAGGAATGTGATTTCTTTGTCCCATGGCGAACAAGCATCTTAGATTCTCCTGTACCGTCGTTGTAATCCAACAATACATCTGTATCCATGCTATGGAAAATCCTACCTGGAAGATCTCCCCACCAGTGATTTTCTCCATAGTTGCTTAGTATGTTTAATGCCATGCTAAAGGCAAAATCATTTCTAAAAAGTTCTGACTTTATCATGTGCAACCTTCTATAATAATCCCAGTTCTCTTGTACAAATCTTACGGTGTTAAAAAACTTTCTAGCAATGTCACACTTCTTAAAATAAAAGACAGTGGCCCAATAAAAAGGAATGCTTTCATCAGAAATGTATGTAAATTGTTTTTCCTTGCCTCGATCAAAATTTATATCTTGGCTGTTTCTTGATATGCATAAAACTTCATCACTATCAAACATCTTGAGCCAGTTATCATTTCCCACGATAATGTCAACATCAATTACAAGTGTTTGATCATACGGAGTTAGATCATATATTTGATATCTAGCATTATTTCTGTAATTAACGAGGACACTATCGTAGAAACCGTTTTGAAATCTTTTTTCAGACTTGTGTTTGTAATTAATATCTATTGGTATGACTTTATCATACACATCAAAGTATTCTTGTTTTCTGTCGTACGTATTTCTATCAGTAACTATTGTTACAGGAAGTTTTAGATGTTTTTTTGCCTGCAAGGCACAAAACGTTGCTAGATCAAAATAATCCACACGTTCATTGTTTAAAGCAAAAAGTACTATTCCCTTACTCATCATCACCATCTATCAGACTTAAAACATTTCGTCTTGACTTTTTCATTTTCTCAAACTCAGTAACATACTCGTTTAGTGCTTGGTGATAAACGTCAAGGGTCTTATTAAGAAATGTTTCAACGTCTGGAATCTTTACAGGTAATCCGTTGCTGTCTAAAACAACAGCATCCGTATATCCTAGATCCTTTAAAGTTTTTAGATAGTTAATGAGTTCAACATTAGCACTGAATGCTCCGCCGTGTTCGTAGTAAACTACATCTTCTTCAAACTTAGATTTGATGTACTGTTTTTGGCGACTCAGTGAAACCATATAAGAAGACATTTCCAATGCTTCTTTTAATCGTTCGTCCATTGTTTTCTCCGTTCATAATATGCTAGTATTATATTTATCAGAGATCTAGAGGGGTAAAAGATTAATGAACAACTATGTGGCTATGTGTGTTTTTGTGATGCTTGCTGGTGATCCAGTTGTAAAAGTAACTGTAAATGTTACTGTGCCAGGGATTGAATCATAACCTGTGGTCTGCCATACTCCATTTTCGTTCAATGTTCTAGTTGCACTTTGGTTATCGTACCCTGGTATATCAGGTGAGGATGAAACCCATGAGAACGTAGCACCAGGGGTTCCCGTAACAGTAATTGGCCATGTTTGACCAGCGGGTGTTGGTGTTGGAAAATCAAAGGTATTAACAGGCTGAGGTTTGCTCTCTGTGTCAGAATCTGTTCCAGTGCCATACGCATTGGTGGATGAAATTTCTGCTAGATATATACCGTAATCTGGTGTGTTAAATGTTGCATTGCCCACAACGTCACTTGAATCTAAACTACTAAAGTATACACGTTGTCCAGTTGGTCCGATTACACGTACAACTCCTGCTGTTCCAGTATCCATATTCCATACTATACCACCTGTACTACCATTTACTGCAATTTGTATTGAAGGACTAGGAGCACTACCACTAGGTGGTGGTGGCGGTGGTGGAGTCGGAGTCGATGTATCTATAACTGGTGCGGTATATGAACCTGACCAGTTTGTGCTTGTAAACGTTGGATTATCTAGTGCAACATTATCTCCGATTGGTTGTAATGTTGTTACCGTTCCAGTTATTGTTGCATCAACTGATTCGTCAATGTTACCGTAATCGTCATCACGCAATTCTATCGTTACAATAACTTGAGATTTATCTGAGTTGGCTTGTGCGGTAACTATTCTGTCATTGTTACTATAAGCATAATAGTAATAACCTCTACCAGCCATGTTCCAAACCTGTTGATCAGATGTTGTTAATTGATTAAATCCTCTATTAGTTGTTCCAGTTCCATTGGTAGTGTCATTCGCTCTTATTCTAACAACACCAAAGTCATCAAACATCTGTTGATATTCTTCTTCTTTTTTGCTGTTAACATTATCAATGTCTAACTGTAAACGTATTTCTCCGCCTGCATTAAAAAAATGTCTTGCTGAATCAGATGCTGTAAACTGTCTTGGGCCATCGCTGAACGGTTGGAACTGACAGGTTACAATAAGATATAACTTCTGGTTCCAGTTACTTGAATAGGATTTCTGTACTAACGGAGCACTCGTAGCACCTTGTACTGTAATTCCAGCACCCGGTGTAATTGCAATATTTTGTCTTTCATTGAATACCGTATTAGTAAATGTTTCAAATTCATTTACAATGTCTGCTGTTATGGTTGTTTGATCTGTGATCGGAGATAGGTTGCCAGATTCATCAAGGCCTGTTTGGTGTTGTCTGCATTTTATTAGATCAGTTCTTAAGTTGCCCCAGTTTAGAGATGTTATTTTATCTCCTCTAACAACCGATTGGCTAGTAACAACTTGCCCGTAGCCTAAATCTCCAACACCATTACCTAAAACACTTGCTACCTTGTTTTGTATATCATTAAATGTTGTTGCGGCTATTAGTGTGTCTTGTACAACTGGCATGTGCCTTCACCTATCCTTAAATTATACCATAATCTCAACTAGTCGAGATTCGGTTCCTTCATCGTTAACTAAACTCTTACCTACTATCATACAAGCATTTGGCAGAGCACTATCTTTACTTATTGCTACCGCATGACCAGGATTTCCTGAAGTGACTAATATATCTCCTTTTCTAACAGGGCCAACAACCTTACAAGGGATTCTACCTCTTAAAGCAACTGCCGGATGTGTGTTATCATCACCTGCTTCTGAATTCATTAGGTGTGCAGGATTAGTTGATATAACTCCAGCAATTCTATGATCAAGATGTTTTGTAGATTGTGTTATTTCTTTTTCACCGCCAAGTATTACAACAGTTCCTGGCTCATACTCTGCATCTGCTTCATAGCGTTCTGCTAAGTCAGCATAACGTGCCGCAGTTGCAGTACCATGCATGACACTTGCAAATATATCACCACTGGCGTCTCTAGCAACAATATTGTCTGCTGTGTTGTTTACTGATGCCGCATGGAATGATGATCCGTTCCATAACGATGACGCTTGTGTTGCAGTACCGTTAAACTGATATGCATAAATTGATTTCCAACGCAGGTCAGCAGTACCTTGATCGTATCTGTTATCTGATCCTGGATTCAACTTGTCTGAATCAAGTTGGAAAATATAGTTTGTATTGTCTCCGGATCTTACACCAAATCTAATTTTGCTACCAATTTGGTTTCTGATTGTTGGTAGGTTGCCGTCATCAACTGAAATTTTAAGATCGTTGTCATCACCTACGTTAAGTCCAATGTCGGCAAATTCAACATTTGCTGTAAATGCACTTGAACCTTGTCTTACATAATCCGAAGCAGGGAATCCGCCTAGTCTTAATGAATCACCGGCTGTTCCCCAATAATAATCTGCGTTTGTGCTTACACCTTGAGCACTTACCTCACGTAGTGTAATACCTTTCTTGATTACAGTAAAACCATCTACAGGGGTAGTAGCAAGGTCTAGTGTAAACTCTTCAGTTGAAATGATATAAACAACTACGTCATCAATAACTGCTTGTAGTACAGGATGAGGATCTAATGCAGTATCGTTAAGGCTAGCCGCGATCATTTGTGTCTTACCAGCACCAGCAATACCTTGTGGGCCAATTAGAACGAAATCAGTACCATTCCAGGCATACAATTGGTCTGTGTCTGATTTCCACCAAAAGTCACCTTCTGTTAAACCTGCCGGTTCATCAGTAGCAACTTCTGCGCCGCCTGTTGTTCTCCATTTAGAACCATCATAAAATTGTAATTTACTAGTTGCACTGTTAAACCAAACCTGACCACTTAATGGTCTTGGTGGTGAACTAGTTCCCGAAAAATTTTCTAGTAGGTGAACAAAATTTTCGTTTTGTATTTCACCGTACCCGGCGTAGTTCTTACCAACTAGTTTTAGATCGGTAGTTTGGTTAATTGTACCGTCTTCTACTGTAGCAAGGGTATTGCCGTTGTATCTGTTAATTATGTATGCCATTTGTTTTTAACCCCTATATGCTATATTTATCATTAATTGCTTTCTAGTATCCCCATGGCGCATCATTAGCGTCATTTTGCTGGGTTGCATTATACAATACATTTGTTATTACTTGCCATTGTCCGCTGACAATTCTTGCTACAACCTTACCACGTTGTACCCTGAAAACAGCGTTTGGTCCTGGAATTGTTCCAAAACCAATATCTTCTAGTACTGATTGGTTTTCAGTGTTTGCACCTTTGTTAACAGTAACAATTGATTTGTTAATTGATCCTGCTAAAATAGTAAAGTCTGAAACGTCTGGTGCTGAAAACTGCGTATGAACATGTGCTTCTAAACCTTCATAATCTGCACTTGCAGGGAAAATGTCCTCAATGATTCCAGCAATTTTTGCATTATCCAAACCTGTGATTTCCAACTGTAGCAAAATTCTATTTGCAATTATGTTGGTATCTACATAATCTTTTGTTGCTACATCTTGAGCATTTACAGGATTACTAGCATTAGTAATCTTACTGGAAGCAACATCTACACTACCCGTACCGTTTGGTGATAAAACCAAATCACCGTTTAGGTTTACTGTGCTTATAGTATTATTGTCTATTAATACGTTGTCTGCTTGTATTTGATTTTGTGGACCAAATGATGTAATGCCCGGAGCACTTGTAATACTAGCACCTAGAGAATTACCACTTATTGCTAACTGTCCATTAATATATAACCCTTGAGCTCCACCGTTGATGTTTATGCCTTCTGACGATGTGAACCATAGATTATCTCTGCTCCATGTAAAGGTATGATCAGTATCACCTCTAACAATGATCCCGCCTCCGTCTACGTGTACATCGCTTGGAGTACTATCCGATGTATTACCAAGAACAATGTCTTTATCAGCAACTTCAAGTACTGAAGTGGTAACCGTTGTTGTATCACCTTTTATTAAAAGACTACCTGTTATTTCTACGTTACCATGTACCTTTAAAGCATCTTCGCCTCTTTCATCTCCTTCATTTGGAAACAAAACAATTTTCTTATTAGCACTATCAACTTCAAGTGCTGTATACGTATCTTGATTATCAGTTGCTCTAAGTAAAACTTTTTTATCAATAATTGTGCTTTCAAAAGTAACAGGGCTTCCTGCAATGCTGTTGTTAACACTGATTTGCAATTCGCCTGTGTCACCAATGTAAATACCTTCATCGTTGTTAATTTCAACATAACCGTTAATATCAACATTAGCATCATTAGTAATAAAATTCTCTGCTGTTCTAAAGTTTCCGTTTTGATCAACAAGACCTAATGATTTATCAACTGTTGTGTTCTTTAGTGTAAACGTTGTAGGAGAATCTAACGAGTCAATAGCAAAGTTAAAACCTATGCTTACTGTTCCTGTGTGTCCTGCAATAGCATTTCCAGGATTAAATGTTGTTTTACTGAAGAATCCAATAAGTTTATCTCCTACAAACACCTTGGCAACGGTTTGCGGAGTTCCTGCTGTGTCTGTAATAGTGTCAACAACAAATCCATTAATACCTTGTGATTGTTTGTATATTGGCCCTGCTAAAACTAAATCAGTTCCGTCAAAGAAATACATTTGGTTATCTTGGCTGTTGATCCAAAGATCGCCTGATGTTAGGTTAGTAGGTTTAACAGAACTAACAATAGGTCCGCCGGTATTACGGAAGTTATCGCCATCAAAAACTTTTACCCTACCTTCCGAACTATCATACCAAAGTTGTCCTAGTATAGCATTTGTTGGCGCAAGAGGATTTGCAAAATTTTCTAATAGTTTTACAAAGTTTTCGTTAATTGATTCACCGAAGTTAGTTGCACTCTTACCAATCATTGCCAGTGGTAAAGTATCTGTATCTATTTCGTTATCTAAAACTTCAGCGATAATATCGCCCCTTGTATTATTAATTATGTACGCCATTATGCTAACGCTCCTGTAAATATAATCCAGTTAACAGTTGAGTACGGATTTAATACGTTAAATGATTGTCCCAATGTTCCGGCCCTCACACCACCGCTTGTAGGAAGGTATTGTCCTTGTCCTGCACCAGTTGGTCCTAATCCCAAAATTGCTGTAGGATCTAAAGGAGAGCCTGTTGCATTTCTAAATGCATAGTATTGTGTACCTTGAGAGCCTTCCATTGTGTGTTCGTGATCCGGTAAGTTGCTAACTCCAAGAGTAACATCTTCCTGTCCTCCTGATCCGCCTAATGTGTTTGCACCACTGTCAGTAACTCTGTTTGCGTCACCACCAAATGCATCTGTTGTATCGTTATCCATGTTATCAAGACCTAAAAGAGTTCTTCCTCTGTAGTCAGGTAACTTGAATGTACCAACACCTGTTAACGAAACCTGTGCTCCGTATGTATATCCTATTGCACCAAATAGTTCTGGATAGTCTGTGATTGCTACTTCAGCACCGTCACAAAGTAAGTATCCAGCCGGCATATTATCTTCACCGTCTAGTGTTTTTGGTCCTGCAAAAGGAAAAACAGCACCTGCTGGTACTACCGGTAATCCACTTACCAGTGTTGATCTAGAAACTTTTCTTAAACCTAAGTCACCAACTTGGCTTCTATTAATCAATACTTCGTCGTTGTCGTAAATGTCAGTTGATGCTGTTCTATTGGATACAACACCATCTGTGATTTCGGTTGTAAAATTCTTAGTTCTACCGCCACTTTCTCCATCAAAGGAAACTGATTCAGTAGTTCTAATATCACCTTGTATGTTAAATTCTGTTGGTGCAGTTAATCTTACTGCCGTTCCTGCTTGTCCAGCAACGTTTCCTGTAATGTTACCAAATACTGTTACTGGATTAGATTCGTCACCGATGTTGGCAGTATATATTGATACATATTTTAAATCAGGAGTACCAATATTCATTTGTCCTGTTGAACTTGGTGAAATATTGTTACCAACGTAATCTCCGGTAACTTCAAGGTTACCACCTACGTTAACATTTCTTCCAACTCCAAGGCCGCCTTGTATCTGAAGTGCACCTGATGTTGGACTTAATGATTCTGAAGTTCCAAGTATTTCAACATCTTGGAATACCCTAGCACTACCATTAACGTCAAGATCAAATTGAGGGTTGCTAGTATTAATACCTACCCGTCTTGTTCCTGCAACTCTAAGTACTGTTGCCGGAGCACCTCCAGCATTAATTTTAAGATCTAAGTTACCATCTATAACTTTATTATATAACGTTGCCGTTGTTTCATTTTGATTAACTAAAAGTTGTCCTTGGGCACCAATAACAATACCACTGTCACTTAACACCCTAATTTGACCAATTGTGCTAGTGCTTTGATCTGCTCTCATAAATGAAGTGCCTTCAACAATTTGACCGTTGATTGACAATCCTTGTGCTTTTTCAGCAAGACCATAATATTTGTTTATTACACTAGAACCACCTGAAAAATCTTCGCTAGATAGATTTATGCCTGAAAAGATTTTCTTAAATCCTACCAATGTTTGCTTTGGTGTAAATTCTCTATTAGAAATAACTGCTATTAGTTTATTGTTAGTATATAAGGATACTACTGTTCTATCTAAGTTAGTTGTATCAACAAGTGTTTCTGGTATCAATCCTGATTTATTACCATCATTAAAAGTAGGTCCTACCAACAACCAGTCAGCACCACTCCAAAGAAAAACTTGCTGTGTATTTAGATTTACCCAAAGGTCACCTGTTTGATTGTTTGTCGGTGCTGTATTGCTTTTGGTAACTGCGCCTGCGGCAACAAAGTCAGTACCGTTAAAAACTTTAAGTGCAGAATTAAGAGTGTCAAACCAAATTTGGCCTGTTATCGCAGAAGTTGGAGCAGTACCAGAGGCAAAGTTTTCTAACAATCTCACAAAGTTTTGTGCTATTGCTGGACCATAGTTAGTTGCGTTTCTTCCAGGTATTTGTACACTTAATTCATCATTGATATCATTGTCTTCAATAATAAATGTTTGTGTTCCTGAAGTGTTAGTTACGGTATAAGCCATCTCTTTTACGCCTCGTTAAATCCGCTCAGACTTTGTACCCTTACAGTGTAGTCAATCTGAATCAGTCTGTTTAATGATTTTTGTACTGGGTGGAAGATAACGTGTGTTAATAATCTACCATTACCGTCCTCCGAGTAACTCTTTAGTCCTAGTTCATCAAAAACGTAGGTTCCTTCTGTAGAAGTTGCATTATCAAATGCGTCTTGTCCACTAGGTTCGCCGTAATCTAGCAAACAACTAGCAAAAATATCAGTATAGTTAGTACCACTAACGTGTCTTGTTTCAATCTTGTTTCTAGTAGGATCTGTATTATCTACTGAAGTTTCATCAATGATCTTTGTAAAAGTTTGGTTGTATAGCGTAGCAT
>Ga0181571_10001941_pt1 | contig 15144 bp, 16 predicted proteins | sample 101ome_17_FD_132440 | JGI IMG/M metagenome (GOLD analysis project Ga0181571, IMG submission 132440) | Coastal salt marsh microbial communities from the Groves Creek Marsh, Skidaway Island, Georgia - 101407AT metaG (megahit assembly) | ecosystem: Environmental > Aquatic > Marine > Intertidal... | reverse complement strand
GTGGTCGTGGTTTGGCACACCCGTCATTGTCACTGTCATTATTCATGGACTTGTGTTTCTCGCATTAATTTGGCGCTGGAATGCCCCCGCCTCGGTTGAGGCTCGGTTGGCGGAACCTGTTGCCATTCCTGCGCAGCTCGTCAGTGCTGAGTCATTAAAGCCCAAGCCCAAGCCCAAGCCCAAGCCGAAACCCAAGCCGAAGCCGAAACCGAAACCCAAACCCAAACCCAAGCCGAAACCCAAACCTGAGCCCAAACCGGAACCGGCGAAGCCCGAACCGGCGCCTGAGCCCGCGACGCCCAGTACGCAAGAGCTGGCGGAGCAGGCGCGGAGCCAAATGGAAAGCCAGCTAAAAAGTGAACAAGCGCCTCAGGAGGGGCGACAGGGTACAATGTCAGAGACCGTCGCGGCGCTTATTCAGCGAGCGGTTATCAACCGCTGGGCACGCCCACCGTCAGCGCGCAACGGTATGACGGCGGTGCTGGAAATTGCATTGGTTCCCACAGGTGACGTGGTTGGGGTAAATGTGTTGGAATCGAGTGGCAGTGTGGCGTTTGACCGCAGCGCCATTAACGCGGTGGAAAAAGTGGCGCGCTTCCCGGAAGTGAAGCAGCTCGAGCGCGCGCTTTTCGAGCGTGATTTTCGACGATTTCAGCTGATTTTTAGACCCGAAGATTTGAGGTACTGATGCGCTTTTTACGATTCTTAGCCGTTACTGTTTTTTGTTTGTGGGGGCAGGCGGCTCTCGCGCAGCTACAGATCGAAATTACCCAGGGCGTTGATAACCCCACCCCCATTGCCATCGTCCCCTTTGCCTGGGACGGGTTGGGAATGGCGCCCGACGATGTGGGCTTGATTATCGATTCTGATCTGGTGCGCAGTGGGCAGTTTGCACCCGTGAGTCGTCGGGATATGTTGAGCTTTCCCAACCGCGCTTCCGACATTTACTTTAGGGATTGGCGTGCGATCAACGCCGACTATGTACTCATTGGTCGTGTGGCGCAGTTAGCGGCAGGCCGCGCCCGGATCAGCTACCAGTTGTTCGATACCGTGCGTGAGCAGGAGATTGCGGGTGGTGAGTTTGAGGATTATCTACCCGAGCTACGTATGTTGTCTCACCGCGTTGCCGATGCGGTTTATGAAAAGCTAACGGGCATCCCTGGAGCTTTCGCCACACGGCTTTTGTATGTATCGGTAACACGCAATATTGGTGCTAAGGATTTTTATCGTTTGACCTTGGCGGATTCCGATGGTGCGCGCCCCATTGTGCTTTTGGAGGGACGTGACCCGATCATGGCACCCAGTTGGTCGCCCGACGGAGATGAGGTGGCTTACGTGTCGTTTGAGACCTCTCGCCCGGCGATTTATCGACAGAATCTTCGCACCGGGCAGCGTGAACAGCTGACCAATTTTAAGGGGCTAAATAACTCGCCCGTATGGTCGCCGGATGGTAACAGCATGGCGATGGTGTTATCCAAAGATGGCAGCCCCGATATTTATTTGATGAACCTAGCCAGCAAAACCTTAACGCGCCTCACTCATCACTATGCTATTGATACTGAGCCTACCTGGATGCCCGATGGTCGCGCGTTGCTGTTTACGTCGGATCGCGGTGGGCGCCCTCAGATTTACCGTTATGACTTGATTACCGGCAACATTACGCGCGTCACTTTCGAGGGACGCTACAACGCGCGAGCACGGGTCGCCCAAGATGGTCGCAACGTGGCTTTGGTGCACCAGCGCGATGGTAAGTATCACATTGCGGTGCAAGATCTGGTGACCGATCGCTTGACCGTACTGACGGCAACCAGTCTGGATGAAAGTCCTAGCATTGCACCCAACGGTTCGATAGTGCTCTACGCTACAAAGCGTGGCGATAGGAATATTCTCAGTGCGGTGTCGGTGGATGGGGGTATCAGCTTCAGCTTGCCGGCGCGCGAAGGCGAGGTTCAAGAGCCGGCGTGGTCTCCCTACCTCTATTCGCGCTAGATCAACCGATAAAATTTCTGAGCGATACGCGCACAAACGGCTCAAGATGCGCTACATTAGCGCCTTGTATTACCTTTGATCACACAGGAATCCATCATGAAAGCGTATTCTGCGGTTGGTAAGTTTGCTTCTATTGCGTTTGCGACGCTGATTCTCGCCGCCTGTTCGGGCACCAAGACCTCTAGTGATGCCGATGCCGATGCCGCCGCCGCGGCGGCAAGTGATGCAGCAGCGGCTGAGCAGGCTGCTGCCAGTGCGGCTGCTGAGCAGCGGCAAAAGGAAGCGGCTGCTGAGGCAGTGGGTAATGTCTTCTATTTTGAATTCGATAGCTCGGCGCTCACCGATGAGGCGCGGGCGTCGGTTGATGCCCATGTCGCTGCAATGGTGGGTAACAACCACAGCATTCGACTCGAAGGGCACACCGACGAGCGCGGCACTCGCGAATACAACTTGGCCTTGGGTGAGCGTCGTGCCAATGCCGTTCGCGATTACATGGTCGCCAATGGCGTGCCTAGCTACCGCATTGAAACCGTGAGCTACGGTGAAGAGGATCCCGCTGCTTTGGGGTCGGGCGAGTCTAGCTGGAAGCAAAACCGCCGGGTTGTGCTCAAGCACCGGTAAATCATGACAGCCACACTTTTTAAGTTTGTGAAGCCGGTTATTGCAGCCGGCTTTTTACTTTCTACACTCTCACTTTCTTCCTGGGCGCAAACTTATATCGATGTAGAGGCCGAGCGCGCTTCTAACGGCACGCTGGGTGGCGAAGCTGTGACGGCGCCGACGTCGAATTTGCCGGTCACATCAGGCTACACCGGTGGTGCTATCAGACCCTACTCAGGTCAGACCACCCTCGCAGCCCCCGTCAATGCGCAACCGCGCGCCGTCTCGCCCGCTACAGACACCGGCTCCATGGTGGTGCAGGTGCAGCAGCTGCAAGAGGACGTACGTCGCCTGAATGGCGTAGTTGAGGAGTTACTTGAGGAGATCCAGCGTCTCAAGGAGCAAAGTTTAGAGCGTTACGTGGATCTAGACCGCCGTCTAGCCAGCGGTAATACGGTGGCCCCGAGCAATGTAGTTACAACTGATACAACAGTATCTCTCTCAACGGGCGCCGTCCTCAGCCCGCCGGTGGCGGAACAACCGGGTGAGCAGGCGGCTTATCAGTATGCCTATGGTTTGGTCAAAGCGCGTGAATTTGCGCAAGCTGTCACAGCCTTTGGCGATTTCTTGGGCGAGTATCCGTTTGGGCGCTACGCCCCCAATGCCCATTACTGGCTGGGCGAGTTATATCTCGTTTTGGATCCCCCTGACCCCGAGATGGCGCGGCAAAACTTTAAGCTGTTATTGGATCAGTACCCAGCCAATCCCAAAGTACCCGACGCCCTGTATAAATTAGGCCGGGTTCAGCATCTCAAAGGCAATCGCGAGCGGGCCAAGATGTATTTGGATCGCGTGATCAAAGATTACCCAGACCACCCCGCGGCACGCCTGGCGCAGGATTTCCTGGCTCAGAATTTCTGATCAAAAAGGCCGTGATTACGGTGAGCAACGAGCTTCGCATTACAGAAATTTTCCATTCTCTGCAGGGAGAGGCGAGAAGTGTGGGTTTGCCCACAGTGTTTGTCCGCTTGACGGGTTGCCCACTCCGTTGTGTCTATTGTGATACTGCCTATGCCTTTTCGGGTGGCACCCTTATGAGCTTGGAGCAGATATATCGCTCAGTTGAGGAAGCGGGCTGTCGCCGGGTCTGTGTCACGGGAGGCGAGCCGCTGGCACAGCCCGAGTGTATTGAACTACTCCGCCATTTATGCGACGAGGGTTATGAGGTGTCATTGGAAACCAGCGGGGCATTGTCAATCGCGGACGTCGATACCCGAGTGAGCCGAGTGGTTGATCTGAAAACTCCCGACTCGGGAGAAAGCCATCGTAATTTATGGTCCAACATGGACCTGCTAACCCAACACGATCAAGTTAAGTTTGTTGTGGCCAGTCGCAGCGATTATGACTGGGCCCGTTTTAAAATGGACGAGCATGAGCTCTCGGGTCGCGTTGCAGAGTGTTTGTTTTCGCCCAGTCACGGCGTCCTAGATGCCACAGAGTTAGCCGAGTGGATATTGGCCGATCGCCTCGAGGCGCGTTTGCAGCTGCAATTACACAAACTACTCTGGCAGGACGCGCCCGGGCACTAACATCATGCGCCAGCTATTTATGAGAGCGATGAACCCATGACCAAGCGCGCCGTAGTCCTCACCTCGGGTGGATTAGATTCTGCAACGGTACTGGCCATGGCTCTTGATACGGGCCGAGAGTGCTTCGCTTTGAGCTTTGATTACGGACAGCGTCATCGGGCGGAGCTGGCGGCAGCAGCGCGCGTTGCTAACAGCTTTTCTGGTGTCGTACACAAAGTCGTTCCACTCGATTTACGCGCCATTGGTGGTTCGGCACTAACCGATGACCATATCGACGTGCCCACTGAGCCCACCGAAGGCATTCCGGTTACCTATGTACCGGCGCGCAATACGGTTTTTCTCTCCATTGCACTGGGATGGGCCGAGGTCTTGGGCGCCGATGAAATTCATGTAGGAGTCAACGCCGTGGATTATTCAGGTTATCCCGATTGTCGCCCCGAGTACATTAGCGCTTTTCAATCCATGGCCGCGCTAGCCACCAAAGCGGGCGTTGAGGGCCAGCCCATAACGATTTGCACCCCTATTATTGACCTCAGTAAGGCCGATATTGTTCGGCGGGGTGCGGCGCTTGGCGTCGATTACTCTATTACCGTCTCTTGTTATCAGGCGGATACCGAGGGCCGGGCCTGTGGTCGCTGTGACAGCTGCCGCTTACGTAGCGAGGGCTTTGCTGCTGCCGGTTTGCCCGACCCCACCCGCTATCAGGTTAATGCGGCATTTAACACTTGAACTTTGACTGAGAATCCGTAGGATACGCCGCTCGCTCTGGTCACCAGAGCGTTCCGGGCCGTTAGCTCAGTTGGTAGAGCAGTTGGCTTTTAACCAATTGGTCGCTGGTTCGAGCCCAGCACGGCCCACCATTTCATGAAAACCCGCCTTTTGGCGGGTTTTTTTGTGGCTGGTGTCGCTCGATATGTAAGTCTGGCAAGAGGTGTGTCCTTTATTTACGTCAAAGAATTTGTCAGTGAACCCAGAAGCACGGGCCTCAGAGGTGGATTATTAGCTGGTGGGTCCCATCATCATGCGGGGTCCTAGTGCTTGGGCATTTGACGGCTGTCGCTTATGCTGACTGAGCGACGCTGTCTACTGCAGCGTGGTTTTCTTTGAGGGCGCGGGGGCTGCAGACGTGAGAATGACCTTTATAGTGGTGATCGGGTTGTTGCTGGGTGTGCTGCTGGGTATTGCACTTTACGATCGGTTTAGCACACTTCCCGAGATAGGGCGTCTTACTGAAGCACCGCCGCGTGCTGTGTTCACGGATCCTGAGTTTCAGGCCCGCGCGTCGATAGATCAATTTTCACCCCTGGCACAGTCGATAGCGGACATGCAGCTGTTGTATCAGACTCAAAGCCTGCGGTTACAGCAGCTTGAGTCTCGATTGCGGCAAGTTGAGGCTGCGCAACTTTCGCTATCAACTGCGCAGGCGTCTTCAGTGCGGGCGGTTAGCGATGGCTCATCCGGGTCCTCCTTGGGCTTAGATGAGAAAGCCACCGGCGCCGGGCTTAATTCGCTACCCGATACGGCGACTGATGTAGCAGATTTGGCGGTGGGTTGGTTTGTGCACGTTGGATCGCGCGTTACACAAAGAGAGGCTGAGGCGTTGGCTCTTGCTCTGAAGGAGTCGCTGGGACTGGATTCCACAGTGATTGAGGGTTCAGAGGGGGTTTATTTGGTGCGGATTTGCCAGTTACCCACCCAAGTTAGGGCTCAAGAGACAGTTCAGTTGCTCCGGCGAAGCTCGGATAACGAAGCCCTCTGGATTGGTCGGGGCTGCGAACCAAATTTCGGTGTCTAAAGGCATTGACTCTTAAATTATAGAGGCATAGTGTTGGACCGTTCTGGGCGTAGCACGACAACTAAAAGAGACTATGAGTAACTCGAATAAAACGATAAGAATACTGTGTCACGCGTTTGTCATGTTCTCGCTGCTATGCGCGCAGGGCATCATGGCACAAGTGACTGCTTACGACCGCATGAACATGCGTGACATCAATATCATCGCGATTACTGACTCTGACAGCTTGTCGGTGGGTTCCCACATGGTCATCAACTTTCCCGATACCGGAGAGTCGCAAACCGTGGAAATCACTAGTATCAGTTCTATGGGGCAAGACATCGAGCTGGACCTGTATTTTGCTGCGCAAAATACCCATTACCTTGTAGAAGTTTCCAGTGATGGCATATCAACTTTATTCAGATGATCAGTTTTGATCAACAACGGGGTGCACCCGATAACCAACCAAAGGAAGTTCACATTATGAAAAAAGCAATTGTATTGGGCCTGGCCCTTCTAAGTCCTTTTGCCTTGGCCGATGACGGTCCCACCATCGACGGTGGTGTCCAACTTAATGTTCAGGCACAGGAAGATATTAACGCTGCTGTGGGTAACGAAGCCGTTGCCACTCAGGAATTGGGTTCGATCGAGTCGGGCACCATGACTGGCGACATTGAGATGGAGGTTGAGGCCACGGGTGATATTAACGCGGCTGTTGGCAATAAGAGCTGTGCCGATCAGGCGGTGGGAGCCATCGGTCATAAGAGCAGTTGCTAAGTAATGTGGGCAACACCAAAAATGCCCTCGCTTAATCAAGCGAGGGCATTTTTTTACTCAACTCTTGTCGCGTTGGTAATGTGCGGGACGCTCAGCGCCACAACGGCCAGAGCGCAGCTCCTTGATGACAGCACCAACGTCAAAATTATGGCGGTGCAATCTCAGGCGTTGCTGATTAACAATTCCTACTTTAAAGACATGCTTAAGGCATATGGGCTTCCCACCAGCCCAGAAGATTTTTCAGAAAATTACGTGAAGTCGATCCAGTGTGGCTCGGTTTCCATTGGTAATAACTTTGCCTCCGATGAGTTGGGTGGCGAAATAACGGTCATTATTGTGGGTGACGTCTTAAACGTTGCTAACAACTGCGGAGGGTAGTTCATGGTATGGGATACGGGTGTAAAGAGAGCCATTCTGGGGTTAGCGGTTGCGAGCCTTGTGGCTGGATGCGCGCATCGCGAAGTCACCCCGAATCCAGATGTTGCCGAGCGAATGTCCCAGACGTATCCCACCCGTAACTTGACCGGGTTTACCCAAGGGCTGCGCTGTATGGACTCTATGTTCGAAGCGCGTCAAGTAGAACCGGTGTATGTCACCTCTGCGCCCATACCTGATTACACCGAAAATAGGGGCGCTGCCGGCTATGGCGCTCGGGATATGCTGATTTCGGCGCTGTCTGAGATGACCAAGCAGAGTGCCGCGATTCGTTTTGTCGCCTTTGATCGATCGACACCGGATATCGTGGCGTTGCAAAACAGCCACCCACAAAAGAAGAACCTGCGTGTTCCGGATTTTTTCATCCGCGGTGCGGTAACACAAATAAATACCAGTCCTTACTCGAAGCAGCGTGGTGGCTCTCTGAGCATGGGCGAGGTATCAGAGGATATTAACGGTGGTGGTGCTACGACCTCAGGCTCGATCAGTTTGGCCACTGTCTCTCTGGATATGGCTATGGGGCTGGTAAGTAGTTATCAGCTTTTGCCCGGCGTATTTTCTGCAAACACCTTCAGCGTAGGCAAAACTGGGCTCTCTGATGAGCTGTCGATCAGCCTGAGTAAAGTGGGTGGGGTCTATCGTGCTAGCGAGAATGAGTCGAAGGCGCTGAGTGAGGGTTTGCGGGCGCTCATCGAAGTGGGTGCTATTGAATTATTTGGTAAGTTGTACGGGGTTCCCTACTGGGAGTGTTTGGCCATTATTGGCGAAGAACGCCCCGAAATTCAGTGGGCTCACCAGCATTATTCAGACTGGGATCGCTTGAAGATTGATCGTTTCGTATTTGATCATTTGAACGAAAAGGGCTATCTAAAGCGCGGTGCGAGTATGTATGCCCAAGGGTCGGATAAGGCGTTGTCGCTGGAATTCCGGGCGGCGATCTTACAAATTCGGAATGAACTGAATTTATTTGGTACGCCTTCCGTGGATAAGCCGTTATTCACCGAAATTTGGATCAGGGAGAATCAGGACGAGGCAGATCCGGCTATGCGAGGCTCCTCAAGTCCGATGTCACCCTCGCGTATTTCTCCAAAGAAGGTAAGCGCGGCATCGACGTCCGCCGCGGCGTCTGCTGACGGTGCGGCGCAATCGGGGCGAAAACCCGGACCATCCGCGCCCGCGCCCGATGCGCCGCCTCAGCGCACAACTCCGCCCCAGCGCCAAAACACTGCTGATGTGCAGCCAGGCAGTCAGGGTTAGCGGGTAAGCTAGGGCGAGGCACCTGTAGTGTTGTTCTGGCATCGTCGATGCGGGCTTGGAGTGCCCCTGGCGGTGCTTTGCTACGCTCTTACATTTCCGACAGTGCAGGCGGCCGCTGAGCCTACCACTACAACGGCAGACCAAGCAGCTATTGAGCAGCTAGCGGCCAAGATGCCAGCAGGCGCTCAGAAAATACTTAAGGAAAGCGCGGACCCTCCCGCCGCGCCCCTGAGGTTGCTGTCCTTCAAAGGGGGTGACTCAGAAGGGGGACCCAAAGGCGACTCGAGTTATGGCGTCGATCCCCTAGAAATTAGCTACGAGAAACTGGAGATTCCTCGCTCCCATGGGGGTGATACCGAGTCTTCTATTAGCGCCGCATCCCGAGGCGCTGATTCAAATGCCGGTGACGTACAGGCCTCCGTTAGTGTCAAAGCTATCCATGAGCACATCGGTGATACAGTCGCGAATTCTGGGCCCATTGACGAGGGTGCAACACCCATTGTGAAGCCGCCCGGCGTTCATGTATTGGACGTAGTGGCGCGACAAATGAAAGCCCTTGGTGAGACCGATGATGGTGCGGCAAGTCCCAACGCCACAATCTCCAGATCGCTGTCTAGGTTAGAGGCGCTAAAAGCAAATTTACCGGACGGTGGGGCGACATACGCGGTACCTACTCAGGAGATCTTGAGCAAGCTGAAAAATCTAAACGTAGATCCCTCGACGCCAGATGTTGACTCCAATGGGGCAACAAAGTCGGCCAGTGCCGATGCTCCTAATGTGGCAAAGCCCAATGTGCCAGACACGAATAAACCTAATCTGCCCGACACAGATGCCTCAACGCCCGACGACATTCGCTCAAAAGTGGCTGCCGCTTCGGGTTCTGTCCCAGATACGACGTCGCCAAGCGTGCCCGCAACGAATAGACCCGACTTGCCCGATACCAATGTCGCGACGCCCGAGGACATTCGCTCAAAAGTGGCTACCGCTACGGGTTCTGTACCGGATTCGGCGTCGCCAAACGTCGCGGCTGCAACGGGTGATATACCCGATGGACAAATACCTGGGGCGCCCAATACGGATCCAGGCTCGACCGTTGTCAATGTTGAAGATAAGACAGCTGCGGTTAATGATCAGACCGCAAATCTTCCCGACTCCAACACAGGACTACCCGATTGGCAGTCTGAGGAAAACTCACCCGATACGCCTGCCACTGACACCTATGGAATTATCAATTTAGACGGTAAGACGACTAACCCAGCCATTGCTGGCTTCGATGATTTTGACATCCCGACGACACAAGACGGCCTGCCGACTATTGATTTTGATGCACTGAATCAGAAGATTGATGAGATAAAACAGAAGATCGCCGAGCAGGTCTCGGTGGACGGCATTAAAAATCGGGTCGATACCGCGGTGGACCCCCAATTAGGCAATTTGAAGTCGACTATTAACGACAAGTTAGCAGGAGTCGGTTCCAATCTCGGCGGTAAAACGGCTGATGTCACTTCAAAGGTCGATGCAGACTTAGGGCAAATGGCCGATCAAGTGTCTCAGGCTGTCGGCGAAGCTTACGATGCCATGCAAGTCCAACTGCAGAAGCAGGCGGTTGACCAGTATCAGAAAGGGAATGCGGTTGATATCCCTGCAAAACAGTGCAACTGGCCTGGCTCAGTAGCGGGAGGTTGTCCTACTGGAGAGAAGTCCTCCTCAAAGTCAGCGCGTGATGCGGCGTATGCTGAACGGGATTCCTACTACAAGACCGGCGATCAATTTACGCAAGCCGCCGCACAAATGCCCGCCGATAAAGCCAATGCACAGGCATCGGTTTATGAAAAATTCGGTGCGGCAACCACCACCATGAATGACAGTATGACCTCGGCAGTATCCTCTGTCTCTGATGTGGGGGAGGGTGACGACGATAATGGCGACGGTGACGAGGATGATGATTCATCTGATTGGGACAACGCTCGCGGACCTAAATACGGTGCTCGGTCTCGACTTGGAGACCGGTCTTCCATTGATGCGTTAATTAAGTTGAACGGTCTTGCCGATAACATGGCGGTTAACGGTGCAATTAATGCGGCTATCGGTAACGACTCCACAGCCACGCAATATATTTCAGTGATTGACGGTGACACTGGCGAGGTCGACGTTGAACGAGCGACTTTTATAGGGTCTGACAATTTGGCGATCAACGTTGCTGTGGGCGACGACACGCGCGCGTTACAAATCATGGATTCAATTTATGATCGCGGCCAGTCGGGTGAGTATGGCGACATTACGTTCATCAGTGGGAATACGGGCGCTATTAACGTGGTGCTCGCAGCTGGCGGCGAGGCAGAGATGCTGGTGTCCACCTTGATGGGCAGTGTGAAGGGTAGCTCTAGGGTAGTCTCCTTGGTTGAGGCACCCATTAACGTTGCATTGGGGGCCAATACGTCGGCGACCAGTCATCTGGGCGCTTGGCAGGGGGTGGTAGAGGGTACCGGTAATTTAACGATTCAATCGACCGCGGCCTTGAGTGCCGCTATCGGTGACAGCACCAACGCACACGTCAGGCTGGCCAGCCAAGGGCAAGGCGGACACTCAAGCAGTTTGGATATTACGGTCATATCTGAGGGCGCTTTAACAGCGCCGCTAGGCTACGAAACTAGCGCGACGGTGGCCGCGGGTAATGTCGATGGCACCACGGGCGCGGCCAATGTCCACATTACTACCGGGCCAGTCATTGCGGCATCACTGGGTTCTCGTTCCCAAACCACTAACCTGATAGGGAGCCTCTCCGAAGGTGCCAGCGTCGGCGGTAGCTACAACAACACGGTCACAGCGGGAACCGTTATCGCTTTTGCGTTGGGTGATAACACCCACGCGACCAATGTTATTGGGTCAGTGCAAGGCCGAGTCGGCGGGTCTGCCAACATTAATGTGGCCGCTGGCGATATTCTGACCGGTACGTTAGGTGAGAGAACGGAGGCGGAAACCTACATTGGTTCAATTCTGGGTGATGTCAGTGGTAACGCGGATATCAACGTGATTGTCGGTTCTATCAATACCTTTGCGGTTGGACTGAGCACCGGTAGTGATATCTACGCCAAGACCTATATTGGCAATGTGACGAGCAATCAGGGGGGCGTCAGTATCAATGCTTCCACGGGTGCTGTCGTCAATCTCGGCGTCGGGCTAATTATCGATTTGGGTGTATTGGGTGAATTGAAATTTGTTCATCAAGGTTGCGTTAAAATCGCCAACCGCGGCAATGCACCCTGTTAAATAGTGTTCAGTCTCGACAAATCTCAAGTGAGACAACCAACACTAAACATAGCGGATATTTGTTTAATCGACTGCCCTAGGTAGTGCTACAAGGTGTGGCTTTGTCTCACAGCTGATCTGCCATTACGTGGCTTCCTCGGTCACTCTGAAAACCTGCGCTCAATTTTGGGTGTTGGTATCAATCAATCCAGCTGGTACGGAATGGCATGCGTTCTGCTGGTACTAGGACGCGGGCGTAGCTAACCTGTCAGGCTGGTCGCGCTGATCCATATCCAATTTCCCCCCGTAGACTATAGCCAAAAGCTAATCTGAGGGCCCAATGAAACTATCAATAGCCGGTTTGTTGGCAACCGTTGCCATGCTGCCCCTGTACGTTCATGCCGATTGCGACGAGTCGACCCTGCAGGGTCGCTACGCAGCCGAGTCCATTCTTTTTTATGACGAGAGAACTGATTGGGAGAACTCACCGGTACCCCTCTCTGCGATGCTTCACTTTGACGGCGCTGGGCGGGTTGAAATCAATAATCTCTATGCCGCTTACTTTGACGACAATATTAACAATCGAGCGCAAATTGACGGCATAGCTGGATCAGGCACTTACTCGGTGAACGCGGATTGTCACGGCTTGATGGACATACGACTTGATACAGTGATCGAAAGTACCAGTGGCTATGATGATATCAGGGTTGATTTTATTGTGCGGTTTGTCTTGGCCGGACGAGGGCTGGTTGCGGAAAGAATATCGGGTACGGCCATTGTCGAAGACAAGGATGAATCCGATTACGCTGACGTTGGCACTTTCAGTGCTGTGCGTAGCCAGTTGGGAGCGCAGTAATGACTCAGAGAATACTAAATCGGGTGGTAAGTTTATTTACGCGTGCGGTGCTCCGATATTTCAGTGCGGCAGTGATGATATGGGCGTCTATTTTTAGCGGTATGGCTTCTGCAGCTTGCAGCGATGACATGTTGCAGGGCGCTTTTGCCTGGGAGATATGGCTCGACGATGGTGTAGACAGCGGTGCACTCATCACCGGGGTGGTGACGTTTGACGGTGCAGGTAGTGCAACCTTCGACAAGATTCGCGCGGTGTACCGCGACGAAGAGGACCCCAAGTTGGTTGCACTAGATAAAGCGTACGGCGTCAATGGCCGCTATGGTGTGGTTGCTGATTGCGCGGTGTGGGTGTTGACTGATATTGCGCGTCGTAGCAACGATAAGATTGGTGTGGAGCTGAAAGTCCAGGGTGTACTCGCAGGCGGCTGGAACGACCCCCAATTGTTTGGCACGGTGATTACCACCAACCTTGATGCTGCCGACCCCGCCGACAGGGGTTACCAGCAGCATGGTCGGATAGATTTTCGTAAGGTGTGGTTTGACGCGGAATAACGCCGCATTATTGACAGACCTTTTTGACCCGTGAGCGCTAACTCGTTACTGTTCCTAACAGCTTAGGATCCATGCGATGAGGGCGACTATATGTTCAGGACAATGTTAAAACTCACCACCTCAGCTGCCGTCTTGTTGCTATTAATTGTTAGTGGCCAATCGCTAGCCGGCACCGAGATGGCAGCCGGTGGCAATTGCGACCCGGCATCTTTGGCGCGATTGCCACCGCCCAAACGCGCCATGATTGAAGCCCGTTGTAAAAGCTCAAAGGAAAATAATGCCAAGCGCGAGGCCTTCGGGCGCGAGAAAACCGCTTGGGCTGATGCCTACTTTGAAGACCGGCCGGCCATGAAACAGGTCTATAACGACAATGCGCAGTCGGTACTGGGTTGCCCAGGCGGTCTCGATGATACCGATTGTGACGCCACTGAATTGAAAACCTTCTTCCACGAGGCCTACGAATCGGGGGATCGCATCATCTGGATTGATCGCAGTACCTCAAATAGTGGTGGCACCTACACCTGTAAGCGCTGGGAGTTTGAGGGCGACGGCGCTGAGTTGGCGGACTCTCGAGTTTACCCCTGCTGAGAACCGCCTAGCCGGCATATGTTCGGCCCCCTTCCGCGCTGGTTATTAAATGGTGAGCCAGTAGCGGCTTAATCGCCCTCTCTAGGCGCTATTAGGCGGTATCCATCAGTTTTTCGGTGCACGTCGTTTTCTGGTCCTTGGTGGCCAGCGACGGCACGGTTTTCGCCGTTTTCAGGTCTAGCGCCCCCTAATTCAATCGCTCTCACACCTGTCGGCAGCCCCCTGTTTTTGGAGCTGCAGGCCCTAAGGCTTGTTTTTTTTCAAAAAAGGCATAAGCTTATTCCAAAATATAAATCAGACGCCGTTGGGGGTAGTTGCCAGGCGTCAGCCATGCGGGAGGCGTTATGCAGGATCAACAAGCCATTATTTCTTGGAAAGTCGCGGGTATCTCCCTGGGACTGTTACTAACGTTAGCGACGTTTTTGGTTCAACCCCTGGGGGTCTCAACCCAGTTTGTGGTGACCGATGCGGTGGTAGCTCACACCGTGGCGCCGGCCGCCGCCGAGCAAAATACCTATCTTGCCAAATACGGTGAGAAAGAAGGCTGGGGAGTGGGTTACGGTTGGATGATGGTGTTCGGCATGTTCGCCGGCGGCTTGGTGTGTTCGCGAGTACTGGGCAGTAAACAGCCCTCGGCTGATAAAGGCTCTATGCCAGCCATGTGGCAGAGCATGTTTGGCGATTCACGAGGCAAACGCTATCTCGCCGCCTTCGCCGGTGGTGTGTTGCTGCTCTTTGGTGCGCGCTTGGCGGGCGGATGCACTAGTGGCCACATGATCAGCGGGATTTCGCAGTTGGCGCTCAGCTCTTTTGTCTTCGGGGTCTTTACTTTTGGCTCGGCTATCGCCGCCGCCCATTTGCTCTACCGCAAGCGAGGTTAATCACATGAACACACTTGTCATTGGATTTTTAATTGGCTGCGCTTTTGGTGCCATTCTTTACATGGGCGGTGCCACCAGTTATCGCCGTATTTTGGGTACCTTGCTGCTAAAAGATATGTGGATTATCAAACTCATGTGTACCGCTATCGGCGTGGGTTCTTTAGGTGTCTACCTACTGGATTTCAACGGGCTGGCCAATATGAGCATTAAACCTGCTTACCTAGGTGGTGTGGCCGTGGGTGGCATTGTCTTTGGTATTGGTTGGGCCGTGTCGGGCTATTGCCCCGGCACCTGTGTGGTGGGCGCGTCTGAGGGTAAGCTTGACGCTATCTTTACGGTTGTGGGTGGTCTGCTCGGTGCTTTGCTATTTTCGTTGGTGTATCCGGTGTTAGATGCGGCGTTATTACAACCTTTTGATTTTGGCAAAGTAACCATGCAGGACTTAACCGGCATTAGCGGCATTTACTTGGCCATTCCTTTCAGTGCCATGTTGCTGGCGCTCGCTTTCTTTATTTTGAAGGATCGCTACGAGTAGTGTCGCGAGCCTTTTACAAGGCATAAAAAAACCGCCGGCATGACCGGCGGTTTTTTTTGAGTC